>Ga0315334_10000254_pt1 | contig 33351 bp, 38 predicted proteins | sample M150034915metaG_FD_205555 | JGI IMG/M metagenome (GOLD analysis project Ga0315334, IMG submission 205555) | Ammonia-oxidizing marine archaeal communities from Monterey Bay, California, United States - M1 500m 34915 | ecosystem: Environmental > Aquatic > Marine > Intertidal zone | place: USA... | reverse complement strand
AAGATATATTTCAAGGAATCGAAGATATTATAACTAAAGTAAGAGAATCTGACAAGACAAAATATGTAACCATTCTGGTTGATAGTCTTGCTGGTGCATCTACTAAGGTTGAGATGGCTGCTGATTACGAAAAAGATGGATGGGCTACATCAAAAGCAATCATAATCTCTAAGGCAATGCGTAAGATTACACAGATGATTGGTAGACAAAAGATAACACTTGTGTTTACGAATCAGTTGAGACAGAAATTGGGTGTTATGTTTGGTGATCCATATACGACTAGCGGAGGTTTGGCACTGCCATTCCACGCTTCAACTCGTATACGATTATCAAATATGGGCATGATCAAGGACAAAGAATCAAATGTGATCGGACACAAATGCCGCGCTAAAGTTATCAAGAACAGAATTGGACCGCCACTAAGGCAATCAGACTACGAGATGTATTTTGATCGTGGTATTGATGATGCTGGTGGTTGGCTGCTAACTCTTAAGAATATTAAGGTTGCACAAGTTGCTGGATCTTGGTACACTGTTGACTATAACGGTACTCCTGTAAAATTCTTATCAAAGGACTTCAAGGATAAGCTAGAAGAAATAGATGGACTCAAAGAATATCTCTATGATAAAATCTGTGAAGCTAGCATCCTAAAGTATGACGATAAGAGAGGCATCGATGATGTCGAATTTACAGACGAAGTAGTCAACGAAGATGCGTGAGAGATATAAAGAGATACTTTCTCAGATTGGTGATCATGTAAGTAAAGAGCATAGTGTTAATGACCACGTTCTGATAATTGACGGTTTAAATAACTTTATCAGGACGTGGGCTGCATCACCTGCTACTAATGCCGATGGTCAACATATCGGTGGAATTGTCGGTTTTTTACAGACAATTGCATTAGCAATTAGAACGCTTAGTCCAACAAGAACGATTATTGTTTTTGATGGTAAGGGTGGGTCTGTTAGAAGAAAGAAACTTTATCCAGAATATAAAGCCGGGAGAAAGCCTCTTAAGAGGCCTAATAGGGTTGAAGGGCTATCCGAGGAGAATGAAGCGGAGAACATGCGTAGACAGTTTAGACGTTTACTTGAATATTTAAACTGTCTGCCTGTGACTTTTATGTCTATAGAGAACATAGAAGCAGATGATTCTATTGCTTATATTAGTAAGCAAATTTTAAGAGATTCTCAAATAACAATAATGAGCACTGATAAAGATTTTTATCAATTAGTCAATGACCGTATCTCTATTTGGTCACCTACAAAAAAGATACTTTATGATAGAAAAAGGATAGAGGAAGAATTTGAGATAAAGTCAGAAAATTTTATTTATTATAGAATGATTGATGGTGATAAGTCTGATAATATAAATGGTGTCAAGGGAATGGCACTTAAAACAATTAGAAAGAAATTCCCATTTTTGAAAGATCAGATTATATATAACTTAGAAGAATTTATAAATGTTTCAAAATATACTGAATTCAAAGAATTACTAGAAAGAAATTACAAGCTAATGCAGCTTCAGGATGTTGATATTCCGGGAAATGCAAAATTATCTATTCAGGATCAAGTCAGAGATGGCTCTGGTAGATTAATAAAATACAAGATTCATAAAATGTTTTTAGAAGATACAATAGAAAATGCAATTAGAAATCCTGATGTTTGGTTACAAAATAGCTTTAACCATTTAGAACTACTGTTAAGCAATGCCGCCAATAAATGATTCATTAACAAAATTCGGATCAGTCTTTCAGACGAAAATAATAACTTCACTATTATCAGATCATAATTTTGCGGTTACAATATATGATATGCTTCGTCCTGAACTTTTAGATACAGAGGCAAAACAATGGATTGTAAGAAATATTAAAGAATATTATTATGAGTATAAAACAATGCCATCTTTGCAGGTTTTAAAGATAAAATTAGGAGATGTATCAACTGATCTGTTGCGGGACTCTATTGTAGATGAATTGCGTGAAGTTACAAAAAATTTAGAGTCGCCAGATCTTGAATTTGTTAAAAATGAAACTACAGAATTTTGCAAAAATCAAGTTCTTAAAGAGGCTATTGTTAAGTCTGTAGATTTACTGCAACTTGGCCAATATGATGAAATAAAACGTGTTGTTGATAATGCAATGCGTGCTGGTACACATAGAGATATTGGATTGAATTATCTTAAGGAATTTGATTCAATTTTAGATGATATTGCTAGAGATACAGTAAAGTCTGGATGGGATCCTGTTGATCATATAATGGACGGTGGTCTTGCAGGAGGAGAACTTGGTGTTGTTGTTGCGCCATCAGGAATAGGCAAAAGTTGGTTTCTACAAGCACTTGGTGTGAATGCATTAAGGGCAGGCCAAAATGTTGTACATTACACATTAGAATTAAATCAAGCATACGTCGGCATGAGATATGCTACAATATTTTCTGAAGTTCCTGTTGCTAATATCAAAGAAAATAAAGATGATGTTAAGCGAATAATAGAAAATCAGTGTAAGGGAGAATTACTTATAAAATATTTCCCAACCAGGGCAGCTTCAGTTCAAACTTTACATACACATTTAAAAACAGTTGAATTGATGGGGCACATGCCAGATCTTATATTAGTTGATTATGCAGATTTGCTTATGGGCGCAAGCTCACAAAAAGATACTGCGATACGTCATATTTTAGGTGATATATATGAAGATCTTAGAGGAATGAGCGGTGAATTTCAAATACCTATTTGGACAGCATCACAATCTAACAGGTCTAGTTTAGAGGAAGAAGTCATTGGTGCAGAAAAGATTGCAGAGTCATATGCAAAAATAATGACAGCTGATTTTGTAATGTCACTATCTAGAAAGATAGAGGATAAGATTGCAAATACAGGGCGTGTTCATATTATAAAAAATAGGTTTGGCCCTGATGGTATGACTTATCCGACAACTATGAATACGTCAATAGGTAAAATTGACATTTATGATTCTTCATCTATACCTGGCCAGGCTGTTCGGAAGAAGCAGGATAATGGAAGTGAGTACACAAGAAAATTATTAGCAAAGAAATATGAAGATTACAAGCCAACTACCAAAACAGATGATCAAAAGTATAAAGATTTTAAAACAAATTAATGTATATCCCCTTATTTATGGTAGTCAATCGGCTCGTTATTTGTAACACAAGGAGAAGGTTCTAATGAATCAAAAATTTAAGTTGTCTTTAACATTTATGAACAAGTATAAAAGAAAAAAACCTCCATTTGGTTTTAACGGTTTGGGTGAATTGGTCTATATGAGAACGTATTCTCGTGTCAAAGGAGACGGTAAGAATGAGAGATGGTGGGAAACTGTACAAAGAGTTGTAGAGGGAACATATTCAATGCAAAAAGATTGGATTGATTCTCATCAATTAGGTTGGAATGCGTGGCAGGCTCAGAGATCAGCTCAGGAAATGTATGATAGAATTTTTTATATGAAATTCTTGCCTCCGGGTCGTGGCTTATGGGCGATGGGAAGTGTGATAACTGAAGAAAAGAATCTATATGCAGCACTTAATAATTGTGCGTTTGTATCAACAGAGACAATTAAAGATGACGGCTCAAAACCATTTTGTTTTTTAATGGACGCCAGTATGTTGGGTGTGGGTGTAGGTTTTGATACTAAGGGTGCAGAAAAGATACTAGTAAAAGGACCATCAGAGCGAAGAGAGGCAGAAAAATTTTCAATACCTGATACCCGTGAAGGATGGGTAGACTCACTTGCTGCATTGATAGATTCTTATTTTCATGGAACACCCGCAATTTATTTTGATTATGATAAAATTCGTCCTGCTGGCGAGCTAATTAAAGGTTTTGGTGGATTATCTAGCGGATGGGAACCATTAGCAGAAGTACATGAAGCAGTAAGGGGTGTTCTTGAAGCAAATATAGGAGCTCCAATAACAGTCACGACAATCGTAGATATAATGAATCTTATCGGTAAGTGTGTGGTAGCAGGAAATGTACGTAGAACAGCTGAGATAGTATTTGGTGACCCACATAGTGAAGAATACTTAGATCTTAAAAATTATGAAGTAAATCCACATCGTGATCAATTTGGATGGACGTCAAACAATTCTATATTTGCAGAATTGGGAATGGATTATTCTGACGTATGTAAAAGAATTACAGATAATGGTGAGCCTGGTTTCGCTTGGTTAGAAAATATGAGAGGTTATAGCAGACTTAAAAATGGTAAAGATAATAAAGATCACAGAGCCGCCGGTGGAAATCCTTGTCTGGAACAAACTTTAGAATCGTATGAGTTATGTTGCCTTGTGGAGACATTTCCTAACAATCACGATTCATTAGAAGATTATTTAAAGACATTAAAATATGCTTACTTATATGCTAAAACAGTTACTCTTGGAAAGACTCATTGGCCAGAAACAAATAGGGTTATGTTGAGAAATCGTAGGATTGGCTGCAGTGTGAGCGGTATTGCACAATTCCTGACCAACAAAGGAATTGGTGAATTAAGAGCGTGGTTAGAGACAGGATATGATACAATTCAAGAGTGGGATAAACAATATAGTGATTGGTTTGCTGTTCCTAAGTCAATAAAGACGACATCAGTTAAGCCGAGTGGGACTGTATCATTACTTGTTGGTGCTACTCCCGGTTTACATTATCCAGAGTCAAGATTTTATATTCGTAGGATGAGACTTTCTAATCAATCAGCACTATTAGAGCCATTACAAAATGCTGGCTATAAAATAGAACCGGCTTTTGGTTCAGAAGATTCTACAGTAGTTGTAGAAGTACCTGTTGATGTAGGTGAGGGTATACGAACAGCGAAAAGTCTAACTATTTGGGAACAGTTTAGTTTGGCTGCTTTCTTACAACGACACTGGGCAGACAATCAGGTAAGTTGTACTGTGACTTTTGATCCGGAAATAGAGGGAAATCAGTTAGAACAGGCACTTAATTATTATCAGTATCAGCTTAAGGGTATTAGTTGTCTACCCAGAGCTAATGGCGGTGTGTATAAACAAATGCCGTATGAGGCTATTGATGAAAAAACTTATAATAAGTTTATGAAAAAACTTAAGACACTTTCTTTTGCTAAAATGAAAGGTGAAGAGGGAGAGGCTGAGAAGTTTTGTAATAATGATTTTTGTACTATCTAAAAAAATATATATTTTGATAAATTAATACCATATATATATAAAATGGTTATAAATAAAGGAGTTATAAATGCATGATTGTTATATTGCTAGCGGTTGGTTCAACGAGAATCAAGCTAGAGATTTAGAAAATATTAAAGAAGCACTAGAGGATGTAGGATGCAGATATTTTTCACCAAAAGATGAAATTGTTGCCAAGCCTGATGCTTCAAAAGAAGAACAGGAAATGATTTTTAAAGGAAATGTTGATGCTATTACAGATGGTGATTTTGTTGTATGCAATACAAGGGATAAAGATCTTGGTACAATATTTGAGGCTGGCTTTGCTTATGCATCAGGAGTGCCAATAATCTACTATGCTGAAGGTCTAAAGGGAAATTTTAATCTTATGCTTTCACGTAGCGGTAGAGCTGTTGCAACAACTGTTGCAGAATTAAAAGATCAGGTTGCACAAATAATGGAAAACCCGGATTATGAAAAAGAATATGTCGGCTTCATTGAGTGATTTTGTAGATAATATCTACACGTTAAAAGCACTCACAAGATACAACAATAAATTTAAAATAATCAGTGAATCAGTAGCTGAACATTCATTTTTTGTTGCAGTACTAGTACTTAAAATGCATGATGATTACAAATTTAATTTAGAAAAAGCATTAAAGATGGGATTAATACATGACGTACCCGAATTACATTTATCAGATGTGACTCATGATGTTAAACGTAATTTTCCAAAGCTTGCCAAAGAAGTAATTAATGCTGAATACGTTATTATGCGTGATAAGTACCCAAATTGGTATGAATCATTCAAAGAATTTGAAGATCAAAATTCAGTTGAGGCATTAGTTGTAAAAATGGCTGATAATCTTAGTTGTGTACAATATGCAACAGCTGAAATGGAGCTTGGAAATAAAGGTTATATGAAAGATGTCGCACAATCAGCAGGAAGAAGAGTTATGCAGTGTGAACAAAAATTAAAAAAATGGAGAAGAAAAAATGCCAAAAAATAATGAATTAGAAGTTGTTCAATTACCTACGAGTTTAGGTATAAATGATGGGGTTAATACAGATTTTATAGATCATTTAGATTCTATTAAAGTAAAACTTGTAAGTTGCCCACCTATTGAAGAACTTAGAAATTATATTCCAGACTTTTGTACGGCTACTTGGGCAGAAGATCCCTTCCATTCTGGAGATATGTCAGATTATGAAAAAGATAAAATGATCTGGATGCTATTTAATGGTAAATTACTTCCTACAGCTTTTGAGACCATTAATTGTACTTTTACTATTGATGGTATTGATACTCAATTTGTTACGCATTTAATTCGACATCGTGCTTTTAGTTTTTCAGCACAGTGTACAGGTGATAGGTCACAGCGTGATGATACAGCACTTGTGCCGCATGCAGTTATAAATTCTCCAGAATATTACGAACGATACAAACAACTTGTTGAGGATGGTAAACAATTGTACGCTGATATGGTTGACACAAAAGAGATCTCAATTATGGATGCACGACATATTCTTCCAAAGTGTTTAAGTACATTTTATTGGGCTCGTGGAAATATTCGTGACGTAATGGGTTTTATTAAGACGCGTATTGATAAGCAAATACAGCCAACTGAAGACAATGTTGTAGCATATTATATGTGGTTAGAACTAGTTAGGCAATATCCAATGATCGTTGATTGTATCGATATCCATACACCTGCCAGATACTATATTTCAACAGCACGCACAGGAACGGGAACAAATCTTTATTTTCCTGATGAGGATTCTGATCAATTTGAGTATAATGAAATGGATTTCCTGTATCAGGCAAGGCGTGATGAATTAAACGGTACTGATGGTGGACAAAATACTTTTATGAAAATTATTAAGTATGTGGATAAAGAAATTGAGGATCTACGCCGGCAGGCATATGAGAGATACGATTTTTTAGGTAAGAAATAATGAGAGTTTTAGTTACAGGTGAAAAGGGTTTTATAGCATCTAATTTGCGTAAATCTTTTCTTAAGCATGATATTGAATTAATAACATTAAATTCAGATAGCGGTCAAGTTTTAGTTCCGGGAAAACCAACTTCAAATAATGAGTTGTGCGTGTACAGGAATACTGCAAGATCTTGGGGTTTACTTTTTGATTTACATAAAATTGACATGGTAATACACAATGCTGCAGTTGTTGGAACGGATGTTGTAGCATTAGATCCAAATAAAGCAACCTCAACTAATGTAACAGGTACATATAATATTGTTCAAGCTGCAAATCAAGTTGATATTCCAGTTGTTTATCTTGGCACAACAGTAATTTATAATACAAAAATATATCAAGACGGATTAATTTATGAAAATTCAATGACAGGACCAACAACATTTTATGGTAATTTAAAATTATGGGCAGAACAATATGTGATGGCAAATGCAAAAAAATGGATTGTGCTTAGACCGTTATTTGCGTATGGTGGTGTTGGTGATATGAATTCATTGATGGCAAAAACATTTTATTCTAGCATGATTCCGCATAAGCTTGATATGTTTTTAGATCCTGCTAAATATAAAGATTATCTACATGTAGAGGATTTTTGTGATACTGTTGCCTTAGCATGTAAGAAAAAATTATATGAAACTAGATATTACCCGCCGACTGACAGCTATGGAAATGATTATAATATTGCAGCAGAGACGCCGTTAATAACGAGTGAAATTGTAGAATTAATGTCAGAAATTTCAGGAAAAGATCTAACATTACTCATTAATTGGAAACCAGAGACAGATTATTTAGGTAATCATCGACTCTCATCTGCAAAGTTCAGGGGGGATACACAATGGATGCCAAAGATAACTCTAGAAGATGGTTTACGTAAATCGTATAATAGTATCTTGGAGAATTCTAATAACTCAGAAAAAATACCTTACAATCCCTTAGTTTATTTAGATAAGGCAAAGGATAAGGGTATTGATCTTACAAAATTTTATTAAAAAAACCTTTACTTGTATAGTAAAAGTGTGTTAGATTCTACTATCAATAAAAATTTCGAATGTCATTAAAGAGTATAAAACCACCAACACAATTTACTGGTCTCCATGCTCATACATCGTTTAGCACATTTGATGGATTAGGTTATCCAAAAGATCATATTAATTTCATCACTAGCGAAGAACAGGGTATGGATTCATGGGCACTCACTGATCATGGACACGGCTCTGGATTGGCTCATGCTCGTGCTTATACAGAAAAAATACAAAAGCAAGGAAAAAAATATCGTCAACTCTATGGTGTAGAGTTCTATTTTGTTCCGTCTCTTAAGACTTGGCAGGAACAATATGAGGCTCATCGTGCATCAATTCAGGCAGAAAAAGATGCTAAAAAACAGGAAAAACTTTTAAAATCTCCGGTATTAATTGATGCTGAAAAAGAAGTAGAGGCAGGTGGTCATGTATTAGAAGATGAGGATGAGACAAAGAGGTCTCAAAAGGGGAAGCCTGCATGGAAAAGGTATCATCATTTAGTTGTAATTGCTAAGAATAAAAAGGGACTTGCAAATTTGTTCATGCTTGTTAAAAGAGCTTATCAAGATGGATTTTATAGATTTCCGCGTATTGATTTTGAGATGCTTAAAGAATATGGTGACGGTCTAGTTGTATCAACAGCATGTGTTGGAGGCTTAGCATCAGGTATAATTTATAACGAGTTTCCGGAATTAACTTTTAATCAATTCCATCCTGATTTATTAAATGATGCAACAAAATATAATACAATTATGAATCGTTTAGAAAATATGACAGATTATTTCGTTGATTGTGTAGGTCAGGAGAACTTCTTTTTAGAGTTACAATTTAATCAATTAACAGCACAACAAATGACTAATCGTATGTTGCTTGATTTGTCACGAAAAACTGGAGTAAAACTTATATCAACTGCTGATTCTCATTTTCCATCACCAGATAAATGGGAAGCACGTGAATTATATAAGAAAATAGGCTGGTTTAGTAATGATCCAGCAAAGATGATATTACCAAAGAAAGAAGAATTAAAATGTTTACTCTATCCTAAAAATGCACAACAAATGTGGGATGAATTTACAAATAATTATAATGAGTATGATTTCTACAAGGGCTACGAAAATGATGTAAAAGATTCAATTAATAGGACACATGATATTGCATGGAATATGTGTGAAGATGTGTGGATAGATACACAGGCTAAGCTTCCTGTATTCGGTACCTCTGAAAAACCAGCATTCAATATGCTTGTTGATTTAGTTAAAGAGGGAATGATAAGGGAAGGATGGGATAAGGATCAGCGTTACATCGACAGGGCAAAAGAAGAATTATCTGATATTAAGCATCTCGGACATGAGTCATATTTTATAGCAATGTACAAGATATTTGAGAAGGCACGCGAGAAGACCCTCTTCGGGCCAGGAAGAGGTTCAGGTTCTGGTAGCATAGTAAATTTTTTGCTTGGTATCACACAAATTGATCCTCTTCCATACGGTCTTTTATGGTCACGATTTTTAGGTAGGCATCGTGTCTCATGGCCAGATATTGATACAGATGCTGGTGATAGGGATGCCCTAATTGATGCATCACGTGAATTATTTGGTGATGATGCTGTTATTCCTGTTTCAAATTTTAATACTCTCAAACTCAAGTCACTTATTAAGGACATATCAAAGTTTTATGGAGTGCCATTTAATGAAGCTAATAGTTTATCAAATGGATTGCAAGAAGAAGTCATGCCGCATGCTAGGGATGATGATGAAGAAAAATCAGTATTTGTTTTGAAGCATGCAGATTGTATGAAGTACTCAAAAAAGTACAAGGATTTTATGACAAAATATCCAGATGTAGGTCGTCATGTCGAGACATTATTTATGGAAAATAGAAGTATTGGAAGACATGCCGGTGGTGTTATCGTCGCAACTCAACAAGATATTCAGACGTGTATGCCACTTATCAGTGTAAGAGGAGAGCTTCAAACACCGTGGACAGAGGGAATGAATTTTAGGCATTTAGAAGATAATGGATTTTTAAAGTTTGATTTCTTAGGATTAACACTACTCAAGGATATTGAAAATTGTATCAGGAGAATCTTAATTAAAGATGGTAATCCGGATCCAACATTTTTAGAAATTCGTGGCTTTTTTGATAAGAATTTAAATTGTCATTATAATAAACAAGATGATCTAGAGGTTTGGAAGCATGTGTATGAAGATGGACACTTTACTGCAGTATTTCAATTTACTGCTGATGGTGCACGTAGATTTTGTTTGGATGCAAAGCCAAAAGATATAGAAACACTGGGCGCGTTAACAGCAATTTATCGTCCTGGCCCACTTAAGGCTAATGTACATAGAAAATTTGTTAATGCTAAAAAGAATGCTCATAAGATTCAATATGATCATCCAATCATTAAAGAGATATTGGGCCCAACTTTTAATTTTGTAATCTTCCAAGAGCAATTTATGTTATTGGCACAGAAGCTTGGTGGCTTTACACCGGGAGAATCTGATAAACTTAGAAAGACACTTGTTAAGAAATCACTAGATACTCTGGGAGGAAAAGCATCTGAACGTGATATAGCAAAGGAAAAGTTTGTGAGGGGTGCTAAGAAATTACACGGGATAGATGAAAAAATAACAATAGATCTATGGGAGACTATTGAGGCATTTTCTGTTTACGGTTTTAATAAAGCACATGCAATTGCTTATGCAATAGATTCTTATTATTCTGCATGGTTGCACACATATTATGAAAAGGAGTGGTTGGCAACAATACTTCAATCTGAAAATAATAGCCCAAAGGGGTTAGAAAAAACAATTTCTGAGACTAAGTCGTATGGCTATAGTTTTGTTGATCCGGACGTTAACTATTCTGGTAATGAGTGGCAATTTTCTGAGGATGTAAATTCATTTGTACCCCCGCTAAGCTCTGTTAAGGGAGTAGGCTCAATAGCTATGTTAGAATTAATACAAAAAAGACCATTTAATTCATTGGAGAATTTTTTATATGATTCTGATGGTATGTGGAGATGGTCAAAGTTTAATAAAACAGCTTTAAAGTCCTTATGCAACGTAGAGGCATTCTCTTCATTTGATGAACTACAATCAGGAAAAATAGCAAATCATAATCAGCTTCAAATGATATTAACAGATGAAAAAAATTATGAAAATTTACGAAAGAGTATATGGGGATTAACAAAAACTCAATATAAAAGAGAATTGAAAAAAGGCAATACTACAACAAAACTTTTAGATCAATTAATTGAAAAATATGCTGAAGTACCTGACTGGACAAGGATTGAAAAAATTGAAAATTATATGAATATGACGTCAGCTGCTAATGCTAAATTAATGTTTCCAGATGAGATCATTGCACAAATTAAGGTTCATAATATTGTGTCTACTCTTGAAATTCCTGGTGGTCATAAACAAATGTCATGGTTTTGCTTAGTAGATAAGTTTAAGAAGAAGACAAAGAATGGAAAGACATTCTGGAGATTTAAGATAATGGACAATATGAATAATACTGGATGGTTAAGGCTTTGGGGTGGCTTTAAAGATGGTAAGGAGCCTGACAAATATACATTATGTGTAGGTGAAGTTCATAATGATTCACAGTGGGGAATGTCCTCTAGCTGCCCAAAAATAACACAACTCAATATAAGATAATGCTTCGTTTAAATAATATTACACTTGAAGGACCTGATTTAGCTGGGAAAACATCTGTTTTTGATGCAATTCATGAAGCAACAAGTTTCAAATACAATATACAGGATAGATCAGAATTGAGCATGCTGTGTTATGCTGAGATGTATGGTAGAGATACAGGAATATGGCATAAAAGATTGCGTGATAGACTTAATAAATTGAATGATAGAATGATTGTAATTTTGCCAACAATTGATGCAATTTTTGAACGTTATCGTTGGAGAGGTGATGAAATTCAAGACCAAAAATCATTAAGAAAATTGCATAGTATTTTTACAAAACATATTAAAAAATATTCTGCTTATTCTACATTAGGTGTAATTTTAGGAGACAATGGGGGTATTGATGATGTTACTAAACTATGTTGTTCTTGGCTTGAATCAAAAGAGACAACAAATCTTAATTATATTGTTGAGGATATTATTGAGAATGCGTCAGCATCAAATAATGAGGCACACCCAGTAATATTTCAACTTGATATGAGGTCGTATTTAAAAAGAAATGATCTTGCTGATATAATGTTAGATAAACATGAAAAGAAATACTACGAATCAATATTAAAAAGTGTTATTAAAAATATAGACAGGGAAATGACAGGTTTTAATGAGTATGATAAAAAACAGAATCCATTGACAACAAGAAGATTCATTCATACAGAACCAACATGTATTTCTTTATTTCATACTATGAACAGGAAAGACAGAGTAGATTTTAATGCAGTTTGTAGGTCCTCTGATACTGTGAAAACATTTCCATCAGATTTACATTTTCTTGTTTACCTTTCACAGTATATAATACGTTACTTAGATTTAGAGGACAAAAATGAAATAAATTTAAATGTTACAATGCATTCTGCACACATAATAGAGAAAAAGTAAAATGAAATCACGAATAGAAGTAATTACAGAACTAGTCAAAAAGTATCCAAACAATTATCAATTAGGTAGTATAATAAGACAGTATATTATGGAAGATTATTGGAAACCGCTTAATAAGACGGATCCAGAGAGTAAGTGGTTAGAGAGGTTAAGTAAGATATGACGTATAGAGAGTACATGAGGCTAATGAGGACGCCATTTGAAGATCTGTCAGAAGAAGATAAAAAGAAAAGAACTGCAGAGTTTGAGCGAAGATTAGGTGTATGTAAAAAATTTTTAACTGGAATGATGAATGGTTATGTTAGTGAAGACCTTAAAAAAGATATTGCAAAAGACGACCCAATGCAAGAAGCATTAGATGTGGTTATTTTGAGGATCAATGAGATTGAGGGTGAGGCATAGTGGATAAATTTACTGAAATGTTTGCAATCCAAAAAGACTTTACGGAAAAGTTTTTTAAAAGTAAGAAATTAAGTTTAAAAGATATTGCTAATGATAAAGAAGAATTAGTAAAGTGGAATAAAGAGTATATTTTAGCACTAATTGCAGAAGCTACAGAGGTATTAAATGAAGTAGACTGGAAGATGCACAAAAACATGGAAATGCCTGCTGATGCTCGTGATAGGCTTTTAGAAGAGAGCATAGATGTTATGAAATTTCTTTTAGGATTAATGATTGTTAATGGTTTTTCATGTAATGAAATTTATTCAAAATTTATATCAAAATCATTAGCCGTAGTTAAAAAATTTGACAAAGAGCAACAAGCAAAAATACAAAAAGAACTTTATGGTAATTGATGCCTGATTATAAAAAATATTTTAAGAAAATTTTAAAAGAGACAGCTGTAATGTCAACTTGTGAAAGAGTCCAAGTTGGTTGTGTAATTGTAAGAGATGGAAGAATAATATCAACAGGGTGGAATGGGGTACCTGCTGGACAGGAACATTGTAAAAATGAGTATGCGTTTGGTGGTCTACCAATTGAATCACATCATACATGGTCAACAAAGAATGAACTCCATGCTGAAACAAATGCAATAGGCTACGCAGCACAAAATGGTGTATCAACAAAAGATGCAGATTTGTATACATCAGTATCACCTTGTATTGATTGTGCAAAATTAATAATAGCAGCAGGCATATTTAAAGTTATTTATGTAAATGATTATGATAGAAGTGATGATGGAAAAAACTTTTTACGTAAAAATAATATACACATGGAAAAGATATGATAAGAGTAAATAGATACCTCTATAAAATAGAGGAAGATGATAAAAAAGTTGCAGCACTTAGGAATTGGAATGATACTGAGTACACATTTACAGGTAACCTTGCTGAGATAGCTGCTTGCAAGTACTTAGGAATTGAATGGACGACAGCATCACGTGCACCTGCAGATTTAATTGATGATGATGGTATGAGGTTTCAAGTTAAGTCATGCAAAGAGGGATTTGAGAAGAGTAGATATTGGTTAGAACAAACTAATCAGAGACTTTTTGATAGATACATATTTGCTGTTATTGATGAAGAACAAAGATTTGTCAGAATAGAGGCAGATATTATTGAGAGAATTCCACATAAAAACTCTCATATCTGGAGTCCCAATGGGAGTGGCAAAAAATTAAATGCCATATACAGGAAATAGTTATGAGTAAACCAATAAAAGAAGCAAGCAATAAAGTAGAATATAAAGAACAAATAAAGAGGGCAAATAATATGTTAGAGAGAAAATTAGAATTTGAGACTGGCATAATGAATCCAATATCTCAAGTTGAAAAAGATTTTCCAATAATGACTGCTGAATTTAAGCGTTTACAAAAAGAACAATATAATTTATTTTGTAAAAAGCAACATGACTATGGTCCCGGAAATATAGCTGTTGGTACTCAATTAGCCAACAAAGAAGAGATAAAATTATCCCTTACTGGGCTATGGTTTAGAATGAATGATAAGATTCAGAGGCTAAGGAATCTTTTAATGAGTGGCAAGGAGGCAGCAGTACAAGATGAGCCTATTGAAGATGCTTATTTGGATGTATCTAATTATGGTATCATGGCGACCATTGTTAAGAATGGAAAGTGGGGTAAGTAGTGGTGACTGATTTTGAACGAGTAACCTGTAAGGTATTAGGTATTATTTTATTTTGTATACTTTGTATACTAGTGCTTCAATTAAATGGATGTGTCTCTAATATAAAGGAAGTTCCAATAGCAAGAGTGCCTACTAAGATAACTAGTTATCCATTAGAAGATCATAAAGGGGAGCTGCATAAGTATAGAGAGCATTTTGACAGTTTTATATTTCCACGACATAATAGGAAACTCATTCAGTATTGTGCGTTTCATTTTGAATGGGAAGATATTAAGGCAGTATACAAGAGGGATGAGAATGGTGAGTGGAGATTTTTTTATATAGTGACCAAAAATAAGAAGAGCTGGAAAAGATAAGCTAAAAATGCACACAGATAGAGAAATATTAACAAGTGCTCAGTCAAAAAACACAAGAGAGAAAAAAATGTTCTGGAAAACAAAAAAGAGGATAAATGATGGGAAGACCAAGAAAATATAAAAGACCCCAAATTAGACGTAAGTGTCATCATTGCGGAAAATTTTCAAATCAACCGTATGTTGTGCATAAAGTTCCAAGTATCGGAATATTGGATATTGTACCGTATAGTACAAAAAGTATTAAGACAAGTAGAATTGATCTTAAGGGTGGTATGAAAGTAGAAGCAAAACATTACTGTGATCAAGATTGTCGTGCTTCAGCAAGCGGTGGTACACATGGGTAGAATAAGTTGGTCACAGTTTCAGACATGGTCAACTTGTCCGTATAAGTGGAAATTAAATTATATAGATAAGAATAGAATCTGGACTGATTCTATACACACAATCTATGGTAAGGCATTTCATGATACATTAGAACATTATTTATATGTGATGTATAATGAGTCAATTAAAAAAGCAGATGAAATTGATTTACCAAATATGCTAGTTGATAGAGTTAAAGAACATTACACAGAGGGTGTTAAAAATGCAAAGGGAAAGCATTTTTCTACGCAGTCTGAACTAACTGAATTTTGTGTTCAGGGTGCTAAAGGTCTCACATGGTTTAAAAAGCACAGAGATCAATACTTTCAAAAGAAAAATTGGGAGCTATTAGGAATAGAAGTTGAATTAGATACGCAATATAAGTCTGTCAACGTACTTGGCTATATAGATGTGTTACTTAGAAATACAAAAACAGGCAAAATTAAAGTTATTGATCTCAAAACATCAACACGAGGATGGAAGAGGGAGAAAACTGACCCAATGAAGAAGGGGCAACTACTTTTTTATAAAAAGTTTATTGCTGAGAAATATAATATCTCTGAAGATATGGTAACAGTGGAATTTATTATTGTTAAACGAATGGTATGGGAAAATTCAGACTTTCCAACAAAGTACATTCAGAGATTTGAGCCGCCATCAGGAAAAATATCAATTAACAGGACTTTTAAAAATATTGATATATTTATAAGTGAATGTTTCAATCAAGACGGAAGTTATAGAATTGATACTGAATATCAGAAGCTAGGTGTGAATAACAAATGTAAATGGTGTGAATTTAAAAGTAAACCAGAATTATGTGATAGGAAATTAGTATGATACAAACAGTACGTTTAGATGCAGACTCTTTTATTGGTACAAGTTATGAAGAAATAGTTTGGAAGGAAATAGAGAGAGCTAAAGAAAAATGTGCAAATGAATTTAAGTTATGCTTTAGTGTAACAGAAGGCGGATCAGATATGGTTAAGCAAGTTGCTACTGCAGTACAATTACATTTAGACGCTTTACAATTAAAGACGACTATTAAATTATGGGAAAATTGTGCAAGAGAATTTGTTTTTTTAGATGTGTATAGTGATGATTATCATACTGCTGATAGAAATTATCGATTTGCCATTAGAGGTATAGTTCCTTTCAATATTATTGAAGGATTTACTTTCTTAGTTGATCATTATAAGTTTCTTCGTTCACAGAACACCACTCATTTTTCACGAGATAAAAAGCAAAAAAGAAACGACTCAATTGATCACGATTACAATAAATAAAAAATCATATTTGCATATTATTAAGATATATATAGTATATATGCAATATAATACAAGGAATAAAGTGATATGATACAAGATATTTGGCAGTTAACGTCAATAAAACTATTATCTGAAGTGTATACAAAATTCAAGCATGAATCAAGGGTACAAAATGTGACACTACAAAAGTTAGTAAATCGCGCTATGTGGTTGTTTATACAAGATGGTAGTTTTAGACAAAAGATTGCAGACACTAAGGATCTTAAAGAAAATTATAAAAACGGTTATTAGGAGCCCACATGTATAAAGTTGGAGACATTCGTAACGGACACGAGGTACTTCCAGCAAATAAGCGAAAAACAATTTTGCTTCTCAGTGATGATTTAAGAATGACATCAGGAGTAGGGAACATGTCTCGTGAGTTTGTTATGGGAACAATACACATCTATAACTGGGTTCAGATAGGTGGAGCAATTGATCATCCGGATGCTGACAAAGCTATTGATATGAATGCTGATATGGAAAAGAGGACAGGGGTACCTGATGCATTCTTAAAGATACATCCAGTAAGTGGTTATGGTAATCAACAGTTAGTTAGACAATGCTTAAGTCATTATGGTATACACGGTATAATGATTTATACAGATCCACGATTTTGGGAATGGTTGTTTCAAATGGAAAATGAAATTCGACAAAATATCCCAATTATGTACTATAATATTTGGGACGATCTTCCGTATCCAATGTGGAATCAAAAGTATTATGATTCAGTAGATGCGTTATTTAATATTTCAAAGCAGACATGCAATATTGTTAAAAATGTTAGATCATCTTACGAAGATTGGCAGGTAACATACATTCCTCATGGTATCAATGAGGATGATTACTTTCCAATTGACAAAAATCATAAAGACTATGATAATTTCATAAATTTTAAACAACAAGTCTTAAGAGACAAAAAAAAGGACTTTGTACTTTTCTATAATGCTAGAAATATTCGTAGAAAATTAGTTTCTGATATAGTATACGCGTATAGGACATTTTGTGATTCTATTCCAAAAGAAGATGCTGATAAGTGTACACTCATAATGCATACAACACCAATGGACGATAATGGTACAAATTTACCTGATTTAGTTACGAACTTATGTCCGTATGATGTTGTATTTTCAACAAGTAGATTTGAAAGAGAAGCAATGAATTATTTGTATAATACTGCTGATTGCGCTATATTAATTAGCTCTAACGAGGGCTTTGGATTAATGGGAACAGAATCACTAATTTGTGGTGTGCCGTTAATCGTTAATGTATCAGGTGGAATGCAAGATTACTGTGGATTTAAAAAAGAAGATGGATCATATTTAACACATGAAGATTACACAACTAGATGGGGATCTAATCATGATGGTCGTTATAAGGATCATGGTGAGTGGGTATTCCCAGTCTGGCCAGCATCTAGATCAATTCAAGGATCAATACCAACGCCGTATATTTCCGATGATAGGCCCGATTTTCAAGATGTTGCGATACAGATTAAGAAGGCATGGTCAAAACGTGGTGAAAAATTGAAAGCTTGTGGCGCAGCAGGAAGAGAGTATGTGCTAAATCCAGAATTTGGTTTTACTGCAACTGAAATGTGTAAAAGATTTGTGCATGATATAGAACAGACATTTGATAATTTTAAACCTCGACCAAGAATAATGTTAGATGAGGCTTCATGTTGGGAACATTCTAAGCCGGAATGGAACGGATTAACTCTTACTAAGGAGATATAATGTATAGGCCAAAGGTTTTAGTTTCAGCACCAGTAGGTACAAGATCAGGTTACGGATCACGATCAAGAGATATTGTAAGAGCACTAATTGCAATGGATAAATATGACATTACAATTAATGCAGTCCCATGGGGAGCAACGCCTCATAATGCTTTAACAGCAGATGATCCAAAAGATATTGCTATTATTAATTGTATAAAACCTTGGGAAGGGACGCCAGATATTCATATCCATATCGTGGTTCCGAATGAATTTCAGTCTGTCGGAAAATATAATATTGGTATAACAGCAGGTTTGGAAACAACACTAATACCTCCACAGTGGATAGAAGGTGTTAACAGGATGAACTTAGTATTGGCAAGTTCTAAATTTACAACTGAGGTTATGAAGAGTACTACTTTTACTCATAATGAGACTGGAGAAGTGCTAAAACCACATGATAATGTTGGCACAATATTCGAAGGAGCAGATACTGATTTATTTAAAGTAACACATACATGTTCAGAAGTATTAGCTGAACAAATGAATAAGATTGAAGAGAAGTGGAATTTTCTTTTTGTTGGACACTGGCTTCAAGGAGGCTTTGGTAAGGATAGAAAAGATGTTGGTAATCTTATACAAACATTTGCATCTACATTTAAGAAACAACAGGGTGTAGGTTTAATTTTAAAGACTAGTGGTGCAACTCCATCAATGCTTGATAGAGAGAAAATGCTAACTCAAATTTCTGAAATATGTAAACAAGTAGATAATGCTGATTTACCTAGTATATATTTACTACATGCAGATTTATTTGATTCTGAAATGAATGATCTATATAATCACCCAAAAGTCAAAGCTCATATTACATTTACACACGGAGAAGGCTTTGGCAGACCATTGCTAGAAGCATCACTAAGTGGCAAACCTGTAATAGCACCAAATTGGAGTGGTCATGTAGACTTTTTACATCCACAAAATTCTGTATTGCTACCGGGTGGTTTGGTAGATGTTGATAAAGAATCACTACAAGAAAATATTTGGGTTGAAGGTCAAAAATGGTTTCAAGTTGATACAAAAAAGGCTGCTTTTGCTATGAAAGATGTCAAGAAAAATTATAGAAAATATTTGATAAAGTCAAAGAAATTATCCAGAGTAAACAAGTATAAATTTTCTTTTAATGCAATGATGAAGAGCTTTGAAAAAATATTAAATACTCATTTGCCAGAGTTTACAGAAACTGTGGAGGTTAAGATGCCAAAATTGAAACTACCAAAGTTGGAGAAAGTATCATAATGCCAATATTACCAGGATGGGCTCATAATCTTGATTCAATTAGTGAGTGGTTTCACTTGTTTTGTATTGTATTTGTATGCTATTTTATCACAAGAAAATTATTAGATTGGATTGATAAAAAATGGAAAGGGTAGTAGATTGTCCAATATGTAGTAATGTAAATCGTTGCTTTGAAGAGGTACAAGAAGAATATAGTAGTTTTATGTGTTTCAACTGTGGATTTATGAGTGATACTAGATTTACAGAAGAGAATGATTCACAAATAGAGCAGAATGCTACAATTTTAACAAATAAACTCAAGACATTCGATGAAGAACGAGGCATATATTGGTTCCCATCAGTAGTTAACATGGGGAAGCTTGGAATTATTTATCCAGAGGGTACTGAAGAGATGTGGTCTTGGAAATTTGCTAAGATAATACCAATCCCTGAGGAAAAGAGAGCAGCAATGTCAAATTATGAAAACATGTTAGATACAGATAACGCTGAGACTTATGATAAATTTGATTTTCTTAGTGCGTGTAAAGACATGGGCATAGCTAAGGACATCTAATGGCAAAAAGAGTTTCATGGATGAGTGTCACTGCGGGTGAGATGATAAAATTTAGATATAAGGGCAAACATAAGGATGCCAAGTCTAGAGTACGAACATGCTTAGTTTTAAATGAGAGGCATTTATTTCAACGTAAAACGGATGGAAAAAGAGTAAGATTAGTTCATATGTTACAGATGGAGGCAATCCCTCGTAAGACAGGAACTACAAAATTGAGAACAGCACAGATAAAGAGAATTCTGGGAAGAGCTGCAAACCTCGGTCTAGAGTATCGCACAGAGGGTGAAGAGAAACATATTGCTGTAAGGGGAACACGACATCGTGCACCAAGACAATATCGAAGACTTGTTAATGTTATCAAACAGCATGGAATTTATAGAACATTTAGTTGGCACAAATTAAAAGCAAGAGCAGCTTTCAGGGCATCAGAATTCCCATGGCCACAAGAATTAGTTGAAGAGCTTAAAGGGGGTGCGCCACCTATAAACGAAGCAGATGCTGAGATGGAAGCTCGTAATGATCCTTCAGTATCAAAATTAAAAACAGCAGCGGCTGTAATTAAAAAGGCAGAAAAAGAAGGTGATTTTACATCGCAAATGGGACGCAAATTTGATGAATTAATTGATAAAGGAAAGTTATAATGAGTAAATTTACAGCAACAATAACAACTGGTATGATATTGGCAGGGGTTACTATATTTTTTACATATTCTATGATACACATGTCAAAGGTAAATAGTAAAATAGATGAGTGGGAAGAATCTTATGATGCAATACATAAAGATGTGTCCACGTTCACCAAAGTATCAGATCCAAAGACTATTCGTCTGTATGTTAAGGAATTAAATAAGATATTAGATGAGATACATTTTCTTGGAAAACTTATTGAGAATGGACAGTTAGCAGATGATGGGCTTACAGCGATATTAAATGAACAGTCTCAAATGAATAAAAAGATCTTAGATATGGTAACGAAAAAAGAATTTAAGGCTCTTTCCAAAAAAGAAATGGGAGCAAGGAGCTCAATGATCGGTGACATTAGTGATCTATATGATGCAAATGAAGATCTCATTGAGACTGTAGAATATGCTAATAAGACACTTTTAAGTCAAATTAGTACCATTGAATCTGATGTTAGTGAGATCAAAAAATTATTAAAGACAATGAATAAAAAGAAATTTATGCACACACACAAAAAGTAATGAATAAAAAAATAAAAAAAGTATTTGAGAAGATGGATCCAGAATTACAAGAAGCAATTAAATTTTTAATTAATGATATTCAGGTAAAACGGGAAATAAAAAAAATAAATAAAAAGTAGTTATGATAAAAATAAGTTACGCTATTACAACACATAATGAATGGCAGGAGATAGATTGGCTTTTAGCACTTTTGCTTGATAATAAGGATGATGGGGATGAAATTGTAATAGTAGATGATTACTCAGATCATATGACAAAAAAGGTTTTTGATGAATATAAGGATGATATTAAGCTTTATGAGCATGCTTTGAATAATGATTTTGCTACTCACAAGAATTTTATGAATGATCAGTGCACAGGAGACTGGATATTCAATATTGATGCCGATGAGATGCCGCATGAGAATCTTGTTAAAAATATAAAACAGCTTATAGAGGCTAATCCTGCAGTAGAGTTATTTTGGGTGCCACGTATTAATACAGTTGATGGTATAACTGATGAACACATTCGTTTATGGGGGTGGAAAGTAAATGAGCATGGATGGGTAAATTATCCTGACCCTCAACAGAGAATTTATAAGAATGCCAAGCATATTAAATGGGAAAAACCTGTTCATGAAAGATTAGTTGGTGCAAAGATAGATACAGGATTACCAACAAATGAAGAGTGGTCCTACTATCATCCTAAAAACATAGTAAAGCAGGAAAAACAAAACCAAAAATACGCAGAGATAATGAATAGTTGATGAGTACTAAGCAAAAAAACACAAGAGGGAAAAAAATGTTCCCAAGAAAAATTGCTTTTTTAACAGAAATGGGTTGGGAAGGTAAAGTTCAAGAAACACATGAGAACATGAGGGTTGAATTTGCATGGATGAATGCACTTAATGCTACACATTATCCTCTTAAACAATTTGGTTCTCCTGCCGGCTATGATTTAGTAGTTATTATTTGGCCAAAAGGGAAGACGTATTTGAATTCAGAAGGTTTAAAAATGGAATCCGACAAAGTTAATACTCTCAACAAGTATCTGAATCTTGACATAATAGATACTTTAAAGAGAAATAATAAACAGGTCGCGTATATGCAGGAAGGTCCAATTTGGTTTTCAACTGATTATACTGTTCCGGAACAATTTGAATACTTTAATAGAATTAATGAAAGTGATGTAATATTTTGTCATAATAGAACAGATGTAAATTGGTATAAAGGAATGTTTCCAGGAAAAGATGTTAGGGTTATGCAAACATTGATGAATGATACTTTAATTAAGTCTCTAGAATGGAAACCAGAAAATAAAGTTATAATTGGTGGCAATTTTTGTAGATGGTATGGCGGATTTCAAAGTTATGTAATTTCACTTGAGTTTGATGCTGAGTTATGTATCCCTACAATGCATAATAAAAGAATGCATGAAGATAAAGTCGAACATCTTAATCATTTTTCATTTGTGTCATGGTTAGAGTGGATGAAAATACTTTCTACATTCAAATATGCAATCCATCTAATGCCGACATCAGCTGCTGGTACGTTTTCTCTTAATTGTGCTTATTTTGGTATACCTTGCATAGGTAATGAGAAGCTAGATACACAAAGATTATGTTTTCCAGATTTATCAGTTGATGTTGAGGACATTCATTCAGCCAGAATAAATGCACAAAAATTAAAAAATGATGATAAATTTTATAAAGAGTGTTCTGAAAAAGCCAGGGATAATTTTAGTAAGATTTTTAATGTTGAAAAGTTCAAAGAGTTAATGAATAATGTTCAATAAAAAATATAAATTTACAGAAGAATGGTTTGATCCAGTAATTCCTTTGTGGACAGAGTTATTTAAACAATATAAACATCCTATAACTTCAGTTTTAGAAATAGGGTGTTATGAAGGAAGAGCAACTATTTGGGTATGTGAAAATGTACTTACTGATTCTTCTATTACTTATAACTACGATGTTATAGATACATTTGGGGGATCTTTAGAGGAATCAGGAATGAAGGGAACCAAAGAAAGACTTGATGAAGATGATTTTATAGAGGATAATTTTAAACATAATATATCTTTTTTCAATCCATGGGAAATTAATTTTAATATACACAAAGGATTTTCTCAAGTTATCTTACCAACATTTCCAAAAGAAGAAAAATATGATTTTATTTATATAGATGCTTCCCATAGAAGCGATGACACTTTTATAGATGCATATTATGCTCATAATTTATTAAAAAAAGGAGGACTTTTAATATTTGATGACTTTGGGTGGAAAGATCCAAATGATGATTCTAAAGTTAATTCTCCTCAAGTAGGCATCACTATGTTTTATGAATTTTATCAAAAAGAATATTATATTTCCTTTCAAGAGTATCAAGTAGGATTAATAAAGTATACAGAGGAGGAGTTAAATGAACGCAATTAGTTTTGTGATACCGAGTAGAAATAATTTACCCTTTCTTCAGCAAGCATATAATAGCATAAGAAAACATTTAGGTTATGTTCATGAGGTAGTGTTGTTAGATGATGCTTCTGATGATGGTACTTGGAAGTGGATGTGTAATATTAATAAGAAGGACATAAATAGTCAAGTATATAGAAATAAAGGTCCTGAACGTGTAGGGCACACGATTTTATATGATGTTGGAGTAGAATTATCTAAAAATGAGATATTTGGTATATTTCATGCAGATATGATTGCAACACCTGATTATGTAGACAATATTTTAAAACATTTAGATAGAGGAAAAGTAGTATGTGCAACTCGTATAGAGCCACCTTTGCATCCTCCTGGTCCTGAAAAAATAATTAAAAATTTTGGTTTAGAAATTGAAGAGTTTGATGAGTTAGGGTTTGTAAATTTTGCAGCTAAGGAGGGTGAGAAAAGAAAGAATGAAATCACTAAGGGTATATTCGCACCATGGGTGATGTACAAGGATGATTTTTTAGCTATCGGTGGTCACGACCCTTTATTCGCGCCAATGGAATTAGAAGACAGTGATATATTTAATCGAATGTTTTTGAACGAATATGAGCTAATACAGAGTAGAGATTCATTAGTATATCACATGACGTGCAGAGGGAGTAGATTTAAGGATGGCCTGGAGATAGAAAAAGAAATTCCATTATCAGACGGTACTACTTGGTATAAACCCAAAGATTCTGAAGAATATTTGAAACTTAGGGCTATTAAATTTAGGGAATGGTATAGAAAGTGGGGTAGCAATGTCTTACATGATGAAAATATGTTACCAATGGTTGCGCCCAAATATGACGTAGGATTTAAGGTATATAATACTAATATTAATCTACTAAGAGAGTTAGAACCCTGGTGCAGCACAATATACTTAGATTCTGGATCTGATTTTATGTATGAGTATAGAAAAGAAGAACAACAGAATACATTGTTCGATTTAAATGAAAGAATTAAATTGTATGGTATAGCAGACATAACAAAGTACCATGATGTCGTAGTGGAGTTTGATGCACAAAAACTTACAAAAGACAATTTCCAAATTATACAGAACTTATCTCAGATACTTAATGATAGCGGTGAAATTGGTGAAATGCAATTAGATATATTTAAGTTTTACATAACATCTTTAGAAACATATGAAAAGAATTTGATTGTGGTGAATAATGAATAATAAATTTAAAATAGTAATGCCGTCCTACAATAACGCAGATTGGGTTGAAATTAATCTTGAGAGTATTTTAGAACAAACGTATGATAATTATGATGTTTTGTATATAGATGATTGCTCTACAGATAACACAAATGAACTAGTAACTAAAATGGTAGGAACAAATTCTAAATTTACCATTAAAAGAAATTCTGAAAATCAGAAACGAGGTTACAATGTGGCTCCACAAAATATAGGTGATTTTTTTGATGATGATGAAGAAATTCTAGTTTTTGTTGATGGTGATGATTGGTTTCCTTACCCTAATACTTTAGAAAGGTTGAATAATTTTTATAATAAGCATGATTGTTGGATGACGTACGGAAATCTTATTGTTTGGCATGGTGGTGAAAGAACTTCTGAACCTTTTCCACAAAATACAGACTTCCCTGAACATATACATGACAATAATTTGTATAGACGTGATTTATGGAGGCCCAGTCATTTAAGAACATTTAAGTGGTTCATATACAAACAAATTAAAGAAGAGGATCAAAAATATTCTAAAACAGGAAAATATTATTTTCATGCTGAAGATTTAGCTACGTCTTATCCTTGCCTGGAGATGTGTCCTAAAGATAAAATTGGTCATTTAGATTTCATTAGTTATGTTTTTAATGAGTGTGATAATAATGTTGTTCGTGCTCAAGAAAGAATAGCAATCCCTGGTGGAGAAGATTTAGAACCTGAGATACGAAGCAAAAAGCCCTATAACATCTATCATAAGCCACTCTCACCCAGAGATTTATTTCGTCCCAATAGATTTGATTTACCAATGAAATATTTATATGCTAAATTTAGAGAGCAGAAAATTAAATCAGATTTTGGATTAATAATTTATAAAGAACATTTAAGATTATGGAATGGATTTAAAGAGTATAATAACCCAGATAAAAATACATTTGAAGCTTTTAAGAATGATTTTGATAATATTTTAGATTCAATTAAGAAAGATGGATTTGATGGTAATAAATCACAAATTATAATTAATTCTGATAATATGTTATTAAATGGATCACATAGAACATGTTCTTGTGTTTTGCATAATAGAGATGCTAATTTTTTTGTTGGAGAAAATATAAAAGATGGACAATTAGATTGTGGGTATCAAATGTTTTATGATATGAAATTAGAACAAAAATATCTTGATGCTGCAGCATTTGAATTATGCAGAATGAATAGAAATTTATTTATCGTATCATTGTTCCCATCTAGTAAATGGTCACAGACAGGACAGGATTCTCGTGTTGAAGAAATACTAAATAAGAGCGGTACTATAGCCTATTCTAAAGATGTTAGTCTGAATTCAAACGGTGCATTTAATTTAATGAGACAAATGTATTACGGTGAAGAGTGGGCAGGAGGACGACATAATAATTGGGCTGGATTTAGAGATAAGGCTGGGTTATGTTTCAATAATTCAGATTTAAACCCAATGAGAGTTTATGTAGTAGAATTTAGTAATGTTGATATTACACAAAAGATTAAATTGCAAATTAGAGATCTATTTGGAATTGAAAATCATTCATTGCATATTAATGATACTTATGATGAAACAATAAGATTAGCAAGAGTACTTTTCAATAAGAATAGTATTCATTTTCTCAATAATTCATCATTAGCTTATTATGAAAATTTTGAGTCACAGATAGATTATTTTAAAAGATACATCCAGGGAAATGGTCTAGATATAGAGGATTATTGTATTACAGCAAGTTCTATTTTATCTGCCTATGGGCTAAGAGAAGGAAGTGATTTAGACTATTTACACAGGGGCCAAGAAATACAAGGTCATCCAGATGTTCATAGTCATAATGAATATGGTAAGAACAGATATTGGAGACCCATAGACGATATTATTTATAACCCGGAAAATCATTTTTATTTCAATGATGTTAAATTTGCTTCATTAGATGTAGTTAAACAATTAAAAACTAAAAGGGGTGAAGTAAAAGATGACAGAGATTTAGTATTAATGGCAAGTGTAATATAATGAATAAAATTTACTTTGCGCCCAATTGGGGAATGACGTCAGAACAAATGTTAAGTGATTATATAAAACAAACACCCAATACTTCTGGTAAGTGGAAAGCTATTGAAGCAACATGTAATGTAGATGAAGCTGATTATTTAATAATACAAGATAATTGCGACAAAGATTTATTTAATAAATTTCCAAAGGAAAAAAGATTATATTTTTCAAGGGAAGCAATGGATCCTAATTCTGAAAAGAGCTATCCAAGTGACATTGTTAACAGATTTACTTATTGGGATAATACTGGATTTCTCTGGACAAAATGGCACTATATTAATATGCCTAGTGGTGTACACAAAACTTATGATGAACTGGTAGCAGAAGATTCTAACCCATATGATAAAAATAAATTACTGAGCTGTGTGCAATCTAATAAAACAATGACTGAAGGGCACATACTAAGACATAATTTTTTGGTTGATTTTATAGAGACTGCACCAGAACTTATTGATTTATATGGTTCAATAAGTTTTAGTAATAAGGAGCTAAAGAATGATGATAAGTTTTATGCTTTAAGTAATTACAAATATTGCTTAGCATTTGATAACCAAGATTCAATAAAAAACTTCTTCGGAACTCAATTCACAGATTCTGTTTTGTATTGGACGATACCAATTTATTGGGGTGGTGCTGATTTAGATAAAGTTTTTCCAAAAGAATCTTTTATACAGATTGATATTAGAAAATCAGGTGAATTAGATAGGGTAATTGATATTATTCAAAATGATGATTATGAGTCCAGACTACCAGCGCTTAAAGAAGCTAGAAATTTAATATTAAATAAATATAATATGTGGCCAATGATACACGAGATTATAAATGATCAACTTTAGAAACGCTAAAAGTTTTGGAGAATGTGTATTTGACATAAGATTTGACACTTATGTGAGGTATTGTATAGAAAAAGTAACTATTGATGGTATGTGGTTAGAATTTGGTGTTGCAACTGCCGAGTCATCAAAGAAAATTATAGAAATGATGCCATCCAATAAAAGTTTATATGGATTTGATTGGTTCAAGGGATTACCAGAAGATTGGTGGTCTGGCAATAAAGCAGGTGAACTTTTTGGTAGCACCTATGGTTTTATTCCCAAGATGGAAAGATTAGAAATAATTGAGGGCTTATTTGAAGATACAATACCAAAATTTAATGATGATCACAAAGAAAATATAGCATTTATGCATGTAGATTGTGACTTATATAGTTCTACAAAAACTATTTTTGATAATCTAAAAGATAGAATTGTTCCCGGGACAATAATAATCTTTGATGAAGTATATAATTATGCAGATTATGGTAAGCATGAATATAAAGCTTTCATGGAATATGTAAATTATAATAATATAATATATGAATGGATTGCTTATGTTAGTGGTAGTGGTCAGCAGGCGGGACTTAAAATTTTATGAAAGTGTATATAGCAACAAGTGATAATAGTAATTGTATAATACCAATTTATTCTTATTTGTTCAACAAGTATTGGTCAGCTAAACAAGAAGTTGTTTTTCTCGGGTTTACAGATCCTCAGTATAATTTACCAAAGAATTTTTCTTTTGTTTCTATGGCAGATGAACAAATAGGCGGGATAGATAAGTGGACAACATATTTGAATACTTACTTATCTAGTATTGATGAAGAATATTTTGTTTTTGCTTGTGATGATCATTTAATACCTAGAGCAGTTGATATAAGGTTATTTGATCTTTTAGAAACAGAAATTACTAATAATCCAAAGGTAGGGAGAATAGGATTAACACCTGCAATATCACTTACCAGTGAACGAGTAGGATGTATAAGTGATTATAAAGAAATAGAAGGTGGCTATAATTTAATTTGCTTAGATCAACAATCTCCACCTGGAAGATTTATTTATAGGATAACTGGACAATACTCAATTTGGAATCGTAAATATTTTCTAAAAAACATGCAAAAACATTGGTCTCCGGCGCAATGGGAAATACAAGGTGGCAGAGAATCAGAAAATGATGGGTACGATATTTTAGCAACAAGAGATAAGTGGTGTGTTAAAAAAATGGAGGCACTTAGCGGTAGTCAATGGCCTGGTAAATTTAATTTAGACAATATACATCCAGAGGACGTTGAATATATATTAAAAAATAATTTAATTCCAAAAAATTTAACCCCAACTTATATTCATCATGATGACGAATGGTATGCTAATACTATATTTGGTAAGTTTGAAACAGTAGCAGGCATTTAATGAAAGACTGTAAATATTTAATTGTGGGTGGTGGAGTTACTGGATTATCTTTTGCTAATTTTGCTAAAGATGATGATTGGTTACTATGTGAAGCACTTGATGATGTTGGTGGGTATTGCAAATCAATCCACCAAGATGGTTTTACATGGGATTATAGTGGTCATTTTTTCCATTTCAATACTGATTTTGTAAAAGATTTATTTTTATCTAAAATGAAGGACGTAGATATCTGTGATGTTGAAAAAATAACAGGTATTATTTTTAAGAATAAGAGAATTGATTATCCATTTCAAAAAAATATTCATCAATTAGATAAAGATGATTTACTTGATTGTCTGTATGGTCTTTTTAAAAGACAAAGTAATTCATCAGATAGTTTTTTAAATATGCTTTATTCTAAGTTTGGAAAGGGGATTACAGAAAAATTTTTAAAACCATATAATGAAAAAGTTTATGTATGCGATTTAGATGATTTAGATGCTGACGCTATGGGTAGATTTTTTCCACACGCAGATTTAGATGAAATTATTTCAAACTTTAAAGAAACAAAAAAAGATGATAGCTACAATAATACATTTATTTACCCTAGGAATGGATCATATGAATTTATAAAAGCTCAATTAAAAGGTATAAATAATGAAAGAATATATTTAAATCATCGACTTGATAATATAGATTATAAAAATAAAATAGCATATTTTACAAATGGTAAAGAAATCAAATATCAATATTTAATTTCCAGTATTCCATTTAATTGGTTATTAGATACTGCACGAATAGAATATGATAAGAAAATTTATACGGCTAGTAAAGTTTTAGTATTTAATTTGGGATTTGATAAGCCAAGTATTTTTAATGATAATTGGTTATATTTTCCAGAAAAAGATATTATTTTTTATCGTGTTGGATTTTATGATAATATTTTTAAAGATGATAAGATGAGTTTATATGTTGAAATAGGTTTAAAACAAGAAGTAAAAATAGATGAAGAAAAGATGTTAGAGAAAGTTATGGTTGATTTGAAAAGAAATGGAATAGTAACTAATCATAAACTTTTAAGTTATAAATCAATAGTCATGGATCCAGCGTATGTTCATATTAAAAAAGAATCAAATGAAGATTTTAATAAAAAAAATCAAATTTTAAATTCATTTGGAATTTATACAATTGGAAGATATGGTGGGTGGAAATATTGTTCTATTGAAGATAATATAATTGAATCTAATATGATTTATAAAAAATTAACAAGTGGAGAATAAAATATTATGAAAAAAATATATTCAGAAGTCGAAAAGGATTGTTTATTATTAACATTAAATAAGAAAGAAGATATTAGTACAAATAGAGCAGACTTAAGTCCTGCAGAAGAATATTTACAATGTGCTACAAAAAAACTTACTAAGGGTATGAAGTTTAAACCACATAGGCATAATAGATTAGTTAGAAAAACTGATAGGACACAAGAGGCTTGGGTATTTTTAAGCGGAAAGGTTAGAGCTAAGTTTTATGATTTAGATGATTCTCTTATATTAGACACTGAACTGGGCGCTGGTGATTGTGTTATAGTTTTTAGAGCTGGTCATGGATTTGAAGTATTAGAAGATAATACGACTTTATATGAATTTAAAACTGGGCCATATTTTGGTGTAGAATTAGATAAAACTTTTATTAAGACCAGATAAGTATATTAAATGGAAACTAAAGATGGAAAATAGATTTTTATTATGCTATCCGCTGACAATGGGGGAGATTCCTCGTCCACTATCCATGTTGGCCGCTGTTTTGAGGAAAAATGGCTTTGACGTAAAGACAGCAGTTAACACATTCAAAAAACCCTTGAAAGTTAACGATTATGTTCAAATAGCAAAGGAATGGAAGGCCACTCATGTCGGGTTGTCAATGTATACATTACAGGTTTTAGAATCTTATGAGATAATAAAAGCAATTAAAAAAGAACTAGATGTACCAGTTATACTTGGTGGCGCACACCCATCGTCAGAGCCAGTCGAAGGTATTGAAGCGGGCGCCGATATTATTGTTAGGGGTGAGGGCGAAGATACTCTTAGGGAGCTTTGTGAGTATTGGAAAGGAGAACTAGTAGAAGGAACTAATGTTGATATGACGATGCTCACTGCAGAGGACATGACCAAAGCAAACGCAGCATTTGCCAGCAAGCGTGTTAACGAAACACGCGCCTCCAAAGACTTAGAACAGCCGTTAACTGATACAGAGTCAATTAATGATTTATCTAAAATTAAATCGATTACTTACCGGGACCAAAACACCGGAGAAATAATTTCTACACCACCACGAGCGCTGTTAAGTGAATTAGATGATCTGCCGTCGCCATTACATGACATTTTTGATGATGATGCTTTCCGGGTTAATAATGTTATACGAGGGCACCATCGATTATATACGACTCGTGGTTGTCCCGGACGGTGTACCTATTGTAATAGTGGGGTATTTGGAAGTAAAATTCGCTGCTATTCGCCTGAGACGACTATGGAGAGAATTAGGGAAGTTGTCAATGAGCATGGTATAACGAATTTCAATATTGCCGATGATAATTTTACTACAAAGAAAAAGCATGTTTTTGATTATTGTGAGGCTATCAAGCGAGAATTTCCTCAAGTAACGTGGCGTGTTAACTCCCGTGTTGATTTTGTTAATCCCGAAATGTTAACAGCGATGAAGGAGGCAGGATGTTATATGATATCGTATGGGGTTGAAAGTGGAGACCAGGAGACGTTAGATCGACTTCGAAAAGGAGTAACAGTCCAGAGAAATTATGATGCAATTTGGCAAACTTATGAGGCGGGGATTCAAGTTTTTGCTAATATGATGGTTGGGCTGCCTCGCGAGACGAAAGAGAATATAAAAAATGGAATTAAATTCTTTCACGATGTCAAAGAAGCTGTTCATTTGTTTCAGCTTTCTGGTGCTATAATTCCGCTTCCAGGGACATCAATGTATTATGACCTTGCACCAGAATACGGATTTGAAAAATATTGGCTAAATCCAGACACGGAGATGCAGGCTGCGGGGATTCAAACATGGCAAAACAGTACTAATCCATTTGCGATGAGTACGTTTTTCCAAAGAAATATTTTTGATGATAACTTTATTGCAACCGAAAAATTTTTTACATATTCTAAAAAGCACCAGAGTCAGCTTAAGAAGTTGATGTTTTTATATGGGTCTCATAATCTAGAAAAACTTTATACGAACGATACTTGGAAGAGAAGGAAGATTGAAGCTCTAGGTCAGTTGTCTTATTTTATTTATCATCATATTAGTCATAAAATGGAGACAAATGTCGTTAATTGGTGGATGAATAGAAAAAGTAAGAGCGCCGAGGAGTCCTCACGATGGGCACGACTAGGACTTAGAGACAGAGCGGCAAAGAATGAATTACAAGATAAATCGGTTGGATTTGAAATAGATGTAAATACTGGTGTACGCAAGGTCGGCCACGGAAGGCTGATGGAAGACGATAGGGTTGGAACAGTCAGAATCGAAACGCCATCGCACTACAAGCCCAGAAATACTCAGTAACCATAATATGTAGGATATTATCAGAGAGAAAGAAAAAGTTATGAAAAGTTTAATTGTTACAGCAGCAGGACTATCAACAAGATTTGAAGGATTAAAACCTAAATGGATGTTAACACATCCAAAAGGAAATTGGATGATTGTAGAGTCATTAAAGAATTTCAATTTTAATGACGTAGATAAGGTTTACTTGGGGTTTTTACAAGAACATGTAGACAAATATAATTGTTATGATGCAATCC
>Ga0315334_10000253_pt1 | contig 33497 bp, 28 predicted proteins | sample M150034915metaG_FD_205555 | JGI IMG/M metagenome (GOLD analysis project Ga0315334, IMG submission 205555) | Ammonia-oxidizing marine archaeal communities from Monterey Bay, California, United States - M1 500m 34915 | ecosystem: Environmental > Aquatic > Marine > Intertidal zone | place: USA... | reverse complement strand
GAGAACTTCCTGTTTACCTTAAGATGGTAGGAATATATCAAGCCTAAAGATGAAGTGTAAATGGTTCCCTGACCTTGTTGGTCATGAAGGGCTATTATACCAATACCGCCCGAAATATTTTTGAAATACTGATCGTAGGATGCACTATACGTAACATAATTACCCGTAAGGCTTGGCCATTCATTTCTATAATTGAGTGAAAACCTTGGACAACCATGTGAACCAGCAAATGCAGGGTTCAAATAAAGTGGATTTGCGTAAAACTGTGTAAACTGTGGGTCTTGAGCTAGTGCAGTAGTTGATACGCAGCAGAGGAAGCACAGTATAAATATATGTTTAACTACTTTCATTAAACGTAATCTTTAAATTCGTTTTATTCTAAAGTCTAATTATTGAATAACGGTTTTCTTTGAATAAGGTTACAAATATTGCGATTTGGCGGATAATAATCAAAGAATTTGCTCCTTTTTTTATATGTTCTAATTAATCAGGTTGATATTCAGACAAATCGGTAGATAATTTTTATCCGATTCATTAGATAAATAGCCATACTTCATTTGTGTTGATAATTATTCCAGTTATTTCCTATTGCTCTTTAAACTGGAGAAAATTTAGTTATTATCTTGTCAGCAAATGTTGTGATTTAGTTTTTAATTGGGTTTAAAAAAGGATTAAACGTTATCTACATATAATAATATAAGTTTTTGTCCGTTTTTTTATGTGTTCAGGCTAATGATGAAGATATTTGTACTATGAAAATGAAATGTTGCTCTATTTCTTTTAAACAATTGGTCGCTTCCTTGTTTCTTTTAATGATTTCATCCCCAGTTTGTGCGCAACAGGAAGAAACTATTAGTATCCCTTGGCAGAAGGAAAAAAAAATAGTGTTTGACAATTCTGAGATAATTACTCCATCTATTGCCGGACAAGATATGGACGGTAATATTCCAAACTTCTTCTGGAGGAAAGAAATGCCTTTAAATTCGGAATACGAACTTTTATTTGAGCTTGTAAGTACAGAACCTGCGACTAAATTTGAAAAAGCATATTTGGCCGACCAAAGAATTGAAGTTCAGGAATTGCGTTATGATTTAAAGCTGTCCCGTTCTAATGCACAAAGACATATTGTATTGAATTTGTTTCCTTTTGTAAAGGCTGGTAACACTATAAATCGTATTACTGAAATCAAATTAATTAAAACCAAAGGGAAGCCAGCTCAGAATGCACAGTTAAAATCATTTGTTCCTAATTCTGTTTTACAAAGTGGTTCAGGTTCTTGGTACAAGATATCAGTTACTCAGGATGCTATCTATAAAATTGATAAAACGTTTCTTGAGAGCTGCGGTATCGATGTTCAAACATTGAATCCACAGGATATCAATATTTATGGTAATGGTGATGGTAGGTTACCCGAGCTGAATTCGGATCCTAGAACAGATGATCTTGCCGTGAATGCTATTCAAATTGTAGGTGAAAGCGATGGAGTTTTTGACGATGAGGATTATATTCTCTTTTACGGATGGGGCGCTCATAGATGGTACCCTGGAACCGGTGATTTTGATCAGGACCGAAATCCTTATTCCGACATTTCGTGTTACTTCATCAATATTAACCCAAGCGACCCACCAGTAAGAATCTCTTCAGTTCCGATTTCCACTAATTCAGTAACCCACAGTGTGAATACCTATTCCTATTATGATGTACACGAACAGGATCTGATTTCTTTGGTTAGTGGAGGTCAGAGATGGTATGGTGAGCTGTTCGACGCCAACTTACAGCGTACGGTTACTTTTAATGTTCCAGATATTGATAATTCAGTTCCTCTAAGCTTTAGCAGCTCTATGGCATCCAATTCAAATAATACCGCAGGAACTTCGCAGACTTATAGTGTGAACGGGTCGGTTTTATTGTCCGTGGCCTTACCGAGTGCTTCTGCCGATTATGGTCGTTCGGTTAATTCGATGCAAATGACGAATCCTCCATCGAATCTCCCACTTTTGGTTTCTGTTGTTCGAAATTCTCCTGATGTTTTAACGTATCTTGATCGAGTTCTTCTTAATGCAAGGCGTTCTTTGCGCTTTTATGGCGATCAGATCAACTTTAGAGATTTAAACTCTGTAGGTGTGGGTAACGTTGCTGAATTCTCTATTCAGGACCTGCCACAGACTGATGGTTTTGTTTGGGAGATAACCGACAGGCACGCTCCTGGATCGATCTCAGGAACCTTTTTCGGAAGTAATTATATGTTTCAGCTTGAACTTGATCAATTGCGTGAATTTGTTGCTTCGGATGGTCAGAACTTTAATACCCCGTCATTTGTAGGTGAAATCGTTCATCAGAATCTTCATGGGTTGACAGAGGCAGATTATTTGATCGTAACGCATAAGTCTTTTATTTCTCAGGCGGAACGTCTGGCCAATTTGCACCGTTCAAATGGTTTGACAGTACATGTTGTAACTACTGAACAAGTGTATAATGAGTTTAGCTCTGGTGCTCTCGATGCAGTTGCTTTAAGAACATTTGCTAAAATGTTTTACGATCGTGGGGCAAGTGCTCCTGAAACGAGACCAGAAAGTTATCTGTTATTTGGAGACGGTACGTTTGATCCAAAAAATAGAGTGCCGAACAACAATAATTACGTAGTAACGTATCAGGTACTTAATTCGGAAAATCACATATCGGCTCTTGTAACGGATGATTTTTTTGGAATGCTGGACGACACCGAGGCAATTGGTCCGAGTGATGAATTAGATATAGGGGTTGGGAGATTGTTAATTTCGGATATAGAAATGGCACGGCAACAAGTAGATAAAATAGAGCATTATATGAAGAACGGGTCAAGCCTTTATTCCACGGCTAATACAAATTGCAGCTCGGATGGTGGCTCCTCAACTTTTGGCGATTGGCGTACTAAGTATGTTCAAATAGCAGACGATGAAGAGGGGGCTTATTTTATTAAATATGATGTAGAACCCCAATACGACTCTGTTACAGCGAATTACCCTTCCATGAATTGCGAGAAGATATATTTGGATGCATACCAGCAAATAGCCACGGCAGGAGGAGAAAGATATCCGGAAGTAAATGAAGCTATAAATGACAGAATAGACCGGGGTGCTTTAATTGTTAATTATGTTGGGCATGGTGGAGAAGTTGGAGTTGCTGAAGAACGAGTGATAACAGTTCCACAAATACAGGATTGGAAAAATATCGACAAGCTTCCTTTAATCGTTTCGGCGACATGCGAGTTTACTAAATACGATGATCCCGATAGAGTATCTGCAGGTGAATGGGCATCGATCAATCCTTATGGTGCTGCGATAGCGCTTATGACTACAACACGTTCGGTTTTCTTTGGTGTGAATTCAGACATGGGTGAGTCGTTTTTTCAGAATGTATTTCAAAGAGATGCCAATTACAAACCAAGAACGTTTGGCGAAATTATTCGGACAACCAAGAATGGAGTTGGTGGATCAAACAATAAAAGGAGCTTTACACTCATAGGAGATCCCGCACTTCAATTGGCATTGCCGGAGATGAACATAGTTACCGATAGTATCAATGGTTTGTCACCATCTGTTGAGATCGATACAATTAGAGCTTTGAGCAAAGTGACGATCAAGGGGCATGTAGAAGACTTTTATGGCAACATCCTTTCTGGATTCAATGGAGTTGTGTACCCATCTGTTTTTGATAAGCTTAAAGAACAGAACACATTAAGTAACGACGGAATTGTTGAGTCGCCAATGCAGGTTTTCTATACGCAAACCAATAGACTGTACAGGGGGAAAGCAAGTGTTGCGAATGGGTATTTCGAATTTACCTTTATTGTGCCTAAAGACATTAACTATGCATTCGATCTTGGTAAGATCAGCTATTATGCGGAAAATGGCACAACGGATGCTATAGGAAGCGACAAGAGAATTTATATTGGCGGAATTGATCCTAATGGAATTAACGATGATCAGGGACCTCAAATTGAACTATTTTTGAATGATGAGAGTTTCGTGAATGGAGGGATTACGGATGAAACACCAATTTTAATCGCAAAGCTGTTCGATGAAAATGGAATAAATGCGGTAGGAAACGGCATCGGACATGATCTTACTGCTACAATTGATAGTGAAACGAGCAATCCAATTGTTTTGAACGAATATTATTCAGCGGAGCTTGATTCGTATCAGTCTGGTGAGATACGGTACAATTTTTCCGAGATAGAGCCTGGAAGTCATACTTTGACAGTAAAAGTCTGGGATGTAAATAATAATTCTTCTGAGGTGTCGCTTCAATTTGTGGTTCAGCAAGCAAGCTCACTTAATTTAGCACATGTATTGAACTATCCGAATCCATTCACAACATCGACCGAATTCTTTTTTGAGCACAATCAGGTGTGCAACCAAATAGAGACCCAAATACAAATATTTACTGTTTCGGGGAGGCTGGTTAAAACAATAAATGAGCTTGTGCATACAGAGGGATTCAGATCGGAAGGTATTCAATGGAATGGGCTCGATGATTTTGGCGATCAGCTAGCAAAAGGTGTTTATGTGTACAGATTGAAAGTTAAAACCCCCGAAGGAACCACGGGCGAAAAATTAGAAAAGTTGGTGATTTTAAGATAAGAACACAATAAAGGAACTTCAAATACGTATATTTGCAAGTTGAAATTAAGTAAATAGCATGAATAAAAATTTTGTTGGTATTTTGTTTTTCCTGGTTTCGTTGGTTACGATTGGCCAGGGAAGTGGGGTGACAGATGATGATTTGCAGTTGAACACGATAACAACCGCAGTGCCCTTTATGGCTATAACACCGGATTCAAGGGCCGGTGGAATGGGTGATGCTGGAACAGCGCTTAGCGCAAATTCAACATCTATATATTGGAATACTTCAATACTTAATTTTTCTGAAGAAAAATCGGAGATTAGTGTTTCTTATACACCCTGGTTACGTCAGCTTACAAACGACATTCATTTGTCGTATGTTGCAGGTTATTACAATATAAACGATAAGCATGCGGTTGGTGGGGCTTTAAGGTATTTTAGCCTTGGCGAAATAACATTTACCGATATTCAGGGCAATATTATAAGAGATGATAAACCAAGTGAATGGGAGATCACAGCGGGATATGCATTCAGAACTTCGAGAAGAACGAGTGTCGGTTTGAACGGGAAATTTGCCTATTCCAATTTGACCGGTGGTTTGACGGTGCAAGGGACAAATACGAAAGCGGGCCTTGCGGGAGCTACTGATATATCCTTCACATTTTTTAATGACGATGCGAAGATCGGACAAACTAAGGGGGTTTATACCTTTGCTGCTACAATAAACAATGTTGGTAATAAGGTTAAGTATACTGATGTTGGTGAAGATTCACCGGGTGATTTTCTTCCGATGAATCTTAAAATTGGAAATTCTTTTCGTGCAGATTTTGACAAGTACAATAGCTTGACGGTTTCGTTCGATATACAAAAATTACTTGTGCCAACACCAGCATATTATGATATTGATGAAGATGGAGATTATGTAATGATGTCTGGTAAATCAAATGATGTAGGGGTTATTTCGGGAATGCTACAGTCCTTTTATGATGCACCTGGACGTATTGCGAGAGATGCTAACGGCAACTACATAAAAAATGGCGATGAATATGAGATCGTGAGTGGAACAAAATTCAGAGAAGAATTATCAGAGATCAACCTTGCTTTAGGATTGGAGTACTGGTATAATTCTATTTTCGCAGCACGAGCCGGATTTTTCTTCGAGGACAAGAACAAAGGAGCACGTCAATATTTTAATTTTGGTATTGGGTTCAAATACAATCAATTTGGAGTTGATATCTCCTATTTAGCTGCTTTAGTTAGGACAAATCCACTCGCCAATACACTTCGCTTCACGCTCCGAATGGAACTTGGAAGGAAAACTGCTTCCAGTGTTGATGGAAAACCGGAATAATATGAATTTTAGGATTGGGCATGGTGTTGATGTTCACCGACTTGAAACCTCAGGGTCATTAATGATTGGTGGGGTGAAAATCGAATCTGAATTTGGTGCTGTTGGCCACTCCGATGCTGATGTTCTCTTGCATGCGATTTGCGATGCATTACTGGGAGCTGCAAATTTGAGAGATATTGGATACCATTTTCCCGATACGGACCCAAAATTTGAAGGAGCAGACAGCAAAGAATTACTGACTGAGGTTGTGCGTTTAATTGAAACGAAAAATTACAATCTAGTCAACATTGATTGTACTGTTGTTCTTGAGCAACCAAAATTGAACCCACATGTTTCAGAAATGTGTGGCATAATTTCTAAGATATTAAAAGTGGATGAAGATGCCGTGTCAATTAAAGCGACCACCCACGAAAAGGTTGATTCTTTTGGGGCTTCTAAAGCCATAAAGGCCTATGCAATCTGTTTGCTTTGTTCGTAAGCTTCGATTATTTTTTATACTCTCTTTGTCGTTATATATTTATATTTACATCTAAAAATTTACAATGAAAGTTTCTCCAGGATATGCAAGTAAAGAAACGTTATTAGAACTGTACAATAAGCCATTGCTGGAGCTAGTTTTCGAGGCTGCTAATGTGCATAGAAAGTACCATGATCCGCGAGAAGTTCAAATGTCTTCTTTACTCAGTATTAAAACTGGTGGGTGCTCAGAAGATTGTAGTTATTGTCCTCAGGCAGCCAGGTATCATACAGACGTGGACGCACACAAATTAATGACCATTGATTCAGTAATTGTACAAGCCAAGAACGCTAAAAAGAATGGATCATCTCGTTTATGTATGGGGGCAGCATGGAGAGAAGTAAGAGATAATAAAGATTTTGATAGTGTGATAGAAATGGTTCAGGCGGTTAACAATCTTGATATGGAAGTATGTTGCACTTTGGGAATGATGAATGAGCAGCAGGCGAAAAGATTAAAAAATGCAGGTTTATTTGCCTATAATCATAACCTGGATACCTCAAGAGAGTACTACGAGGATGTTATTTCAACAAGAGAATATGAGGATAGGTTGAACACCATAGAGAATGCAAGAAATGCAGGAATTACTGTTTGTTCCGGTGGGATTATTGGAATGGGCGAGACAATTGAAGATCGAATTGGACTCTTGATGAGTTATATGGAAATGGAAACACCTCCTGAATCAATTCCAATCAACGCTTTGGTTGCCGTTGAGGGAACACCAATGGAAAATCAGAAACCCATTGAACAATGGGAGCTTATACGCATGGTTGCTACCACGCGCATAGCATTTCCAAAGTCTGTTGTTCGTCTTTCTGCTGGGCGAACGATGATGAATATGGAGGCACAGGCTCTTTGCTTTATGGCTGGTGCCGGATCCATTTTTGCCGGAGATAAATTATTGACCACCCCCAATCCTGAATTCAATGAGGATAAGGAAATGTTCGCGATTTTAGGATTGGTCCCGAAAGAATCCTTTTCGGATGCTGAAAAACCAGAGACCAAACCGGATCCCATTATTGAGGAACGAAAAATAACGGAACAAGTGAGGATCTCTGAGCTGAAAGAAGCGAGAGAGAAAGTCGCGCAACAAGGATTTGAACCTCGAAAAGTTAAGCGGGTAGATGTAAACGAATGAATCCAAGCCTTAAAGATAAGTTGGCCAAAAGAAAAAGGGAAGGCACATTACGTGTTCTATCCGATTTTGAAGGGTTCATTGACTTTTGCTCCAACGACTATCTGGGGCTTTCCAGAGAGTCCATATATTTTAATGAAACGTCATACGGAGGAACTGGCTCAAGATTAATTTCTGGAACATCAAAAGAAGCTTTATCAGCCGAACGAGAATTGGCTGTCTTTTTCAATGCACAATCGGCATTGCTTTTTAATTCTGGATACGATGCAAATCTGGGGTTATTCAGCTCCGTTCCCCAACGCGGTGATACAGTTATATACGATTCGCTCATTCATGCGAGTATTCGCGATGGTATACGTTTAGGATTTTCCAGTGGGAAGTCGTTCGTGCATAATGACCTGCAGGATCTTGAAAATAAATTAAGTGAAACTCAGGGAGTCATATATGTTGTCGTTGAAGGCTTGTATTCCATGGACGGCGATTTTTCTCCATTGCTTCAAATAACTGAAATATGTGAAAAATATGGAGCATATTTGATTGTCGATGAGGCGCATTCTGCAGGAGTATTTGGTGAGTCTGGAAAAGGGATGGTTAGCCAGCTTGGATTAGAGAATAAAGTTTTTGCCAGATTAGTGACATTTGGGAAAGCATATGGTTCCCATGGTGCATGCGTTTTAGGAAGCTCTGAACTTACAGAAGTTCTGTTGAATTTTGCTCGTTCGTTTATCTATACCACAGCCTTACCTCCAAAGTCGTATGCAAGGAACGTAAAAATTATTGCTTTAGAATCGCTTGAGCAACGACGCGCTCAATTACAAAATAACCTCAACATGTTTCGATCTTCTTTCTTTCATCCGGGGCTTATTTCAGAATTAAATTCTCCTATTCAGATACTCGAAATAGGAGAAATCTCTGTGACTAAATCGTGTGCTTCTGATCTTCAAAAAAATGGCATTGCCGCAAAACCGATCTATTCTCCCACGGTACCAGTAGGTAAAGAGAGGATACGGCTGTGTTTTCATTCGTTTAACACAGAAAAAGAAATAAATCAATTGATACAGTATATGCCAACTAAATAGTACAGCTAATTCACTAAAGCGTTAAATAGGTAGTGTTATAATAAACTGAGTACCTACATTGATCTCGCTTTCAACTTCAATAGTTCCGCCATTCAATTCTATATAGTCCTTCGCAATGGACAAGCCTAAGCCTGTTCCTTGTATGGACTGAACATTCAATGCACGGTAAAACGGTTGAAATAAGTTCTTGATCTCTGTTTTGGGTATTCCAATGCCATAATCCTGAACCATAATTACAACAACATTTTCTGCGAACTCAATAATAACTTCGGGGTTTTTCTTTTCTGAATATTTTAAAGCATTACTGATCAAATTAGAAATGGCATGTTGGATCATTTTGATATCTACATACAACTCTTTGATTTGTCCGGTAATTTCAATAGTGACTGTTCGCTTGTCCTCTTGTAGTTCATTGTATTGATTCACTATTTTTTTGATTAGGTCATGAATGTTAACATTGCTTTGTTCAAATTCAATAGTCCCCGAAGTAATTTTCCCTTGAAGCAACACATCATCCATTAATTCGGTCATTCGTTTAATTTCCTTGTTTATTCGTAAGGTTGATGGTTCTATCTTGTCTTTCAAAGGTGAATCGGATTTCACCAATATCATATTAATGAGCTGGGAGTTCGATTGAATGATGGCAAGCGGTGTTCTAAATTGATGTGATGTAACCGAAACAAAGTGTGATTTCATCTCACTTGCATGTTTTTCCTTTTTTAAGCTACTATCCAACAATGCTGTGTTATTTTTGAGCTCTTTATTTTTATTCTCCAAATGTTCTTGCATTTTTAGAATGGAGGCGTTGAAATAGCGCAAAATAACAATAAGGATTGCGACTGCTGTAGTGCTATTGGCAAATGAAAGATATTTTAGTATTTGACGGTCAATATCATAGACTCCGGGGAAATCTAATAAAAGCTCGAGTGAACTCAGGTATATACCTAATATGGCAATGAAAAAGAGTGCAATTTCCCAGATCTTCCAACCTGTGTAAATTAGGAGACTTGCTGGAAGAAGAAGCAAATAAATATTAAAATTACTGGCCCAGCCAATAAAATAATCTGCCATAATTATTCCTGTAATTACATCGATACTCCCCAAAATAAAGGGAATTTTTATCCATTTATTTTTGAATAATATTCGCAACACCAAAAAGAGCGATAAACCACAAATGTTATAGATTACCATTTCTGGCACTTCATAGGTAAGATAAAATGCGATTAAAGACAAGTGAAGTAAACAGGTTACTGTACTGGCCGCCACCATTGAATTTGAAAAACGATCGATACTATGATCGTTGATTTTTTCTTTTTCTATCGAACTCATTTTTGACATAAATTCCTATTAGAATTCATACTTCATCAGACAAATGAGGAAGTATTATGTTTGCGAAAATAACTAAAATCAGTAATATGACATTTTCCATTAAATGAAATTGTAACCGAACAGTATTGGAGGGTATGCTTTTAATGCTTTTGATCTTGTTAGTTTACTTTCACTTTGAGTTCCTGTTTCTCAATCCTATTATACCTTAATACAGTCTTATAAGCTGGGTTTCCAATTGCTTATAGCAAAACTCTTAGATCATTGATTGCGGCAATTAAAACGTTAGAAAGGAAACTTATAGCGTTGGAAAATTCTATCTATGTTCTCCCTTTTATTGTCAATATGTTTACAATGATAATCTAAAACAAGGTCTAATGAGTAAAGTATTATTGATAGAGGATGACAAGAATATTCGCGAATCTGTTCATGAAATATTGGAACTTGGCGGATATGAGGTGACAAGCTCAGAGAATGGAAGACTGGGAATAGAGGAGGCGATGAAGGTGATTCCAGATTTGGTTATATGCGACATTATGATGCCTGAACTTGATGGCTGGGAAACAATAGATATTTTTCGAAGTATTGATAAATTTGAGCATATCCCATTTGTATTTTTAAGCGCAATGCCATTAATTCCTAATTACAGGCTTGGAATGAACAGTGGAGCTGATGACTTTTTAGTTAAACCGATTGATACATACGAACTTCTAGAGATTGTAGATCGATTACTTTCGAAAAGTATGAAAAGGGCCCTTGCGAATGACGAACGTGTGAAAAATGCACTTGATACATTCAAAGAAAAATTCAAAAGCAATGAGAAAGACTATCAGGATAGTTTAAATCGGGCAAAGATCGTTCAAAACGGCATTTTACCCGCTGAAGAAAAAATGAACGAGATGTTCGAAGAACATTTTCTATATTATAATCCTTTGCAAACGATTTCAGGAGACTTTTACTGGACAAAGCAAGTGAATGGGGTGAAAATGATAGCTGTTGCAGACTGCACAGGACATGGTGTTCCTGCAGCACTACTCTCAATGGCTTGCGCAACAATGTTGAACGTGGCATTTGATTTATTCGATATCATTAGCCCGTCAAAGGCACTCAACAAAGTAAATGACCTTGTTGTTGAATTTATGCGGGAAAATCATTTGCAGTATGATGGAGACGGTATGGACATATCCTTATGTGCCATTGATCGAGAAAATAGAACAGTAACATATTCCGGAGCAAAACGGCCATTGTATTTTATCCCAAAACAGATAGGGTCATTTAATGGTGCCGAGCAAAATATGCGAATGCATGAGAATACCAAAGGAGACAAGCTTGTCGAATTTAAGGGCAGTTCGTATTCTATAGGAAGTAATGATTTTGAAATTGAGGAGTATTCATTTAACTATGAGCCAGGAGATAATTTATACCTTTTATCCGATGGTTATGTATCGCAGTTTGGCGGTAGGGATTCAAAGAAATTCAATTCCAAAAACTTGAAACAGCTGTTACTTTCCATACAGGATCTGAAAATTGACAAACAAGGGGATGAAATGAGAAATTCTTTTGAACTCTGGAAAGGAGAAGAAGAACAAACTGATGATGTGACCCTAATTGGCATCACCCTGTAAATCTTACAAATTGCACTTAAATTTAATAGGTTGAAAGACAAATTTCATTTCTACCTTTTAGTTGGATTCAATGTATAATTGAAATCTTTTTGGTCAACCAACGATCACCACATTTAATATTCAAATAGTAGATTCCATTGGTGAATTCTTTTGTGTTTAGTATAAACTGAGGGGTAGAGCTTGTCGCGAATGAATGAATTACGTCCCCCTGTATTGTACAAAGCTCTATGATTTTTACATCTAGAGCATTAGGAATTATACACCTTATAATATTGTTTGCCGGATTAGGGTAGACTGTTATTCCTTCATTATCATTATTGTCCTTTAGTTCTGAAAAATCATCTTCAACGATCGTTACAACTTGATTGGCATTGACATTTGTTTCGATCTGTGTGTAGCCCGATGGCCAGGAAACAATGATACTATCGATGAGTAAATTTGTTCCCAGACCGAAATGAGCTATACTCGAATTTTGAGACAAATAGCTCGATCCGCCACCAATTTCACGCATCCAGCTTCTGCCGTTTGCTACTACACGTATATGACTACCGAATGCATCTCTGTTACTGATTGTTCCCTCAAGATCGATCTTGACCCAGTTATTGATCGAGTTCATGTCATTTTTATACACAGAAGCATTTTTTGCCACTACAGTGTCAAAATCGGTATTTATCACCATTAGATCCAGGTCACCGTCATTATCCAGGTCGCCATATGCTGCACCTCTCGAACGACAGGTGTCTGTAATGCCTTCAATCAGTCCAACGGAAGTAAAAATGCCACTTTGTTGTTTTTGGAATAATTCATTTAGCTGTGGCACCGCTGCAGTCATAACACCTCCTGAAGCCACAAACAGATCAAGGTATGAATCGTGGTCGTAATCGAAGAAAAATGTCCCCCAGGATACTGTATTTCCCGCATTTACACCTAAGCTGGCAGCATCTTCATTAAATGTTGCATCGTTGTTGTTCGTATGGAGCAAATTTCCCATCATGTTGGTGATGTAGTAATCCAGGTCGTTATCTTCATCGTAATCGCCAATTGCGATTCCCATTGCATTGATTTCCTGATCGATACCTGAAGAAATGCTGATGTCACTATATATTGAAGCTGGATAATCGTTTCTTAGTAGAGCATTTCCACCATACAGAACGCCAAAATCATTGCCAATCAAGATGTCCACATCGCTGTCGTTATCAAAATCAGTGAATGCTGTTGTAAGTGCACCTCCATTGTTGAATGCACTGGTAGCTGTTGTTGCATCGGAAAAGGTGTTATCGCTATTGTTCAGATATAGCTTGTTTGCTATTCCGGAAATTAGGAAATTATAAAATGGCAGGTTGAAGTAGCTTACATAATTAGAGACATAAATATCCAAATACCCATCCCTGTTAAAATCACCGAAGCTTGCCGAAGTACTCCATGAAGAATCTATTATTCCGGCAGCTATTGATATATCGGTAAACGTGCTGTTGCCGTTATTCAGAAACAAAAGATTGTTGTGATTTTCAGAAGTTGTAACAAATAGGTCGCGATCTCCATCATTATCAATATCTCCTGTTGTTACGCCAACCGTTTTGACAGGTCCTGTAATGGATAATCCGGCACTAATTCCAACCTCTGAAAATGTTCCATTTTGGTTGTTTTCGAACAGCTGATCGCGATTCGAGCCTCCTGTCATATAGATATCTTCATACCCGTCATTATTGAAGTCAAAGCAGGCAACTCCACCTCCCATAATATTTGAATCCAGATGTACGTGAACAATGTTCATGGCCTGGCTCGATTCAACATATATCTGAGCAAAAGAAACCGAACAAACCCAAGCAAGGCATGAAGAAATGAGGAGGAATCGTACCATAGTTAATTCATTTGAGCCTAAATTTATTGAAACTATGTGGTAGTAGCAAAAAAAAACTCCCAGATGTCTGAGAGTTTTTTATTTGTACTATAGTTCGTTTTACTTTTTTGTATCGATCTCCACAACCGCCATTTCTTCGGATTGGTATTCACCGGCATCCAGTTTTTCTTTAACAGCCACAAAGGTGTCAATTGTATATTGTACGTCTTCAAGAGTATGTGCTGCTGTGGGTATTAAACGTAGCATTAGTACGTCTTTCGGCACAACCGGATAAATAACTATGGAACAGAATATACTGTAATTTTCTCTTAGATCGAAGGTGAGGTTAGTCGCTTCGGCAAGATTTCCTTTTAAAAATACTGGTGTTACAGCGGAGTTTGTAACTCCTATGTCAAATCCGGCAGCAACAAGTCCTTTTTGCAAGGCAGAAGCAATTTTCCACAAATTTTCTTTGTGTTCGGGTTGATCGCGAAGTAATTCCAGGCGTTTCCTTGCTCCAACAACTAAAGGCATCGGTAAAGACTTTGCAAAAACTTGCGAACGCATGTTATAGCGTAAAAATTCGATCATATCTTCATCACCGCAAATAAATGCACCGATGGAGGCCATGGCTTTTGCAAATGTACCGAACAGGATGTCGATTTCATCTTGAACTCCCTGCTCTTCACCAGCACCTTGTCCTTTATCACCAATAGTGCCAAATCCATGTGCATCGTCCACGAACAAACGAAAATCGTACTTTCCAGACTTTCGAAAATCAACTATTTCCTTTAATTTACCTTGATCGCCCGCCATTCCAAATACCCCCTCAGTAAGAACAAGAATCCCTCCATTGGTTTTTTCCACAATCCTTGATGCTCGCTCCAATTGCTTGTCGAAGCTTTCCATGTCGTTGTGCTTGAAAACAAATCGTTTTCCAGCGTGCAGACGCATACCATCGAGTATGCAGGCATGCGATTCACTATCGTAAACAATAACATCATTTCTATTTACCAAACAGTCAATAGCCGATACCATTCCTTGATAACCAAAATTCAGTAAGAACGTATCCTCCATTTCCATGAATTCAGAAATTTCATTTTCCAAGGCTTCATGCAAATGAGTTTGGCCCGTCATCATTCTGGATCCCATTGGATATGCCAAGCCCCATTCTGCAGCAGAATCAGCATCTGCTTTACGAACTTCCGGATGATTGGCCAATCCCAGGTAATTGTTTACCGACCATATTAAAACTTCTTTTCCTCGGAAGATCATTTTATTTCCTATTTCTCCTTCCAGCTTAGGAAAAGTGAAATACCCATGAACTCCTTTTGAATGTTGTCCAATTGGTCCTCTGTTTTTTTTGAGTTTATCAAATATGTCTTGAGCCATATAAGTGGTTTTCGTGCAAAAAAAATAAATAAACTAAAGTTGTTTATGCACTTAATTTTGCCTCAAAAGTAGTGTATTTTAAATAATGAAGCTGTCAGAGCCTATTTTTTTTTCAACAAAGCTTATTTAACAGGTGCGTTCAGGTTTTTGTCTAAAAGATACAGGAATGAGCAGATTGCAGCACAGCCAAGCTCCAATTCTCGTTTGTTCACATTTTCAAAAACATCGCTTGGTGCATGATGAAAATCAAAATAGCGTTGTGAATCTGGAACAAAACCGAAAAGTGGGATACCTTCAAAAGAATTTTTTAATGGCCCAATATCAACACCGCCATAACCTTTTTCAAAGATGTGCAGATCATAAGGTTTGAAATGATGTTCTAATGACTTAAGAAATGCTATTTGTTTGTCCGAACCATCACAATGAAACCCTCTTGGTGTAAAACCTCCACGATCACTTTCAACGGCGGCGATGTGATTTTCGTGTACCTGGTCCTTTGCCCAGCTCGCATATGTTAGTCCTCCTTTATTGCCGTTTTCTTCATTCATAAAGAATACCAGCCGCAGTGTGTTCTTTGGTTTGTAATCCAGCTCTTTTAATATACGCAATGCTTCGAGGCAGTGAATAACTCCGGAGCCATCATCGTGTGCACCTTCCCCTGTATCCCACGAATCCAGGTGTCCGCCAAACGTAATAATGTTGTCTGGATATTCAGATCCTTTCACTTCACCAATCACATTATAGGATGTCTTATCCGGATATTCTCTACAGTCCATTTCCAGAACGAATTTTGATTTTTCATTTTTTAGAATTTGCGACAAATGCTCTGCGTCCGAAGTAGATATTGCAGCAGCGGGTATTTTTTTTACGCTATCTTCATAATGCATGGCTCCGGTATGTGGGTGGTCGTCAATTGGCAGTCCTAACGAACGAATTATGATACCGATCGCTCCTAGTTTTGATGCCTGAACCGCACCATTTCCACGTATCGGATAGCATCCTCCATATGCCTTGAATGTGTTAATTTGCTGTTCGTCCATTGGTTGATTTAAAAACACGATCTTGCCTTCAACAGCTTTTACTTTTGCATTTTTGAGCTCTTCAAGCGATTTAAACTCAATCAGGTCTGCTTCAATAATTCCGTTCGTTCCAATGGATCCGCCCAATGCCAGTATATTGTATTTAATTAATGTGCCGTCTTTTTGCTTTAACCATCCCGCTTCTTTTGTTCCTCGTTCCCAATGGGGAACTTGAATTTCCTGCAGATAAACCCTGTCGAAATCGTAGGATTCCATCTTATTTTTACCCCACTGAATTGCCATAGCAGCTTCTGCAGACCCGGTTATCCTTGCACCAATGTCCTTACACAGACTTCTCAGGTCTTCATAGGAATTCCCATTCGATAATGCTTCATTGTAAATCTGACGTATAAAGACAGAATCATTTTGTGCACTTGATGTACTTACAATAAGAGCAAATAATATGAAAATAAAACTTCGCATATTTAATCAGGTTTTATCCACAAAAATAACGCTAATTTTATATCAAGTAATTAACCTTAAATTTTTTCACTTTATATCTTTCAATTATCTTTGTTAAAAACTCGAGTAAATGGCATTAAAATGCGGAATTGTAGGTTTGCCCAATGTAGGTAAATCAACATTATTTAATTGTCTTTCCAATGCGAAAGCACAATCGGCGAATTATCCATTCTGTACTATTGAACCCAATGTGGGTACAATTGCTGTTCCGGATGAAAGATTGGAGCGCTTGGAAGAAATAGTGCATCCGGAAAAAGTTCTTCCTACAACAATGGAGATAGTAGATATTGCCGGCCTGGTAAAAGGTGCTTCAAAGGGAGAAGGTCTGGGGAATCAGTTTCTGGCTAATATACGGGAAACGGATGCTATTATTCATGTTCTGAGATGTTTTGATGATGGTAATATTGTTCATGTTGATGGTTCTATTGACCCGGTTCGGGATAAAGAGATTATAGATATTGAGCTTCAATTGAAGGATCTGGAAAGCATTGAGAAGAAAATTAATTCCCTTTCTCGGATTGTTAAATCCGGCGACAAGGATTCAAAAAAAGAGTATGAGCTGGCATTGAAGATAAAAGAGAATCTTGAGGGAGGACACTCCGTTCGCTCTATGATTTTCACACCTAAAGACAGCATTATTGTAAATGCATTTCAGTTAATAACTTCGAAGCCGGTAATGTATTTGTGTAATGTTGATGAGGCATCTGTTAAAACTGGAAATCAATACGTGGATGCAGTTGTGGAAAACGTTAAAGCTGAGAATGCAGAAGTGTTGGTCATTGGTGCAAAAATCGAAGCGGATATAATGGATTTGGATACGTACGATGAAAGGCAAATGTTTTTGGATGAATTAGGTTTGGAAGAGGTTGGTGTTAACCGTTTGATCCGAACTGCATATAGCCTTTTAAATCTTGACACCTATTTTACAGCTGGGGAAAAAGAAGTTCGGGCTTGGACAATAAATAAAGGTATGACTGCTCCGCAAGCAGCGGGAGTAATACACACGGATTTTGAAAAAGGATTTATTCGTGCAGAAGTTATGAAATACGAAGATTTTGTAGCTTTAAAAAGTGAAGCAGCTGTGAAAGAGGCAGGTAAATTTAGAGTTGAAGGTAAAGATTACGTTGTGGAAGATGGTGATGTTATGCACTTTAGGTTTAATGTATAAAATTGATAAATAATAAATATGATTATAGCGGCTAATAACCCAAAATTGAAGTCATGGGTGGAAGTTCCTGAGGAATCAGATTTTCCGATTCAAAATATTCCTTTTGGAATAATAAAGATGAATGGTGGCAAACCTCGTGTGGCGTCTCGTATTGGCGATTTTGCGATTGATTTGAAATCTCTATTTGTGCTTGGGTATTTAGAGAACCTTCCATTTACTTTGGAGGATTTTGATACCGATAAGCTAAATACTCTAATGAGCAAAGGCAAACAAGGTACCAGATTGCTACGGAATCGAATTTCGAAGCTCTTTGAAACCGGCCACGATGATCTGGCTAAAAACGAACACCATGTGAATCAGGTATTGGTTTCGGTCTCTGATGCAACAATGCTAATGCCGGTAACCGTAGGAGATTATACCGACTTTTACTCAAGCGAGCAACATGCCTACAATGTGGGGTGTATGTTCAGAGACCCTGAGAATGCATTATTGCCTAATTGGAAACATTTACCTGTTGCCTATCACGGAAGAGCTTCTTCGATAGTTGTTTCGGGAACCCCGATGCACCGTCCAAAAGGACAACAAAAGCCAAACGATAATGAACCACCGGTATTTGGTCCTTGTAAGCTTTTGGATTTTGAATTGGAAATGTCTTTTATTACTTATCAAGGGAAGCCATTGGGTGAATCGATTACGACAAATGAAGCAGAAGATTATATTTTTGGCATGTGTCTTTTCAATGACTGGTCGGCAAGAGATATTCAGAAGTGGGAATATGTCCCTCTTGGACCATTTCTTGCGAAGAGCTTCGCAACACACGTTTCTCCCTGGATCGTAACCCTTGATGCACTGGAACCGTTCCGTGTGCCAGGTCCAGTTCAGGATCCTAAAGTATTGCCCTATTTGGAGTATGATGGGGACAGGCATATAGATATCAACCTTCAGGTAGGCATTATTCCAGAAAACAGTACTGAAAAAATTGTTGCCAATTCAAATTATAAATACATGTACTGGAATATGAATCAACAATTGGCGCATCACACAATTAACGGGTGCAATATCAGAACTGGTGATATGATGGCATCCGGAACAATTTCGGGAAGTGAAGAAGGAGAATTTGGATCGATGCTGGAAATTTCTTGGAAGGGAACCAAGCCTGTTTCGATGCCGGATGGATCAGAACGCAAGTTTATTCAAGATAATGATACTGTGATCATGCGTGGACATAGTATAAAAAACGGAGTTCGCGTGGGATTTGGCGAAGTTGCCGTTACTGTTTTACCGACAAAATAAATGGGTGGCCAAAACTCAAATATTGATCTAGAAAAGGAAAGGAAGGAAATACTAAATGCGTTCCGTGGATTACTTCGTACGCATAAAAACCGAAGTAAAGAAGATACAAGATTGATTAGACAGGCCTTTGATGTTGCTGTTGAGGCGCATAAAGAAATGCGGCGAAAATCAGGAGAGCCTTATATTTATCATCCTATTGCTGTTGCCAGAATATGTGCAGATGAAATGGGTTTGGGCACTACTGCTATCATTTGTGCGCTACTACATGATACTGTAGAAGATACACATATTACCCTGGATGATGTTGAGGACCTGTTTGGGCCAACAATTCGCCGCATTATTGACGGATTAACCAAAATTCCGGAAGTATTTGATGAAACGGCTTCCATTCAGGCGGAGAATTTTCGTAAAATGATATTGACGATATCGGATGATATCAGGGTTGTACTTATCAAACTCGCAGATAGACTACATAATATGCGGACGTTGTCCAGCATGCGCCACGACAAACAGATTAAAATTTCTTCTGAAACGAAGTTTTTATATGCACCATTAGCACATAGATTAGGACTTTATTCGATTAAAAGTGAGCTGGAAGATCTTGGCTTTAGGTATACAGAGCCTACAGTTTATCAGGATATCGAGGATCAGTTGAAATCAACTCAAGATGTACGGAATAAGTTCATACGGAAATTCAAACAACCAATTAAAGAGGCTCTGGAACTTGATGGTTATGTTTTTAAAATAAAAGTCAGGACAAAGTCCATTTCCTCGATCTGGCGAAAGATGAAGTCGAAAGGTGTGCCGTTTGATCAGGTGTATGATGTATTTGCCATTCGAATTATTGTGGATACGTCAATAGAATTAGAGAAACCGGATTGTTGGCGAATTTATAGTATTGTTACCGATTTTTACCAGCCTAGCCCAGATCGTTTGCGCGATTGGATATCGACACCTCGAGCAAACGGTTATGAATCATTACACACTACTGTAATGTCAGATATTGGCAAATGGGTAGAAGTACAGATTCGTTCTTCGCGAATGGATGAGATCGCCGAGAAGGGCCTCGCAGCCCATTATCGATATAAAGAATCGAAATCATCAGATTCGAAATTTGACAGATGGGTTACTGAGGTAAGAGAATTATTAGAAAACCCTGATTTAAATGCAATGGACTTCGTTGAAGAATTCAAATTGAATTTATTTCGGGACGAGATATACATTTTCACACCCAAAGGGGATTTAAGGGTCCTTCCCAATAGTGCTACGATATTGGATTTTGCGTACGATATCCATACGGATATTGGCGACACCTGTATTGGTGCCAAAGTGAACAATCGTCTGGTTCCGCTAAGTCATCAATTGGTAAGCGGAGATCAAGTTGAAATAATTACTTCAACGAAACAAAAACCAAATGAAGAGTGGTTGCGATTTGTCGTAACGGCAAGAGCCAAGCAGAAGATCAAATCTTCACTTAATGAAGAACGAAAGAATATTGCACTCGATGGTAAGGAAATTCTGGACCGCAAGTTCAAGCAGCATAATATTCGGTTTATTTCCGAAAATATTACTGTACTCGAAAAATTCTATAAACTTCCAGGGGCAACTGAGCTTTATTTCAGAATTGCGAAAGGCAAGATCGATCTTAAAAAGTTGCGTGAAATTGAAAATAAGAACGGTATTCTGCAATTGGAGAAGAAACCACCAAAGAAAAGGCGAGCGAATAACATAGATATTATTACCAAAGTTAGCAGCAAGAAAGATACGATTCTCATTGGCGATGATTATAAGAACATAGAATATACAATGGCCTCTTGCTGCAATCCTATTCCTGGGGACAAAGTATTCGGTTTTGTTACAATTAATGAAGGAATTAAGATCCACAGATATAATTGCCCAAATGCAGAGCATTTACAGTCTAAAATGGCGTATCGCTGTATCAAGGCAACGTGGAAGAATTCCGACCTTAAAGAAAATCTTGCGGCAATTACAGTTTATGGAATTGATCGCATGGGTATTGTAAATCGAATTACCGAAATCATTTCACAGCAACACAATATTAACATGAAATCAATTTCCTTTCAAACAGATGATGGAATTTTTGAAGGAAATATGAATGTGATGGTATACGATACGGAGCATCTTGAGCAATTGATGCAAAAGTTTGAACAGGTAGAGGGAGTGCAGCGGGTTGTTAGAAGAAGTAAGGAGGATTAGTCTTTGAATAGTGTCTCTTTTGATTTGGGACGCAGTGCGTATTTCCAATCAAACCCAGGAATAAATTGCTCTTCTTTTTTTATTTTATCAATCGGATAAAAGACCCCGTCTGGTTGCTCCATATAGGTTATTCCAGTTATATTATTACTATCAATATCAACACGTAAATCACTGGCGTACAATCTATTCATTCCAATCCTTTTTTTAATAAATGAGCTATCTGTAGTTTCTTCGTCTATTGGAAAGAAGATAGTTATGGCATTTCCCAAAACATCTGCACGATATAGATCATTATCCTTAAAATATGCCTCAATATTTTTTCCTGCTATTTGGTTGTAATAATCAGAGGGTTCGATTTCCATTAAAATAGATGAATTCCCATAAATATTTGCTTTATCGATAACCGAGTCTTTTATATGAATTTCGATGAATTCTCCCTTTAGCTCAGCTTCTTTTGTCCATACGATAGGCGTGCTATAGAGCTCTATTTTGTTTGTTTCAGTGCTGTATATAATACTATCTGAGCTGCACTGAACTTTGGTTGAAAATAATTTCGCATCGTGGAAGGCCTTTAATATATTGATACTATCACCCTTTATATTATATAAAGTATCTGCATGTACATAGATAGTGTCGTTCGACATTTTTTTTGTTGCAAGAGCGTGTCCTGTAACAAAGGCATAACTTAAACTGTCTGAATTGAAGGCAAAGTCTCCGTTAAACGATAAACTTTGTATTGAATCCATGTAATAGACATTTCCTATACCAATAGATACGCCTTTATCGGGTTGGTACATCAGCGTATCCGCTGAAATAAAATCAAATTCTCTTGAGATCCAGGCATTTCTATGCAAGGATCCCTGCCTCGATTCGGTCCCATACCACCCGGATTCACAATACATTGTTGCTTCCTTGGTTTGAATATCTGTAGGACCATAGAAATACGTTTTTTTCTGACTGTATAAGTACTGTAATGTGTCGGTCTGCATTGAAAGATCCAATCCTTTATAATCCACATTTTGACTAAAGAAGAAATTCTTCGAATTCGGATGAAAATACCCCACACGACTCGTTAGTGACTCTTGTGTAATAATACTTACAACTTTACCGCCGTGATGGTAATGTGCCTGTCCTTTTTTTGCATCATAGTCCAGCGTATCTGTGGTTAACTTGAATTCATTATCTATGACCCGTACATTTCCCCATAGCTTTGCCTGTTTTGTTCTACCATCGTAAAAAAGAGAATCACAGAACAGGTTGAGTGTATCTCTTTTGTTAATGTGTACTCGGCCATATGCCTTTACACGTTTTTGACGTTCGAAGTAATGCGCAGAATCGCAATACATGTTATTTCCCTGATAAAGAAAATTAACATTTCCAATTAACCGATGAATTCCTGTACGTGTATCATACTCCAGGGTTTTTGCACCAGGTAATAATTCCAGCACATCATTTTGGCTGATTACATTCGCTGTAAGCAAAAAAAATGCGCCAATCAATAGCGCACTTTTGATTATTTTATTCTTGAATTTCAAGCGAGCACTTTATTTTCTAATGTTTGTGTTCTATCCGGTCCCACGGAAACTACGGATATCGGAACTTCCAATTTTTGTTCCAAATATTCGACATATGCTTTTAATTCCATTGGAGCGTCATTTATGGATGTCAATTTTGTGGTGTCACAATTCCACCCATTAATTTCTTCATAAACCGGAATTACTTCAACATCATTAACGTCGTATGGGAAGTAATCGTATTTTTCCCCATCAATAATGTAATGAGTACATACTTTGATCGTTTCGAAATTATCCAGCACATCTGCTTTCATCATAGATAATTCAGTTGCACCATTTATCATTATAGCATACTTCAGCTGAGGCAGGTCGATCCATCCACACCTTCTTGGACGACCTGTTGTGGCACCAAATTCAAACCCTTCTTTTCTTAATTTTTCACCAATTTCATCATTCAATTCAGTTGGAAATGGTCCGCTTCCTACTCGCGTGCAATATGCTTTGAAAATACCGATCACATTGCCAATTGTACTTGGGGCAACCCCAAGTCCTGTGCATGTTCCCGCAGTAACAGTGTTGGATGAAGTAACATAAGGATAAGTTCCAAAATCAATATCCAGCATCGTTCCCTGAGCACCTTCTGCCAGTATTTTCTTCCCAGATTTAATAGCGTCGTTAATATAATGTTCGCTATCAACTGCTGGTATCTCCTTGAGCAATTCGACCGCCTTTAGCCATGGTCCTTCTAATTCAGTCAGGTTGTATTCAAAATCCGGATATCTGCTTAGCATTGATTCATGCTTTTTGACCAGGGCTTTGTACTTCTGCTCAAAATTTGGAGCGTAAATATCCCCAACTCTCAGTCCGTTCCTTCCGGTTTTATCCATGTAAGTAGGACCAATCCCCTTCAATGTAGAGCCAATTTTATTTTTTCCTTTGGCAGTTTCGGAAGCGGCATCCAGAATTCGATGTGTTGGAAGAATAAGATGGGCTTTTTTTGAAATGGTCAATCTCGATTTTACATCAATATTATACGGCTCAAGTTTATCGAGCTCGGTTTGAAATATAACAGGATCAATTACGACGCCATTACCGATAACATTCATGACTCCTTCTCTGAAAATTCCGGAAGGTATTGTATGAAGAACGTGTTTATTCCCCTCAAATTCCAGTGTATGACCTGCATTTGGACCTCCTTGAAAACGGGCTATAATATCGTATTTTGGAGTCAAAACGTCGACAATTTTACCTTTTCCTTCATCTCCCCATTGTAACCCCAATAGTACGTCTACTTTCATTCTTGTTTTTTAAAATGATTTATTCCTTCTGTTTGATTATCGCAAATAGTATATATTTCGTCTAGCTTTGAAATTTCAAATATCTTAGCAACGTTTCCTGATACATTCGAAAGAACCAGCTCTCCTCCCATAATTCTTGATTTGGTAAGCGTTCTCATAAAGAATGCAATTCCCGACGAATTTGTATGTGTCAAATTTTCCAGATTGAAAACAATACGATAATAGTTCTTATTTAAATTCTCAAAAACTTCCCGTTCGATTGACTCGTAATCCAATTCCGTGATGATACTACCTTTAAGTGTATACACAATAATGGGATCATCAAATTCTATGTCGTATTGCAAATTCAAATCAATTATTTTTTCTTTTTCTTTTTTACTCCGTAAAAATAGAGAGAGTGATGTTGAATTTCTATGTCAAAAATATCCTCGATTGTTGATTTGATATTTTGTATTCTGGGATCACAGAATTCCAAAAGCTCACCTGTGTCCGTCAGAATTATATGGTCGTGCTGCTTGGAGCCGTGTGATTTTTCGAATTGGGCTATATTTTTTCCAAACTGATGTTTTCTTACTAAACTACACGCTAGTAATAGGTCTATGGTATTGTATAATGTCGCTCTGGAAACACGATAGTTCTGATTTTTCATTTCAACGTACAAAGATTCGATATCGAAATGCCCTTGATAATTATAAATCTCGGTAAGTATAGCAAATCGCTCGGGTGTTTTTCGGTGTCCGTTTTGCTCCAAATAAGCAGAGAAAATATTTTTGACTTTCGTATGTAATTCTTCTTGGATCATCTGAATTCAGACTAAAAATTAAAAGTAAAGAAATTCTTGAGATAAATAAGTACAGAAATCACCATAAAACGTGTAGTTTTCAACAACTTATTTACAAGCGAACAAGCCGCGACACCATCGATTGATCTCTTATCGAGAGCCGTATTGTTTATACAATCGACTTTAATATATCAGCCGACTCCACTCCTTTAACTACCTGGTCAAGAATAGTTTTTGCGTGGTTTATTGCATCTTCACCCCTAAAGCCCAAGGCAATGCCGTATTTACCGATCAATTTCTTCTCTTGTTCGTCCACCATGCCATCTGCAAAAGCCATTTGAATTAATTGAATATATCTTTCAAATCGCTCCTCCAAGGAAACTGGTGGAACCATTGGGTAGCTATCAGGATGTTTGATGATCTCATTTGCCTGCTCAATAGTTAAGGATAATCTTCTTGCAATTCTATCTAAAAGTACAATTTCTGCTTCTGAGACATTTCCATCTACTCGTGCCAGTCTAACAAGATTGCTAAACAATCCTTTTTTGGCGCTCTGTTCTCCCGATTCAAAAACTTGTGCTATTGTTCCCATTCTATAGTGTTGTAATTTTGACGCGAAGATAGTTAATTCGTATCATTCACTATTTAATTTCTGACATTTTTTCGATAAGATCGATCAAAGCATGAATTACTTTTATGTGGATCTCTTGCGCGCGGTCGGCATATTCAGAAAATGGTGCTCTGATCTCGATGTCGCACAATTCGGCCAATTTTCCCCCTGATTTTCCGGTGAGTCCAATAACCTTCATTTTTTTCTTCTTTGCAGCTTCAACAGCTTTAACTACGTTTTGTGAATTTCCAGAAGTGGAAATAGCAAGTAAAACATCCTTTTCATTTCCAATACTTTCTACATACCTTGAAAATATTGATTCAAAACCGTAATCATTACCAACGCATGTAATGTGGCTGGGGTCTGAGATGGAAATTGCCGGAATGGAATTTCTGTCGTCTCGGTACCTTCCGGTTAGCTCTTCAGCAAAATGCATTGCATCGCACATGGAACCCCCGTTCCCACAACTGATTATTTTGCCACCAGATTTAATGCTTGCAACCATTGTCTCAGCCGCATTCATTATCTTTTGATGATTTGCTGGAGTGTCAAATTTTTGCAAAGCTTGAGCGGCTTCATGAAAGTGTTCGGCAATTTGTTTCTTACTCATCTCTAACGGATTTTTTCAAAAATAAATAAATTAAATGGCAGAAGAGTTAAATTAGTTCAAACTTGCTATATTTGGAACTCGAGTTCATTGCTCACAATTTAAATTACATATGAAAAAAAGTATACTCGCCCTCTTTGTTTTTTGCATCAGTTTTGCCTCAATGGCGCAGAACGATTGTTTTGTTCGACTGCAAAAAGCATTTGACGATAGAGGCTCCCATGCTGTTGCTGATGACATGCACAGAAACGTAATTTTAACGTACTTTCTAAAAGGTGGTTCTTCGTATTGTATTTCAGGAAAAGCCCGCGTGGAAAATGGTTTAATTGTATCGGTCTTTATGCAATATGAGGATAACTCATATGAATTAATGGAAAAAGACTTTTATAATTTAAAAAAGAATCCACCAACAATTGTAAACGGTATTACAGAAATGATCACAAATTCGGATGGTGAGAAGTTTAAAATTGTTTTTATCGACCAGCTTAAACCTAAAAAGAAAGGCTATAAGAGTGCTGAACTGCCTAGTGACCTGTAATTGTTATAAAATTATATAGTCTGATCCTGTGAATCTAATCGCGGGATTTTTTTATTAGATTTAGTACATTGTTGTATAAAATGAGTGTATTTAAAGGAAAGATTGTTTGGCTAACAGGTGCATCTTCGGGTATTGGCTTTGAGATCGCACTGCGGCTAGCACATGCAGGAGCCAGCATCGTTTTATCTTCCAGGAACACTTTGAAACTTGAAGAGCTTCGCAAATTACTTGAGCGAAGTGAGGATCATATGGTTCTATCACTTGATTTGGAAAATTCATCCGGATTTGATGTGCTTGCCGAAAAAATTATTTTGAAGTATGCAAGGATTGATTATTTGATCAACAACGGTGGTGTATCGCAACGTTCGCAAGCTTCAGCTACTCCAATAGAGATTGATCGTAGAATTATGGAGATCAATTATTTCGGGAACATTGCTCTAACAAAAGCAGTACTTCCTTATTTTCGAAAACAAGATTCGGGACATATTGTTGTTATTTCGAGTATTTCGGGCAAATTCGGCTTCTATTTACGCAGTGCGTATAGTGCTTCGAAGCATGCATTACACGGTTTTTACGAGAGTTTATTATTGGAAGAAGAAAAGAACGGTCTTTCGGTCACTCTGGTATGTCCGGGAAAGATCAACACAGATATATCTGTAAATGCATTAAATGCAGAGGGTCAAGCTCATGGAAAAATGGATCACAATCAAGCGACGGGTATGTCAGCAGCTAATTGTGCCACATTAGTATTAAAAGCTGTTGCACAGAATAAAAAAGAAGTGTTAATTGGAAATAAAGAAATAAAGGCGGTAAAGCTGAAGCGTTTTTTCCCAAAATTATTCTGGAAGATCATCAGAAAACAATCTCCGACTTAAATAATATTACCAGGTAAACAGCGGAAGACCCTGCATCAATGCATTAACCTCAGTTCTGACTTGACCAATTAATGTTTCATCATCAATGTTGCAGATCACTTTATCGATGAGGTCGACGATATTGACCATATCGCTTTCTTTCAATCCTCGTGAAGTCACCGCAGGAGTTCCTACACGTATCCCTGAGGTTACAAATGGCGATTCAGTATCGAAAGGAACCATGTTCTTATTAACGGTAATATCCGCACGTACAAGCGTGTTCTCAGCATCTTTTCCGGTAACACCCTTTGAGCTCAGATCAATGAGCATACAGTGATTGTCTGTTCCTCCGGAAATAATCGAATACCCTCTTTTGACAAATTCTTCTGCCATCACTTTTGCGTTAGCCTTAACTTGTTTCATGTAAACTCTGTAGCCCTCTGTCAGCGCTTCTCCAAATGCAACAGCTTTCGCGGCAATAACATGTTCGAGTGGTCCACCTTGTGTTCCAGGAAACACCGCTGCATCTAAAAGAGCGGCCATTGACTTTGGATTGCCGTTTTTCCATTTTAAACCAAAAGGATTGTCGAAGTTCTTCCCCATCATAATAACACCGCCACGAGGTCCTCTCAGTGTCTTGTGAGTAGTGGTGGTAATTATATGACAGTGGTTCATCGGGCTATCGAGTAAACCTGCCGCGATCAAACCAGCCGGATGCGAAATATCTGCCAGAATTAAGGCGTTAACATCGTCTGCAATTTTTCGAATACGCGCATAATCCCAATCTCTGCTGTAGGCCGATGCACCGCAAATGATCAATTTCGGTTTTTCTCTTTTCGCAATTTCTTCCATTGCCTCATAATCAACGCGACCTGTTTCTTTAGTAACACCGTAGAAATGTGGCTCGTACAATTTACCCGAGAAATTAACCGGTGATCCATGTGTTAAATGCCCGCCATGCGATAGGTCAAATCCAAGAATTTTATCACCAGGGTTTAAACAGGCGAGAAGTACCGCTGCATTTGCCTGAGCTCCTGAGTGCGGCTGTACATTCGCCCATTCTGCCCCAAATAGCTTGCATAATCTTTCTATGGCAAGGGTTTCTACTTGGTCGACCACTTCACAACCTCCATAATACCTTTTCCCAGGTAATCCCTCAGCGTATTTGTTTGTTAAAACGCTACCCATCGCATCCATTACCTGTTGGCTCACGAAGTTTTCAGAGGCTATTAATTCGATGCCATTAAGCTGACGATCATTTTCTTGCTTGATCAAGTCGAATACTACAGTATCTCTCTCCATGTATTATGAATAATTTCGCTTGAAAATATTGTTCAATCCGTCATTCAAGGTAGTGTCTGGCTTATATTTTGTCAAGCCCATTAATTTCTTGGAGCTACCAACCCTTCTTTCCACTTCATAATCATAACGCTTACTTGGGGCGTCAATAAAAGTGATTTTGGAGCTTGAATTTGTGATTTCTTTTATTTGATTTGCAACGTCTATAATGCACCATTCGGCTTCATTTGCAATGTTTACAATGTGGCATCCCTTTTTGTCCATCAGCCGCACACAAGATTCTATGGTATCGTCGATATATGTGAAATCACGGGTTTGTTTTCCAGTTCCGAATACAGTTATGTTCTTGCCTTCTTGTGCTTGCTCAAAAAACAGAGGAATAACCATTCTTGTATCCTGATTCCATCCGTATACATTGAAAAAGCGAAGCGAAACAATGTTGATTCCCTTTTCTTCATGATGCGATGCAAGATATATCTCATTATATCTCTTTGCCATAGCGTAGGAGGTTCTTGGATCCACTAGTACTTCTTCTGTAAGGGCATTTTCTATAGCTGAGTGTCCGTATATTCCACTCGTAGATGCATACATTATCTTGTCGATGTTGTTCACTTCTGCAGCATAAACTACATTTCGCGTACCGATAACTTCAACATCCATTGTTTCTACCGGATTATCCGCTACGATGTCTACACCTAGAACCGCAGCAAAATGAAAGATTAGGTCGCAGCCCTGAGATGCAGTGACTACGGTGTCCATATCTCTGACGTCGCCTTTAATGAAATTGATTTTAGAAAACGTTTCTTTATCCAATTTATTTCCACGAAGTAAAGAGTCCAGAACTACAACCTGATGACCATCGTCAACGAGTCGCTTGGCAAGGTTGCTTCCAATGAATCCTGCTCCACCAGTAATGAGTATTTTCATTTTTTTGCTTTAATTACAAATATCATTAATTATTTCAATTAATGTGTTACCATCGAATTAATTCAATATTCTTTTTATACAGCTGAGCTTATGTGTCAAAACCTTAGTGTCTGAATGCGTGATGCCTTCAGTTGTGAAATTGTCTAATCTAACATGTCCGGATGCATGAATGATACCACCCATACCATTTAAAATACCTACGTGCGTTATGCTACCATTCTTGTTTTCAAAGAAGGCCAGGTCGTTAGCTCTGCTATTTTTAATATCAATTTCAACTCCGTGTTTTACCTGCTGTGAGGTATCTCGAGGTAATTCGATCCCGAAAAAGCGATAGATCACCTGGGTAATCCCGGAGCAATCAATTCCAAACGGTGTTTTACCCCCCCAAAGGTAGGGAGTGTTAATGTAATCCAGCGCAAAATCCAAGGGTGAAGAATGGTTCTTTTTACTTGAATCTATAAATGCAAATGCATCTGCTCCGATCGAAAACCGTTCTGTATTTTCCGCAATACGGGAACCCCTGCATATTCGTTGCTCGCCCCACGGTGTTGAAATACTACGTTCACGATCCTTTAAATAACTAGATTCTTCAGACCATGTCTTTGCATCAGTGTTGTTTAAATTTCTAATGTGTTTAAAATCTACATAACCCTGGTATTTATCAGAATGTGTTGTGATCTTCGCCCAGGGCTCATGGATATCATGAACGGTAATCAAATCGCCAAAAAGCAATTGTGTAACTATTTCAGATTGGTCTTTGGCCTGTGCTCTGAGAGGAGCAATGCTTATCTTACAATAGGCATTTTTACCCTCCATCACTTTTTTGGGAAATTAGTATTATTGGCCAGGTTTAGTATCTGTTGCATGTGTCGTTGGTTGTGATAAACGATAAACAACAATGCATCTCCTAATCGAAGTCGGACTATTTTTGATATAGAAATAGGGATCTTAACTCTTCTTATATTGACTCTCGCCGAGCTCTCTATAATATCGAGCAGCTCTTTTTGCTGCTCGATAAATACAGCAACTTCATTTCCGGTAACCAGCTGTTTGTCGATTGCAGGATTATATCCTTTTTGAGCTCTGAACTTTCTTTTAACGTTCTTGGCATTTCCGAGTTTCATCGATCTCCAAGCGGCCCGCCCTAGAGGAGAGCTTACAAAAGCTTCTTTGGTGGAAGTAAATCGGGTGTTCTCGATTTTTTTTAAAATTGTTGGATGGTAATACTTGCCGTATTCGTTGAGGTGTGCTAATACCTGTGCAACGCTCCAAATGCCGGGGTTTGGTATCCAGTTTAATTGTTTTTCACTCATCTTAACCATTGATTTATTTACTAAATCAATATTCTGTTGCGTGATTTGTGTAACAATCTGAATTAATTCCTTTGTTGTCATTATACTTGTGAAACCATTGTGTTATACGGTAATTACGGTTGTGTCAAAAATAATTATTTCAATCATATTACTCACTTTTTAAGCAGAAAAATTCGAATAACTTTAGTTACTTTCGCAGCAATGGACATTAAATGATCATATGAGCAGTGAAAGACCTTTAATATTACTTACCAACGACGATGGGATATCGGCCAAAGGAATTCGTTGTCTATACGAAGAAATGATCAAGATCGGAGAAGTTATTATAATTGCTCCTGATTCACCCCAGTCTGCTATGGGACACGCCATTACGATAAGCAAGCCATTGCGCTTGGAACGATCCTATTTGTTTAATGGATCCGAAGCATATGCTTGTTCCGGGACCCCTGTAGATTGTGTGAAGTTGGGTATTTATGAAATACTTGGAAGAAAACCGGATCTAATCGTTTCGGGAATAAATCATGGAGCCAACACTTCGACCAATGTGCTTTATTCAGGAACAATGTCTGCTGCTGTCGAAGGGGCGATGGAGGGTATTCGATCCATAGGATTTTCTTTATGCAGCTTTGATACGGATGCTGATTTTTCTGTGGCCAAAGATGTAGTTCGAAAAGTGGCGACTAATGTTCTAAAAAATGAAATGCCCGAAAGAGTGTGTCTTAACGTTAATATTCCTTACGGGAAATCAGTAAACGTAAAAGGAATCCGGGTATGTAATCAGGCACATGGGTTTTGGGAAGACAGTTTTGATAAGCGATTCGATCAGTTTAACAAACCTTATTATTGGCTGACCGGAGATTTTTTGAATCAGGATACTGCAGAGAATACAGATCTCTATTGGATCGAAAAAGGATACGCAAGTATAGTCCCCACACAATTTGATATGACAGCATATGACGCTATTAACGAAATAAAAAGCTGGAGCTTATGAAATTGAGGAATTGGTCGTTGAAGCACACGCAAGGCATGTTGCTTGGGTTGGTAACACCACTTGTTATTTTTCCTCTTGTTCTGCTTTTTATGTCATGGGTTCAGGATTATTATTTTGAGCAGGTATGGAACAAATTCATGTATAATTCTCACTATCGAATCAAGATCATTACTATTTCCATAATCGCGAATCTGGGATGGTTCTATCTTTTTTTAAACCGGGAAAAATTCAATTTTGCCATGGGAATCATATTGGGCTCGATGCTTTATGCACCATACGTTATTTATGTAAAATTCTTTTAATTCATGCAGGCGCTAAAATTATACCTCATAGCAGGAGAAGCTTCAGGCGACATGCACGCGAGTAATATGATGCGTGAAATGCTGCAAGAAGACGCATCGTTACAATTTAGATTTTGGGGCGGTGATAAAATGTCAGAGGTCCAAAATAGCGGTCTTGTGAGACACATCAGAGATTTAGCTTTCATGGGGTTTTGGGAGGTGATAATGAATTTGAGAACGATATCAAGGAACATCAATTTTTGCAAAAAAGATATTGAAAAGTATGCGCCTGATGCACTTGTTCTGGTTGATTATCCCGGGTTTAATTTACGAATAGCCAAATGGGCAAAGTCCAAAGGAATAAAAGTGTATTACTACATCTCGCCACAGGTATGGGCCTGGAAACAGTCTCGCGTAAAAAAAATTAAATCGGTAGTGGACCGGATGTATGTCATTTTACCTTTTGAGAAAAAGTTCTATAAGAAATTCGATTATGATGTGGACTATGTTGGCCATCCTTTACTGGACGAGATCGCTAAATATTCCTTTGAGAATAAAAGTGATTTCCATACACGAAACGAACTTGACAACCGGCCTATAATTGCCATTTTACCCGGCAGCAGAAAGCAGGAAATTTCAAAGAAGCTTCCTGTCATGCTTAAAGCTGCTAAAGATTTCACATCGCATCAAATAGTAGTTGCCGGTGCCCCTTCATTGAATCCGGATTTTTATAGCAGCTATAATAGTAATGCAAAGATAATTTACAACGAAACATATGCGCTTTTAAGCAACTCTGATGCTGCAGTTGTTACCTCGGGAACTGCAACACTTGAAACAGCATTGTTTCGTGTGCCGGAAGTGGTTTGTTACAAATCCTCGCGGTTTTCCTATTTTATTGCAAAACAGCTGATTAAGGTGAAATTCATCTCTTTGGTGAACCTGATAATGGATGACGAAGTTGTGAAAGAGCTGATCCAGAACGAGTGCAATCCAACTCGAATAAAAGCCGAATTAAATCGTTTACTTAATGACCAGGAATACCGTTCGGCACTTATGGTAAATTATGAGAAGCTTGAAAATATTCTTGGTGGCGGAGGAGCGAGCAAAAAAGTTGCACAATCCTTGTTGAAAACTATTCGGTAGTGCTCGTTTTGCTCGGGTAACGAATTGTAATTTTGGATTCATGCGTAAAGCGATCATCATCTTATTTAGTCTGTTGGTACTTTCTTTTTCTTTTGGACAGGAATTGCGGATAGGGGTATTGAGGGAATTAAAGACTTCCTTATTGACCATTGAGAAATACCAGGGGAATTATACAGTATATGGCGATTCGTCTTTTAAACAAAGCATGGAAACAGCGAAGATCGAATTGCATTCGGATGGGGTAAAGCTGCAT
>Ga0315334_10000252_pt1 | contig 33513 bp, 20 predicted proteins | sample M150034915metaG_FD_205555 | JGI IMG/M metagenome (GOLD analysis project Ga0315334, IMG submission 205555) | Ammonia-oxidizing marine archaeal communities from Monterey Bay, California, United States - M1 500m 34915 | ecosystem: Environmental > Aquatic > Marine > Intertidal zone | place: USA... | reverse complement strand
ATGGTATACTTTCAAAGTCTGGTTGGGACGCCAAGAAAATGTTTACTGATAAGGTTGTACCAATATCGATCAACTATCCATTCTTTTTTAAACCGATTCAGGATGGTATGGACAGGCCTAAGAGTGAATTAGCATATAGAGTACCAGCGGTAAAATTCACTAGAAAGAAATTACAAGTTAATGAAAAACTTGAAGATATTGTGGGTTTAGATACAACAATAGATTGGAAAAATACAGGTGATAACTCATATGATGGTGAAAAACTTAATTTACTAGTACATGATGAGAGTGGTAAATGGGAGAGACCTGATAATATACTACATAATTGGCGGGTTACAAAAACATGTTTACGATTAGGTAGTAGAATTATTGGTAAATGTATGATGGGATCTACATCCAATGCTTTAGATAAAGGTGGTGGTAATTTTAAAAAATTATTTAAAGATTCTAATGTAGAAAAAAGAAATAAAAACGGACAAACAAAATCTGGTTTATATAGTTTATTCGTACCAATGGAGTGGAATTATGAGGGTTTTATGGATAAGCATGGTATGCCAGTTTTTAACACGCCCAAGGATGCTATTTATTCATCATATAATGATTTAATAGATACTGGCGTTATAGAACATTGGGAAAATGAAGTTGAAGGTCTTAAACATGATCAGGATAATTTAAATGAATTTTATCGACAATTCCCAAGAACCATAGAGCATGCTTTTAGAGACGAAACAAAACAGAGTATTTTTAATCTTGCTAAAATATATGAGCAAATAGATTTTAATGAAGAATTAAATAATTCTATTGGTATATCCACGGGTAATTTTCAGTGGGTTAATGGTATAAAAGACACAAATGTTATATTTTATCCAGATCCAAAAGGAAGATTTAAAGTAACGTGGACGCCACCATCCCATTTACAAAATAATATTATATTAAAAAATGGTAATAAAAAACCTGGCAATGAACATATGGGTGCTTTTGGATGTGATAGTTATGATATATCTGGTACCGTGGATGGACAAGGATCAAAAGGTGCTTTACATGGATTAACTAAATTTTCCATGGAAGATAATCCACCTAATCAATTTTTCTTAGAATATATTGCTAGACCCGCAACCGCGGAAATGTTTTTTGAAGATGTTTTAATGGCATTAGTATTTTATGGAATGCCAATATTATGTGAAAATAATAAACCTAGATTGTTATATTATTTAAGAAGAAGAGGTTATAGGGGATTTTCAATGAATCGACCTGATAAAGTTTGGAATAAACTTTCAGTTGCAGAAAAAGAAGTTGGTGGAATTCCTAATTCTAGCGAAGATATAAAACAAGCACACGCTGCTGCAATTGAAATGTACATTCAAGAATACGTTGGTTTAAAACATGATAATTCACATGGTACAATGTATTTCAATAAAACATTAAATGATTGGTCTAGGTTTGATATAAATAAAAGAACAAAATTTGATGCAACAATTAGTTCGGGTCTAGCAATAATGGCTTGTAATAGACATTTATATGCTCCGAACGCAAAAATAAAAAAAGAACAACTAAATATAAATATTGCTAAATATAAAAATAGCGGTACAATATCTAAATTAATAGAACAAAATGGCTGAAACAGTTAGAAAAGGTGATTTTCCAAGTCAAATAGTTAGTGATTCCGAAAAGGCTAGCAAAGAGTATGGATTAAAAATTGCACAAGCAATAGAGGGCGAATGGCTTGGCAGGAGCTCTAGTATGAATAGATTTTCCGAAAATCAATTAAAATTTCATAAACTACGCTTATATGCTAGAGGAGAACAATCAATACAAAAATATAAAGATGAATTATCTATTAATGGTGATTTATCTTATCTTAATTTAGATTGGACACCTGTACCAATTATATCAAAATTTGTTGATATTGTGGTTAATGGTATTGCTGAGAGGACATACGATATAAAGGCTTATTCACAAAATCCGTATGGAGTAAGTGAAAGAACTAATTATATGGAATCTGTATTACGCGACATGCGTAGTAAAGATTTAAATGATTATATGCAACAAGCTTTTGGGATGAATATGTATGAGAATGATCCCAATATATTACCTGGAGACGCAGATGAATTAGCGATTCATATGCAGCTTACATACAAACAATCTATTGAAATAGCGGAAGAACAAGCGTTAAATACGTTATTTGATGGTAACAGATACGAACTTACAAAAAAAAGATTATATTATGATTTGACTGTTATTGGTATAGCCGCTGTTAAAAATAATTTTTCCACATCAGAAGGTGTTACTATAGAATATGTTGATCCAGCTAATGTAGTTTGGTCGCATACAGATTCTCCGTATTTTGATGATATATATTATATTGGTGAAGTAAAAAATATTCCAGTTAACGAATTAAAGAAACAATTTCCAGATTTAACTAATAGTGAATTAGACGAAATTATAGAACAGGGTGTTTTATCACCACCGTTAAATAACAGCAGTTATAATAAAAAAGACATTGATACTAATACTTTACAGGTTCTTTATTTTAATTATAAAACTTATATAAATGAAGTTTACAAATTAAAACAAACTGCTAGTGGTGGTGCAAAAGTTATTAAAAAAGATGATAAATTTAATCCACCAGATGATAGTAATTTTAGTAAATTATCAAAATCACAAGAAGTATTATATGAAGGTGTTTTAATTGTTGGTAGTAAAAAATTACTTAAATGGGAGATGGCAAAAAATATGATGCGCCCTAAAAGTGATTATACCAAAGTAAAAATGAACTATTCTATAGTTGCACCTAGAATGTATAAAGGTAACATCGAATCACTAGTTAGTAGAATAACTGGATATGCTGATATGATTCAATTAACCCATTTAAAACTACAACAAGTGTTAGCTAGAATGGTACCAGATGGTGTTTATTTAGATGCTGATGGTATAGCTGAAATTGATTTGGGTAATGGTACAAATTATAATCCACAGGAAGCATTAAATATGTTCTTTCAAACTGGTAGTGTTATAGGTAGATCACTAACAGTAGAGGGTGATATGAATCCAGGTAAAGTACCTATACAAGAAATAGCAAGTGGTAGCGGTGGACAAAAAATGCAATCATTAATTGGTACATATAATTATTATTTACAAATGATAAGGGATGTAACCGGATTAAATGAAGCGAGAGATGGTAGTATGCCAGATAAAAATGCGTTAGTTGGAATACAAAAAATAGCAGCTGCTAATTCTAATACAGCAACAAGACATATATTACAAAGTGGATTATTTTTAACAGCAGAAACCGCAGAATGTTTATCACTGAGAATATCTGATATAATAGAATATTCACCAACTAAAAATGCTTTTATACAACAAATCGGTGCACATAATGTGGGTACACTGGAAGAAATGAAAAATCTTCATTTATATGATTTTGGTATATTTATTGAATTACAACCAGATGAAGAAGAAAAACAACTCCTTGAAAATAATATTCAAGCAGCATTGGCAAAAAATGGTATTGAACTTGAAGATGCGATTGATGTTAGAGAAATTAAAAATCTTAAATTAGCTAATCAGTTGTTGAAAATAAGGAGAAAGAAAAAAATAGCTTTAGATCAACAAATGCAACAAGAAAATATTAAAGCGCAAGCGGAAGCTAATGCTCAAGCACAACAAGTTGCAGCACAAGCGGAAGTACAAAAAAATCAAGCGTTAACACAAAGTCAAGCACAATTAGAACAAGTGAAAGCACAAATTGATATACAAAAATTAAAAGAAGAAGCTATATTAAAGAAAGATTTAATGAACCATGAATTTGAACTCAATATGCGTTTAAAACAAGTGGAAGTTGAATCTGTAAAACAAAAAGACACTAATAAGGAAGATCGTAAAGATGATAGAACTAGAATTCAAGCATCGCAACAATCTGAATTAATAGATCAAAGAAAAAAAGAATCACCACCTAAAAATTTTGAATCAACAAATCATGATATTTTGAGTGGCGATTTTGATCTAGGTATGTTTGAACCTACCTAGTAATTATATGTTTAATTTATTATATAATATTATATTATGGCAAAAGTAAAAAAAGAAGACACAGTTAAAGAAACTGTTGAAGCTCCTATGGGAGAAAAGGTTGCGGTAAAAGAAACACCTAAACCAAAAAGAATGAAAAATCTTGGTAAACAAGATGAAACTATTAAAGTTAATCTTAAAGAACCAAAGCAAGAAACTGTAGAGAAACCTACAGACGAGAAACCTCAAGAAAAGCAAGTGGATGATAAAGTTATTGAAGAAGTTCAAGAAAAAGTGGAAGATAAAAAGGAGGTTGATAAAAAAGAAGAAACTGAAAAACCAGTTTTGGAGGAAATTACAAGTGAAAAATCTGATGATACAACTGAAGAAAAAGTTACTGAAGTTGAAGAAACAGTTAAAGAAGCTGTAGAAAAGTCCGAAAAAACCGGTATTGATTTACCAGAAAATATTCAAAAAGTTGTAGACTTTATGAAAGAAACTGGTGGAGATCTTAATGATTATGTAAAATTAAATCAAGATTATAGTAAGATGGATGATAACGCTCTATTGAAAGAGTACTATCAACAAACAAAACCCCATCTTAATAATGATGAAATTGATTTTTTAATGGAAGATTCTTTTTCTTATGATGAAGATACAGATGAACCAATAGCCATTAAAAGAAAGAAATTAGCGTTTAAAGAGCAAGTTGCTAACGCTACAAACCATCTGGACGGGTTAAAGTCCAAATACTATGAAGAAATTCAGTCTGGAGTTAAGTTAACTTCCGAACAACAGAAAGCGATTGATTTTTTTAATAGATACAACACGGAGAATGAGGAGGTTACAAAAGTAACACAACAACAGAAGTCTATCTTTAATGATAAAACAAATAAAGTTTTTAACGATAAATTCAAAGGTTTTGAATATGATGTCGGTGATAAAAAATTTAGATTTAACGTTAGTGATACAGATAAAGTAAAGACAACACAAAGTGATCTTAATAATTTTGTAAGTCAATTTCTTGACAAACAAAATAACATGAGTGATGCTAAGGGTTATCATAAATCTTTATTTACCGCAATGAATGCTGATGCAATAGCTAGTCATTTTTATGAACAAGGTAAAGCAGATGGATTAAAAGGTAGTATTGAAACTTCTAAGAACATTAATATGAAACCTAGACAAGGGCATGAAACAGTTAATACTGGTAGTGGTCTTAAGTTTAAAGTTTTAGGTGATGATTCTACCAAACTTCGATTTAAAATTAAAAATTAAAAGTTTAACAATAAAATTAATAAAAAATGGCAAGTTCATTTCCAATCAGCGCGGGAGATCCCGTAGCTGCGCCCACAAGACAAACCGCGTCGAATAACTACTTAGATTTCTCGACAGGTTGGGCACAACAATATCTACCAGAGCTTTACGAAGCTGAAGTAGAAAGATATGGTAACAGAATGTTATCAGGTTTCTTATCCCAAGTAGGGGCAGAAGAAGCAATGGCATCAGACAAGGTGGTCTGGTCAGAACAAGGTAGACTGCATATTGCAGTAACTTCACAAGCAGGTGCTTCAGGGCATGCTGCTGCGAATAAAATTAGGTTTGCTACAGCTGCAGAAGCAGAATTATTCAGACCCAATGATACAGTTGTATTACATGCACAAAGTGGAACTAGTGCGGGGCATCAAGTAAAAGCTTTAGTTACAGCATCATCTGGAGTTGATATAACAGTAGTATGTTATACTCAAGATGGTTTAGCTGCAAGTGCTTCAGGTAATATTACATTTGGAGACAACACTGTATACAGAGTTTTTGTATATGGTTCTGAGCATAAAAAAGGTGCTTCTTTAACAAGAGACGCTTTAAATCCAAGCTTCCAAACTTTTGACAACAAACCAATTATAATCAGAGACAGATTCATTATCAATGGTTCTGATACTGCTCAAATTGGTTGGGTTGAAGTAAGTGGTGAAGAAGGACAAAGTGGTTATTTATGGTACTTAAAAGCAGAAGGTGATACCAGAGCACGTTTCAATGATTATCTTGAAATGTCAATGATTGAAGCTGAAGAAGCAGTAGGTGATCAATTAGATACAGTGCTAGGAACAGGTACAGGAGCACAAGGTTCTCCAGGTACTGAAGGTTTATTTTCAGCTCTTAATTCTAGAGGTAATGTATGTCTTGAAGCTTTTGGCGACACTTTCGCTAATGATTTAGGAACTTTCGATGCTATTCTTGCAAAATTTGATGCGCAAGGAGCTATTGAAGAAAACATGATCTATTTAAATAGAGCACAAACTTTAGCAATTGATGACATGTTAGGAAATCTTAATTCAGGACAAGCAACTGGTACTGCATCATTTGGAGTGTTTAACAACTCTGCTGATATGGCTGTTAATTTAGGTTTCAATGGATTTAGAAGAGGTTCTTATGACTTCTATAAAACCGATTGGAAATACTTAAATGACAAACAAGCTCATGGAAGTACCACAGGCGGTGCTGGTGGTAAAAAGATCGACGGTGTAATTATACCGGCTGGTGTAAGTTCTGTATATGACGAAGGAATGGGTAAAAATATAAAAAGACCTTTTCTACACGTTAGATATAGAAAATCTGACACTGAAGATAGAAAATTAAAAACATGGATCACAGGTTCTGTTGGAGGTAATATTACTTCTGATGAGGATGCGATGATCGTGAATTATCTATCAGAAAGATGTTTAGTTGTACAAGCAGCTAATAACTTTATGTTATTAAAAAATTAATAACATTATATATATAAAGAGTTAGGCGCTTCGGCGCCTACCCCTTTATTTTTTTAAATTATTTAATTATATTATATTATGAAAAAAGTAAAAGAAAAAGCTATTCCCAAAGCTGAGAAAAAATGGGAAATTAAAGATAGATTATATACGTTAGTTGGAAGACATACACCATTAACATATATGCTTAAATCTAAGAATGTATTTTGGTTTGATGAAGAAAAAGGTTATCAAAGAGAATTAAAAAATACAACAAATCAAATAACACCTTTTGTTGATGAATTTCAAGGGGATGCTAGAATGGAACACATAACATTTATTGATGGTGTTCTTAAGGTACCAAAAGAAAAAGTAACTTTACAAAAATTACTTTCTTTGTATCATCCAGGTTTAAATACAGAATATGTTGAATTTAACCCTGTTAAAGTAGCACATGATGAACTCGCAGATATTGAATTAGAAATTGAAGCTTTAAATCTTGCTAAAGATTTAGATATTGAACATACTGAAGCAATTTTACGAGTGGAACAAGGCAGTTCTGTTAACAACATGACATCTAAAGAATTGCGAAGGGATATTTTAGTTATGGCTAAAAATAATCCACAGTTATTATTAGATTTAGCAAAAGATGAGAATGTTGAACTTAGAAATTTTGGTATAAAAGCTGTTGAAGCTGGATTACTTAATTTATCAAGTGATAACAGATCATTCACATGGGGGAAAAATAAAAGGAAAGTTATGACAGTTCCTTTTGATGAACACCCATATTCTGCGCTAGCAGTATTTTTCAAAACCGATGAAGGTTTAGAAATATATAAAAACATAGAAAAAAGATTAAAATAATAATCATTTATAGAGGTAGTCATCTTTATAGGTGACTACTTACTATAAAATAAAAAGAAATTATGGCAGTAATTATCGATACAGTATATCAAAGAGTATTAGCAGTGGCAAACAAAGAACAAAGGGGATATATTACGCCTCAAGAATTTAATTTATTAGCCAATCAGGCACAGCTTGAAATCTTCGAGCAGTATTTCTACGACATCAATCAATTCAACAGACTTCATGGAAACAGTACAGAATATTCAGATATGTTAGATAACATAAACGAAAAGCTATCACCATTTCAAAAATATATGCAAGATGTTACTGTAACAGCTGCATCAGTTGGTACATTACCTGCTGGTATATATAGACTTGGTACATTAATATATGTAGGTGATACACGTCCAATAGAAATGGAAGAAGTGCAACCAAATGAATTAATAAATTTAGAAAACGCGCCACTCACCAGAGCCACATTAACACACCCATATTATATTAGATTAACAGACACAACAGTAGAACTTTATCCTTCCACTGAATTAAAATCATCATCAAAAATACGTTGTAACTATGTTACAAAACCAGCTGCTGTTAGATGGGGTTTCACATTGGTTAATGATAAAGCATTATATAATAATAGCTCAACATATACAACTAATTTTGAATTACATGAATCAGAGGAAACAAACTTAGTAATAAAAATATTAGAATTATCTGGTGCTGTTATAAAACAACCCGATGTATATCAGATAGCTGATAAAGAAAAAATACAAAAAATTCAACAAGAAAAATCATAAATAAATGCCACTAAATCAATTACAACAAGAAGGTTATTATAAAGGATCACAAACATTATTAGGTAATGGAACCGCAACAGAGTTTATATTATCTACATCTAATTTTGAAACTTTACCAATAGAAGAGGGTGAGTTTAATATATATATAAGTAATATATTACAAGATAATTCTACATATACTTATGTATCCCCAACGTTAACATTTAGTACCGCTCCATCCAGTGGAAGTACAATTATGGTTGAGTTAATTCAATATGATAAACATTATGGTAATTATCAAAATATAAAATTAAAAGACATTGTAACTAATTTCACAGTATCTTATGTTGGTGAAGATAAAATCATATCAAAAATAAAAAGAGCAGATGTTTTATTCCACGCACAACGTGCAGTTCAAGAATTAAGTTATGATACATTACGATCTAACAAATCACAAGAAATAGAAATTCCTCCATCACTCACAATGCCTTTACCACATGATTATGTAAATTATACAAAAGTATCTTGGCATGATAGTAATGGTATTGAACGTATAATATATCCTACTAGAAAAACAAATAATCCTGCTGCTATTTTACAGGATAGTGATTATAATTATATATTTGACGCTAGTACTGGGGAATTAATGTTAGCAGAAAATTCTGAAAAATGGAAAAAATATAAAAGTGGGGTTTCAACAGAATCTACAAATGATCAAAGCGCGAGAGATTTAGAATTATATAATATGGGTGGTCGTTATGGATTAGAACCAGAGTTTGCACAGGGAAACGGTGTATTTTTTATTGATCAATTAAAAGGTTTAATTCATTTTGGCTCAAGTTTAACAGGTAAAACAATAACACTTAATTATATAAGTGATGGATTAAACACAAATGATATTACGGTACATAAATTTGCTGAAGAAGCGATATACAAACATATTGCATATGCTATACTTTCTACAAGAGTTAATATACAAGAATATATAATTCGTAGATTTAAAAAAGAAAGATTTGCTGAGATGAGAAAAGCTAAAATAAGATTATCTAATTTAAAATCAGAAGAATTAGCTCAAATAATGAGAGGCAAGTCAAAAATAAATAAACATTAACAAGACATGCCAGAAATAAAAAGAATATTTACATCAGGTCGTATGAATAAAGATCTCGATGAGAGATTAGTACCTCAAGGAGAGTATCGTGATGCTGAAAATCTACAGTTATCTACATCTGAGGGTTCTGATGTTGGCGCATTACAAAATATTCTAGGTACCACGTTGAATAATATAAAAACATACAACACAACAACTGGTGCTTCTACGGCACACCCATCTAATCTTGGTTATGCAACCATGAAGTCAATTGGTTCTATAGTTGATACACAAAATAATAAAATATATTGGTTTATTGCCGCAACAACTAGTGGTGGTGCTAAAGTTAGTTCTATAGCAGAATTTGATAAATCTACTGGTGTAATTGCTGCCGTATTAGTTGATACCGCTAGCATATTAAATTTTAGTGACTCATATAAAATAACTGGTATTAATGTTATTGAAGGTATGTTATTATGGACAGATAATCAAACAGAACCAAAACAAATAACTATAGATACGTTTAAAGATGGCACAAATGCTAATACCCCATTTTTAGTCCACACGTTATTCCAAGGATCTAATTTTATAGAAGAAAATATAACAGCAATTAAAAAATATCCTTTATCTGCTCCAACTTTTGAAAAAGAAGATGATGGTACATTTCCAACTTCAATGCGAGGGGGAACAACCACAGCGCAAACACAACCTTATAATTTTTATAGTATTACATCTTCACGTGCCTCAAATACAATGATTACTGCTGCTCAGGTTTATAACGTAGATGTAAATATACAAGTTGGGGATACTATTAGATTAACATATAACCCAGGAACTCCAAATGTAGATTTGGAAATAACGATATTAGTTGATAGTGTTACTGATATTTTTAGTCCTACTGGAATTGAATTCACAGGAACAGTTATAACGAAAGATACACGGGTTAATGATGAGATAGGAGATAATGCAGTAATGTGGGAGATTGATTTAGTGGAAAATGATGCTTTTTTTGAATATAAATTTCCAAGATTTGCATATAGATGGAAATATAAAGATGGTCAATATTCTTGTTATTCTCCTTTTTCAGAACCAGCTTTTCAACCTGGTGATTTCGAATATACATCAGATGATGGTTGGAATATTGGAATGGTTAATAGAGCGAGAAGGTTAACATTACGTGGTTGGGATTGGAGTAATTTTCCTGAAGATGTCGAAGAAATAGATATTTTATATAAAGAATCAAATAACAATTTAGTGTATGTTGTTGATACATTAAAAGAAGGTGAAACAGAATTTGAAATCACATCTGAGGTATATGGATCAGTTGTTGAAAGTAATCAATTATTACGACCTTGGGATAATGTACCAAGAAAAGCTAAGGCTCAAGAAATAACAGCAAATAGAGTTGTATATGGGAATTATACACAAAATTATAATGTAATAAAAGAAAATAAACCCGTTATTGTAATGTCAATGAATAGTGATGGGGTTGCTAATGTTACATCACCAGAAAAATCCCTAAAATCATTAAGAACTTATCAATTAGGAGTTACGTATCTAGATGAATATGGAAGAGAAACCCCTATTTTTACCAACAAAACCGCGTCAAAATATATAAATTTAGATTATTCGGATAAAGCTAATAGTATATCGGCAAAATTAACAAATCAACCACCTGTTTGGGCCACACACTTTAAATATTATATAAAAGAGACATCTAATGAATATTATAATTTAGCGTTAGATAGATTTTATCCATCAGAAGATGATAATGTATGGTTAACTTTTCCATCATCCGAAAGAAATAAAGTTCAAGAAGGCGATTTTTTAATATTAAAAAAACAACATGATTCAAATGTGGCTGTTAAGCCATTACGTGAAAGTGATGGTATTACGCAAGAACATAAATTTAAGATACTTAAAATATCAAATGAAGCACCTGAGTTTGTAAGAGAAAAATTTAAAACTGTAGTGCGGTTAGAAGTTAGAACGTTAGATACAACTGGTGGTAATAGACCAGGCGTGGGTAATATTGGTTTTCAATTTAGAGGACCAAGTCATTTAAAAAATCCAAAATTTGCCGAAGCATGGGATTCAGAAGGGGCTTTCAGAATTGAAGTTGGGGGTAATAGAAGTGCATTGTATCCTATAAACGGCGCAAGTTTAACAAGTGAAATAAATCCAAGTAATACAGCTGAGGACGAGGAAGAGGATAATCAAGTATATGATATTCGATTAGATCAACCATTTAGAGAAACTTGGCTTGATGATATGACAGCTGATTCAGCTTTTATTATTAGTATTTATGAACCAACTTCATTTCAATCTGAAGAATTTTTTGGAAGATTTTTTGTAAAAATTCCAAGAAATAGATTAATTCAACAGAATATTGAAGCTGCATTTTCAAGTTCCACCGTAGCATGGGGTACAACAATGGATAAACGTATATATCCTTTTGCATATAATTGGACTTACATGCCTTCCACCGCTAGACCTGATTTGAAATATACAAATGCACCTGATTTCGATAAATATAAAATAAAACCTTTTCCTAAGCCAAAAAAATCCAATAGTCATTTAAATTGGCACGCATGGTCTGATATTTATGCGAAAAAAGAACTTTTTTCTGATTTAGACGGTAGAGACATTAAAATTGATAGACCTAACGTTAATGGTCGTAACTCAGCGAATCTTCAAAAATCCTTCCAACCAGATAATGGAAGAAATTATATGCAAATCCTTGTTGCTGGATACGCTGGTGGAATTGATTCTCCTTTAATAATAGGTCATTATACTAATGATTTTTTAGATAAAATTTCACAAATAGGTACAATAATTAGGTTTGGGTATGAAGCGCGGGTTAATAGACTGGATAGCGATGATGGTACCTACATGGTGTTGGGCGATAATCTTTATGAGACCACGAGAACTATTCAACCTACCGCTGAAAGAAGAGGGTGGAGAACTGCTAATCTTATAAATAGGAAAGCAAGAAAAAGAACTTGGAACGCTAGACTTGTATACGATATTGAATTCCAAAATATTGGATCACCCATGGGTGTTACTGCTAATATGATGGCTTCTGGAATAGCTGGTACAAATTTTGTACCGGTTGGTGATGGTACATATCAAGAAGAGTTTTATAATGATCCAGCGAGAGGTCTTACGGGAGCGGACAACTTATATGGTCCTCTACCGAATGGCGCCCATTTTCCAACACATATTTTTATACAAGAAAGGGTTTATGTTGATGATGACAATGAAACATTGTCAAGTAATAACCCAGCGATATTTGAAACTGAACCAAAAGAAGATATTGATTTAGATATTTATTATGAAATAAGTGACGCACATCCTATTAGCGCGCATGGAAACACACAAATATTAGATTGGTTTAATTGTTATTCTTTTGGAAATGGGGTTGAATCAAATAGAATACGAGATGATTTTAATGCTGTTATAATTGATAAAGGTCCTAAAGCTTCTACTGTACCAGCAGAACAATATAAAGAAGAAAAAAGAAAAAGTGGATTGATATGGTCTGGCATATTTAATTCTAAAGCTGGTATAAATAGATTGAATCAGTTTATTATGGCAGAAAAAATTACTAAAGATGTTAATCCTTATTATGGTAGTATACAAAAATTACATTCAAGAAATACAGATTTAGTTACGTTCTGTGAAGATAAAATTATAAAAATATTAGCTAATAAAGATGCTTTATACAACGCAGATGGAAATACGAATTTAACTGCCACAGAAAATGTATTAGGACAAGCAATTCCATATATAGGTGAATATGGTATAAGCGATCAACCAGAGTCATTTGCATCCCATGCATTTAGGGTATATTTTGCTGACAGATCAAGAGGAGCTGTATTACGTTTATCAAGGGATGGACTAACCAACATAGCAACAAAAGGAATGACGGATTATTTTAATGATAATTTACCATCATCATTATTAATGCTAGGTAGTTATGATGAATCAAAACAATGTTATAATTTAACACACACATCTGCAACTAAAGGAAAAGATATTACAGTAAGTTTTGATGAACGTGTAGGTGGTTGGACAAGTTTTAAATCTTTTGATCCAGAATGTGCGGAATCTTTAGATAGTGTATATTATTCTATAAAAACTGGTAATTTATGGTCCCACACTAACACTAAACGAAATAGATTTTATGATGTAACAGCGGGGGAAAATGATCCTACCAAATATTATAATTCATCAATTAATATATTTTTAAATGACCAACCTTCTGTTGTAAAGAATTTTAAAACTTTAAATTATGAAGGTAGTAAATCACGTATTTATACTTATGATGATGATAACCCTAGCGCAACAACTAATACAACGGGTTGGTTTTGTGAACTTATTACAACAAATTTACAAACAGGGGGTGTGAAAGAATTTCTTGATAAAGAAGGTAAATGGTTTAATTATATTAAAGGTGAATCAACAACTTGGAGTAATAGTGCAAATGATGGCAATGTAGATCCTAATGAATTTTCAGTACAGGGTTTAGGTGTAGTTACGGTTTGTAGTGGAGCTACTGTTCCTACAAAGCGAAATATAACGGTCACAGCAAATATTACAAATCCTTCGGGTTGTAAAGTTTCTGTTGGTGAAGGTACAACGTTTACAGCTAGTTTAAGTGAAGTAATAAGTAAAACAATTAACGGAGGAACAGCGATCGTTATTACATTAACACCACTTCCTGGATTTGTAATAAAAGCCAGTGATTTTACATATGTAGAGGAAACAAGTTTACCTGTAACGGAAACAATTCCACTTACAGATGGTCACACTAATGCACAGGCTAATCCAGATATTTTTTATGATACTGGCACACCGGATACAGTGGGGAATACAGTACAGGCTAAAATTCCATTAGACTTTACTGTTCACGCATCATCAACATTAGATCAAACTATTGTAGTTGGTATTGGATGCCTTTGTGGTGAAAAAGAATATTCTTTAACCGCTAAATACCATATTGATGAAGAAAATACAGATCTTAATGATGTATCAAATGCTGTATATACAGTATCTTCAACGGAAAATGTAGAAGAAGAAATAGCAGTATTAGATAAAACATTTACAGCAGACCTTAATCATTATTTTGAAATACATCCCACAATAAGAATAACACAATTAGACACAACAAAAGGTACTTATAGAACTGTAATAACAACAACGGGCGTTGGGTATGTTGAGGGTGGATTTCAAAAGAAAATACGTTTTCAAGTATTTTATACACCATCCAACGTAGATGCTATAGGTGACGAAGTACATTTTTACGCTAGAGCTGTAACTATGACCGATATTGCTACACCTTTAATTACATCATACACTTTAAATCAAAGTTTATTACCAATTGGTGGTGAATCGAGAGAAATGACAATTTATGGAACTCAAGGTGCTGAATATAGATTAAACGTAGAATCAGCCACACACGGCCTTTCATCTTTAAACCCTTCACCATATAATCATTATGTAGATCACGTTACAGATGGAATACAAAACCAATTTACCTTAGAAAATATTTATGATGCAGTTAATGGTGATACGCTAACAGAATTACATAATAAAGTTACATCTAGAGATCAAATAACGGTTTGGGTTAGTAGTGTGGATAATGATAGTAGTGGGATACCACCTGCTAATGGTGCTTTAAAGGTTGGTGCAGGTGAATTAACAAGTTCAATATCTAACGCTATTAGTTCTGGTGCGACCCCAGGTACAAAAACAAATGTTGCATTTTCAACTAGTGGTTATGGGGTTGGTGGAATAATAGATGTTGTTGTAAATGGTAGTGGCGCGGTAACAGCGGTTAACGTAACCGGTTATGGTCAAGGGTATATAACAAATGAAAGGCTAACGATTGATTCAAGTCAAATTGGTGGAAGTACTGATTTAATAATAACTTTAACAGCAGATGATTTACTTGATGGTTCTGCTATTTGGATTGAACAGGCTATAGGTGATTATGTGGCAAACATGACGACATCAGGTGATTATGTAAGATCTATCACATTTAATGTTGCACCAGTGACAACAAGGTATGTTAAAATTGCGCAACATACAGAGTGGTTATTTGGTACGGGTGGTTTATTAGGAGATACATATCTTACTATGCCCGCAAGTGGTAAAGTTACAACAGTCGTTCCATTTAATAATTTAGAATTAAGTTCACAATCAAAAGCACACACATTCACATTAACTGGTGATTTAGCTGCTGATTTCGATACGCCATTAGGACAGGATTCTACACCAACAATTTATCAATATGGTACTGTTGATTTCTCAACTTCAATAATTTCATCAACAGGTATGTTCACATTACCAACCAATAAACAGATAACTAAACAATTTACAGCACTAGGTGAACCAAACGATGATCATCCAGCTGGAGAACAAATAATTAGTTGGGTGGTAACAGCAGCTGTACCAATAGTATTAGATTCAACAAAAGTACCTACATTAACAACTCCTGGATTTACAAACGCGGATCCTGATACTAATAGTGGTTGTGATTTTGAAGTGGCAGAAATAGCTTTAGTATTAAGTAACAGTGATAAAACATTAACTATAACTGCTACCAAAGATATTTTCCAATATGGCTCGGCTAGTGTGGTATCTGAATTGGACTTAGAAGTTTTTGCTTCACTTGGATCAGCTGCTTCACAAACATGTTACACGGTTAATGTATGTACTGGTGGAACACCATATACAAAATATATAGCAACACAACAATGGTGTAATGGAACTAGTTTAGTCACAGAAAATGTTTCTTCTTTCTTAACAACTGCAGCATCAGCTGGTAAATTCATTAAATTCAAGACTGCTGTTGGGTCAGTTTGTTCAGGTGCAACTTTTACTGCTGAAATGACAACAACGACATCAACTCAAGTACCGACTGGATACTTGTATTCAAAATGTACTTATACAAATTGTGCGAATGATGGAGAAATTTGTGAATAAAATAAATAAAAGATATGGATATAATAACTTTAACAATAGGTAATGCAATCAACGTATCATTGCGATTAGATGATATAATATACTATTGTCTAACAACATTAAATAATGATGGTGACCCTATAAAATCAGGTGATTTTATAAAATTAGGAAAATGCACCGCAATTGATTATGATAACAACAGTTTATCATGTGAGATTCCGTCTGCGGATCCACGACCACCAACGGGTAGCTATATATTTTTTAGTAAAGATAATAAAATCCATTCAACATCAATGCTCGGATATTATGCTGATGTTAAAATGGTAAATGATGATCCAGATGCCGCTGAAATATTTGGTGTTGGATCTGAAATTTTCGTAAGTAGTAAATAATTATGAAAAAGTGTAATTATAATATGTATAACAATTAAAATTTAAAAATTATGAGCAGTTGGGGAAGTATGACAGGTAATTTTGGTGGGATGGACATGGGGATGTGGGGAGATAAAACAACAGTAACTAGTGGGGGAAGCGGTGGTAGTCCTTATGATGCTAGTTTCGTAGATCCCAATGCAGGTGGAACACAACAATCTGCATATACTCAAAGTGGACAACAGAGTTATGGATCAGGTACTTCAGGTATGATGATGCAAGGATCCGCTATGTTTGCTAGTGGTATGACAGATTTAGTAAGCAGTATGATTGGTGGAAAAAAACGAAGAAAAGAACAAGCTTTTGCAAATCAAGAATTTCAACAAACAAAAAATGCATATGCAATGCATGATACATCTAATCCATATGCTAATCTTGAAAATCCTTATGAAGATTTAACAGTTAATCAACAACAAGCAGAGTTTTTAGCACAAAAGCAACAACAGGGTTTATCTAATACTTTAGGTGCTTTAAGAGGAGCTGCTGGTGGAAGTGGTGTAGCCGCATTAGCGCAAGCAATGGCAAATCAACAATCAGTAAATTTACAAAAATCATCAGCGTCTATCGGGTTGCAAGAATCACGAAATCAACAGCTAGCAGCAAGAGGCGCAATGTCAGTTCAATCAATGGAAAGAAAAGGGGCAGCTATGTCACAACAAATGGAACTTGAAAAAATTAGCACAATGTTTGGTATGGCACAACAAAGAAAAGCAGCTGCTGATCAAGCAAGGGAAAATGCAACAAGAGGAGCAATTAGTGGTGCTTTTGAAAGTACTACTGGAGCCGCTTTAATAGCTGGTGGTGTTATAGGGTCAATGTATGGCGGGGGAGTAAGTTAAAAATAAAACAATAAAATTATGAGTGATTACGGGGATTTGGTAAGAAAAACAATAGCAGAAGCTGGAGGTAGAGAAGAATATAACGTTAAAGGAGGAAAAAAGAATGTTAAAACTGGTAAATGGGTGCAAATAGATGAATTTACACAACAAAGAATAATTAGTCCTACAGGTGGAAAAGTAAAATTTACAGACGCTTGGGAGAATAATACAGGTAATATTCGAAACATATATCCTAATATTGAGGAATATATAGATGCTGCAAAAAAATGGAATACCGAAGAAAGAAAACGAAAAGCAACTTCTAATACAACAAACATAGAAACATGGTATCCAAGTACATGGAGAAAGCTAGGAACATTAACAGAGAAGGGTGACCAGTTATGGTCTTCTAATACAAAATTTCAAGAATTAGGTAGTTTTGAAAAATATGTGGAATTTATGGAAAAAAGTTGGATAAAAACATATGGTGCAAAAGATTCAAAAGATTCGCGTGGAAGAGCTAGGTGGTCATCGCCGGGTAAAAATCGTGTTCAATATCCATTAGCTTGGAGGAAAAAAATTAGAGAACGTTTAGATGACCCTAAATTTTTAGGAGGAAATACTCTAACGCAAACAACTTCATCATCAACCACATCGGGCATGACTGGATATGGTAAAGCGTATGGTGTAGGAAACAATTAAAGAATTAAATAAACAATTATGGCAGACAGATCATTAATAAAAGGAGCAAGAGACGTATATAGAGCTGGTATGTACGACCCTGCTAATTACGAACCACTTAAAAGACGTTTTTATCGTGCAGCAGATGCTATCGGGAGAGGATTTGAAATGGATAGAAGGAGAATAGAAAGACAACATTTGGAGAATGCACGTAGACAAGAACGGTTAGAAACGCAACAACATCAACGTGCTATCGCTGCTAGTAATGCAAATATAAAATTAACACAAAACCTGGGAAAAGTGGCTAATGGTATGGGTGAAAATATAAGGGGTGATATTGAAAGTCATCTTAAAGATGCACACAGGATATGGGGTGATTGCAACGAAAAAAGATTAGATGATCCACAAAATACCGCACATTCTGACTGTATGACAAGGCAAGCTGAAAGAATGGAAAATTTACGCAGAGATGGGACTACTTTTACCAATAGACATAAAGACGAAGATTGGTTAGATAAAATATCTCGATCAAACCACAAAGAAAAATTAATATTAGCAGAAGTATCTTTAGCTACAAAGGGTATTGATGATGATGGAAATTTTTATTATGATATAGACCCTGATGGTGATGGTATTACAGAAAGAGTAACAGAACAAGACGTTGAGAAATTAATAGATACAACTGATTTATTTGGTGGTAAATCAACAAAAGCACTTGGAACATATATATTAACTACGATGAACGCTGCTAAAGAACAGAATGAAATACCAGATGATATACCACTGGCTTTAGCAACTGTTGTAGAAACTTTAAGTAATAATCCAAAAGAAGAATATAGGAACTGGAAAATATCAGCGTATGATTTTGATCCTAGCATGGGAGATAGTATAGATATGACATTTGTACAATCTCTGGAATGGAGAAATACACAAAATGAGTACAATAAAAAATACGCAGCAGGTGAAGATGGAATTCCAGGAAATGAAGATGATCCAGGAAAAATTTCACCTGATTTGATTGATGGTAAAGTAGTAATCGTAGATGAGGATGGAAAAAATATTACTGAACAAACTATAGGAAATTGGGTTGATGATAGAGAATTCGCATTTGGTGATGATAAGAAACTAAAAAATCAACAAATAAAATGGTTAACTACAGGTGTGGGTGCTGGTGTAAAGCATTATACTGACAAGTATGATAAAGGAAATATCTCTATTTATAATAACCTAAACCCAATGCAACAAGGTAAATGGGATATGAAAATTAAAGATCAAAAAGATCTTCAAAAAGGTGGTGGTTATGCAGGTGCGGATAGTTCACAAATTCTTGGTTATACCATGTTTAATAGTAGTGAGAAAAATGCTGCAACATGGGCTCCACCTGGATCCCAATGGAATAAAACTGGTACAGAAGGTGGTTGGTTTATTCACAAGTCAGGGGACACGACTAAATACAATGAAGGATATACTAGGACGGGAAATTTACCAAAACTATGGCATATTGGAGATGAAGAGGAAATGATGAATTTATATATAGCATTAGGACTATATAATCCAGGACAATAAACATAATATCATATGGATGAAAAAGATTATTTAATAGATGGTGAAATATTTCACGCTAGAGATATAGAACCTTTCTTGATAGAGGGACAATCAATAGAAGATTATTTAGTATCAATAGGTGCTAGCACGGGTAGTACACAAACTACAACTATGACTAAACCTCCACCGTTAAAAATAGATTATACTACAATTTCTTCTTCAAAAAATGTTCCCAAAAAAAGTTTAAACGAGCACCATATAACAGCAGAAGATCTTATTGAAACTGATGAAAAAGGTATAACCGCTGATGATGTATTTAGTGAAGAAGAGGTACAAGTAAAATTAAGGCAAAAACTTAATATGATTGGTATAGATGTTGAGGAAACCGGAGCATTAAATGAAATAATAATTAAACCATATATAGATGTTGGTGTACCTGATTATTTTGCACATAGAACATCAAAAAAATTACACTTAACTAAGGGAAATTTAAAAGAAAACATAAAAATAATAAATGATTTTATTTCTGAACATGGTAATTTAAATTACTACAATCAAACAGTAGACAATTATCCAGAGTTAATGAATAAGATGTTGAAGGCTTCTAAGTGGGAATCTGGTCTTAGTTTAGACGATGCAAGAAAGGCGATGCGATCTGAAGAAGATGAAAAATTCCAAAAATTAAAAGCTAGTCTCACTGTTAAAACGTGGAAAGATGGTGAAAGAGTGGAACATAGTTCTGGGAAAACAATTTCTAAAAAAGATTTTAACTCAGAAGAAGAATGGAATAGATACAAACAATGGGATAAAGGAGAAATATTAGATCCTATCACTGATAAAGAAGCTAAAGGTTATATTGCTCGTTTAGAAGCATCTCAAAGAGATAAATTAGCCTCGGAATTTATAAGTGATCTACCAGCAGCACAAAAGAGGGATGGAGAAGTACTCGCTTATGGATTGGCAGAAATATATAAAGAAAATTATGATAATTTTACGATTTTAAATAAGAAACACGAATCAGATATTAAAATATACGATGAAGCTGCAAAAGCTTATCAAGCAAACGAAAACCCAACATTAGAGGAATTTACAGCTCTCACTGAAACATTTACTAACTTAATGCAACAAGAAGAGCAACGTGATAAATTACTAAATCAGCTAGACGCTGAATCCACAGCTGTGCCACTCGCGCTACAGCATTTTACAAAAAACTATAATAGATTAGAACAATTAATAACTGGTTATAAAGGCATTGCTGGAAGTGCTGCTTATACTCTTGCTTACGCCAGCATGTTTCTAGCTCAGAATCCAGCTGGAACATATAAAGCTATAACCAGTGAAGCTTATAGGGATGCTTTTATGGAACCTTTTGTTAAATTAAAAAAAGAGTTAGCATTAGAAACTGAAGGATACCAACATACTTTACAAGTAGATGAATTAAATAATATGACTGACGTAGGAAGATGGTTAGCGAGTTCAACAGTAAATCTAATACCTTCTTTATCTGTAGCTTTTACAGGAGCAGCGGCTTTACCTTTATTTTTTACTATGGGATTTGCAGAGGGTCATGGTGGTTCTGAGATAAAACAAATGCAAGCAGCAAAAGATCTACCTAAATTATTAGAACAACTAGAAGCATTATCTAAAGATGAAGATGGTAATGATGTTGTACCGGATTTTTTCGATAAATTAATGATACAGAATAAAATAGATGAAGCTAAAAAAATATTAGATATACCAGAATGGAAACAATTTTCCGCTGGTGTTGCTTATGGGTTTGCTGAAGTTATATTTGAAAAATTTGGTACTATGGCTATATTAAAAAGTATGAAAAAAGGTATTAAATTACTTCCACCAGATAAACTCTTACCCGCAATTGGTTTAGCTACTAGAGAAATACTTACAGGTAAAGTATGGGAAGGTGGTTCTGAATTAGGAACAACTATATTACAAAACATGGCTGGTATAGTATTTCTCGATGAAAATAAAAACGTATTTGAAGGTGGATTAGAAACATATGCTCAAGGTGCACTTATGGGTAGTGGTATGAAAGCTTTTCACACTGCCCCGATGTTAGGCCATGCGGTGACGTCTGAACTTAGTACGAGAGCAGAGAGGAAAAAATTAGAGGCAATAAGAGATAAACTATCAAGATTAACACATATGAAAATAGATGCTGTTGACGCGAGGTTAATAAATAAAATAAAGGAAAAAGGAAAATTTTCAAAAGAAATAAACGAAGTAATAGAAGAATTAACTGGGGAACATAAAGAAATATCGTTAAAAATACTGGATAGAATAGGTAAAACTTTAACTATACAACAAGCATATGATATTGGTGCCATTAATAAACAGATGAGGGATATTAATGGAAAATTATGGGGATTACGTTTACAAACAGGTGAAAATGCGCCAACTTCCTCACAATTAAAAGAAATAGAATTTGATTTAAGAGAAAAATTTGATGAACTAGCAAAACAAAGAGAAGACATGTTAACGGATGGAAAGGTGGAGGAAGAAAATATTGAAAATCATTATGAAATCCAATTAAATGAAAATTTACGAAAAATAAGCGAACAGGATAAAGTTTTAACTAAGGGCGATACTAGTCGTGATCTTTTACCAGTTGGTAGACCTGAACAAAATTTAAGAAATCAATATGATGCTTTAGATGATAAAGTAAAACAAAATTTTATTGATAAACAATTAAAAGATTTAAATTTAAAAAATTCGCCTACTAAATCAATGAAAGCAAAGGCAGCTAATGATGCTAAAAATGAATGGGTTAATAAAAAGTTTGAAAGTCAAATAAATGAAGGTATAGAAAATTCTAAAAATCATGGGAAAAATGTTTTAAAATTAAAAAATCCAGACGTATGGGATGTTATTGACGAAACTGATCAAGAACTCGCGAATGATGCAGTAATAACAGCTTTTTTAAATGCTCATGGTGTTGATAAAGAAAGTAAATTAGACGCGCAAGCAACAGCAAACTTAAGCGAACTAAAAAAAGCATTGAAAAATGGAACTTTTAGTGGTATGTCGGAAAATGGTAGGATAATAATTCACAAACAAAATGCTATAAAACTCAGAAAAATTGGTATTGGTGCCCACGAATTAGTACATCATTATGTGACTTTACAAAAAAACAATAAAGGATGGGAAAGTAGATCTAGAGACCTACTTGATTCATTAGAAGATTCACAACCAGATTTATACATACAAGTTAAAGCTTTACTTGATACTAACTATACAAAACAAGTAGAAGATGGAAAAGATGAAAAAGGAGAAACAAAATATAAAACTGTAGAAAAAGCAGCTTATAATAACGAAATACTAAGTGCTATCTCAGATGTACTTTCTGATAAATCAGTTAAAATAAATAATGATACAATTGGACAGTTGCAAGATTTCGTTAAAATGATAATGCCTGATGGGGTATATGAAAAATCATTTTCAAAAGAAATACAGTTATTAGATTTCATTAGAAATTTTAATAAAGGAGCTCACTTTGGAGGTAAAACACCTGCGAAACTATCAAAAGGAGCGGTTGCACCTGAAGATAGAGATCCTTCAAAAATAACTTGGGGAGAAAAAGGAAATTTCTCTATTACTAAAGCCCCTCCCAAGTTAACTGAAAATATTACAATAGGAGAAAAGAATGATTTATTTAGTAAAACTAATAAAGAATTTGAAGATACGGTTAAAGCTTTTGGAAAACCATGGAATGAGTTAAGTAAAGACAATAAACTTGTAGTGGGATTAATGGTTGGAAAACATTGGAAAAAATTTGCTTACAGCGCAATGGCAAGTCAGTACAGTCTTGTTCCTGGTTGGAATAAATTAGGTAGACAAATGGCTGATACTTTAGCCGAGGGTATAGAAGTAAATGACAATGGTGTACCTTATATTGTGTCAACATGGACAGAGGGTGGTGGTAGATCATTAACATCCCATATATGGGGATTAATAAATCAAAGAGCTAAGCACGTTATTCAGCTGAAAAAATTTGCTGCTTTTGGAAAACAACAAGTTGTGGATCCAACCACAGGTCAATTTGATTTTGATAGATTTAATGTGGAATCTGGTAATTTAGCTAACACAAATACATCGTTTGATGCTAAAACAGATGTAACTGGTGAATATAGGTCATTACTTGGTATTAACGTGGGTGGTGAATTATATAATAAAGTGCTAAAAACTGCTAAAAATAATTTATCTAAAAATAGAGAAATATTAGATAATCCAAAAGCATATAGACAAGCGCTAAAAGTTGAGTTTGAAAAGGTTTTAGCAACACCACCAGTTGGTAAAAATGGTAAAAGAATAAAAGATGAAAATGGTGAACTTATACCAGACGAAATAACACGATTAATTGGTACTCAGAAATCCAAAATTTTTAAAGATTTTATAGGTGATAAAGATACTGTAAAAACATTAATAAGATTATTAGGTAAAAAATATAGAAATAGATTTCCAATATTTAGTACCCATGGTGGTACAATGAAAACTGATGTATCAATAGCAAACCAAACCAGTATGAAAGGTTCTTTTGTTACTAACACAAAAAGTGGTAATGATATATGGATATTACAAGACTTGGATGCTATGAATAAAACTGAGTTAAAAGATTATATGCAACAGGTTGCTGATTTCTTTATAAAGGGTAGAGAAACACAACATAAATCATTAAAGAAAGCTTTTGGAAATGAATTAGGTTTAGACGCTGCACATCAATCAACAAGACAAGATAAAGATTTGTCTAGACAATACGCTGGCGTGATTGGTCAATTAACTGAAGCAATAAAAAGAGAACCTGAGGTTAATTTTTCTCTAACAGTACATAACCTTAATCCTATAAAAAGAGGTATATGGGAACTCAACAAACACGAATTTTATGATAGATTAGAAAGTGCTGGGAATTTAACAGCCGATGGTATAAGAGGAGTTTGGAATGAAGTAGACAAATTTACAAATGAGTTTACCGAAAGAGAAATAAAGGGTATTGTAAACGATTTTGCAAAAAATCTAGAAATATTTAGCAAAATAAACAAGGATGTTACAGAAATTTTAGATCCAACGAAGGATGTGGGAACATACTTAGATCAATCAGTGGAAGAATTTGATTTTGAAACAGATGTAAAAACATTCCTTAAAGCACCAAAGAATGCCTCTCATTATTATAATAATCTAGAAGCTATAAAAAATTACGAGAAATATAATAAAAATGTAGCTCTAGCAATATTGAAGGAGATACAAAAGAACGGAATAGAGATAGAGAAGTTAGATAAAAACGGTAAGGTTGTAAAGGATAAAAACGGTAAGGTTGTAATTGTAAAGAAAACTTTTACCGAACAAGAAGCTAGAGAATATGTTGCTGATCAACTTATTAAACATCACAAAAACACTGTCGCAAATTCTGGTAGAGCGGGAGCGGGTGTAATTACAAAAAAATCCGGCGAATGGATGGAAGATGGTATTGAAGAACACGATCAGCGATACAATTTATACGAAGGTTCCAATCATTTTCTTGAATTAATCCACAGTATTGATCCATCTGTTACAATAAACGGGAAACGAGATAAAGATGGAAATCTTATAAAAGAAACAGAACAAGGTAGAGAACCAAATAGGTGGTATGAGAGAAATGGTAAAAGAATTATCACAAGAGGATTAGTATCCTCACAAACCCCATCAGATTATATTGGAAACAAAATTAATACAACACAGAGAAAAATTGATGCTAAAGAAGCTAGAGATTTTATAAAATTATTTATGCCTATAGCTAAAAAAGTAGCTGCTAAATCAGGGAAAAATAGTTTGGAGCAGAACAATAGCAACATTAACTTGAGTATGTTAATGATGGGAATGAATAGTAATATGAAGTCAGTGATACGAGCTGCTGGGCTATTGAAATATGTACCTTCAAAATTCGTGAAAAATAAAAAAACTGGAGATTATAGATATGAACATATGATACCCTCTAGAATTATAGCTTTATATCTCATGGATATTTACTTAGGTGAAAATAAATCAAAAACAGACGCTGATACATTATTCAGTACGTATTATGTTGCAATTATCCCCACAGATATGGATAAAGGTGTGGGTAAGTTTTTTAGTAGTAGAATGCAAAGAGGTTGGAAGCCTGGTCAGTCACCTCTTGGTAGATATTATAATATGTTTACTTTAGGTCAACTTGCATATGAAAACGTGGAGAAAGACAATAAAAAACCCCCAATATGGAAAAAACTTAAAAATGGTAGTATTGCAATAAAAGATATAAACAATGAAGATATTGAACATGGTAAATTTCACGAAGCGGTATATAATGATGTATTTAATGGTAATAAACCTTCAAAACAAGATATAAAACTTGCTAACGATGTTTCCACCGCGTTCTCTATAACAAAGAGTGCCCCAAAAGGTATAAGTGTATTTGATTTTGATGGTACGGTGGCTGACACAAAAAGTATGATAAAATATAAAATACCTAAGTATGTACGATCAGGTGCACATTTATACGGTGTTTTTATGGGAAAAATACCAGCAAAAGGTAAATTGACTCCTGCTGAATTCGCTGATAGACACGAGGAATTAAAAAAACGTGGTGCAATATTTGATTATTCAGAATTTGACAAAGTAATAGCAGGTAAAAAAGGTCCTTTGTTTGATTTACTAGAAAAACGAGCCGGTAAATTTGGTACTGGAGATATATTTATACTAACAGCAAGACCACAAACAGCAGCTGGTGCAATACAAGCTTTCATGAAAGGTATGGGTATAAATATACCTTTAAAAAATATAACAGGATTAGAAGATGGTAGTCCCAATGCTAAAGCTGGATGGATAGCTGATAAAGTAGCTAATGGTTACAATGATTTTTATTTTGCAGATGATGTATTACCTAATGTAAGGGCCGTTAAAGATATGTTAGAACAATTTGATGTTAAATCGGATGTACAGCAGGCTAGAGTTAATTTTTCTCTAACAATAAGTGATAATTTTAATATTATACTTGAACAAACCAAAGGTGTAAAAGCAGAATATAAATACTCAGATGTTGTTGCTGCAAGAAAAGGTGCAGGAATGAGATTTGATTTTTATGTTCCCCCACACGCTGAGGATATGAAAGGTTTTCTTTACGCTTTTTTGGGAAAAGGTAAACAAGGTAATGAACAGTGGGATTTTCTAAAAAAAGCCATATTAGATCCATATCATAGAGGTGTTGCGGGAATAAACGTAGCCAAACATCAGATGAAAGAAAATTATAAAACTTTAATCAAAACACATAAAGTTGGTAATTTATTAAAAAAAGAAACCCCTGATGGTGACTATGGGAATGATCATGCTGTTCGAGTATATCTATTTAACAAGTCTGGATGGGAAGTACCTGGACTTTCCAAAAGAGATCAAAAGAAATTAATAAAGCATGTGGAAAATAGTCCTCAATTATTATCATTTGCTCAAGATTTAATGAGTTTTCCTCAAATTGGTGGTAAATATATGAAACCATCTGCACATTGGGAGGTTGGTAGTATTGTTGGGGATTTAGATAATTTATCTAATAAAGAAGGTAGAAAGAAATTTTTACAAGAATTTATAGAGAATAAAGATAAAATGTTTACCAAAGAAAATCTCAATAAAATAGAGGTTATATACGGTACTAATTTTAGAGAAGCATTGGAAGATATGTTATATAGAATGGAGAATGGTACTAATAGAAATTTTGGTAAAAATAGAATAATCAACGGTTTTATGAACTGGATTAATAATTCAGTTGGTGCTGTTATGTTTGTAAATATGAGATCAGCAGTATTACAGTCTATATCCACCGTAAACTTTATAAATTGGAGTGATAACAATGTAGCTAAAGCAGCGGCAGCATTTGGTAATCAACTACAGTATTGGAAAGATTTTGCAATGATATTTAATTCCGCTAAATTAAAACAAAGAAGATCTGGTTTACAAATAAACGTACAGGAACAAGAACTCGCGAATGCGGTTCAAAATGCTAGAAATAAATCCAGTGCGGCATTATCGTGGTTACTTAAAAAAGGTTTTTTACCCACACAAATTGTAGATAGTTTTGCCATTGCAGCAGGTGGTGCCACTATGTATAGAAATAGGGTGAATACATATATAAAACAAGGTATGTCTAAAAAAGATGCTAAAGCTCAAGCTTGGTTAGATTTTTCTGAGGTTGCAGATGCAACACAACAATCCGCTGATCCAGCTTTAATATCACAAATACAAGCTAGTCCATTAGGTAGGGTTTTATTTGCGTGGCAAAATACACCTTTCCAATATAATAGATTAATGAAAAGATCTTATCAAGATTTAATTAATAGAAGAAAAGTACCTGGTCAAACACAATTTCAAAGTGACATGGGTAATATTAGTAAAATTATATATTATGGAGCCGTACAAAACTTTATATTTAATGCTTTACAGTCTGCGTTATTTACTATGTTGCCTGGATTTAATGGGGATGAAGATGAAGATGAAATTAGACAAGCTGAAAAAGATTTAACGAAGCAAATAAGAGTTGCTAATAATATGGCAGATACAATATTACGTGGGTCTGGACTTCCTGGTGCTATAGTTTCAACAGTTAAGAATATTATAATGGAATACAGGAAACAAAGAGCGAAAGGATATAATGCTGATCATGCTTATACTATGATACAGGTTGCAAACTTGTCACCACCTATTGGAAGTAAATTTAGAAACGCATATGATGCAATACAGACGGAGTACTACGAAAGAGATGTTATAGCGGAAAGAGGTTTTGCTCCAGACAGTCCAATATATGAGGTGGTGGGTGCTTTAGTTCAAGGAGGATTCAACGTTCCTATGGATAGAGTTGTGAGCAAATTTCACAATGTTACAGCTGCGTTGGATTCGAGAAATGAGGCTTGGCAAAGAGTGGCAACGAGTTTGGGTTGGAGTACGTGGAATGTTGGCGTTGAACCATTCCCTGAACACGAGGGAATTAAAGCAAGAGCTGCAGAATGGAGACTCGAACAAGGTAAAATAAAAGCAGCTGCAACTAGAAAATTAAATAAAGAATTAGATAAGAAGGCTTTTAATATTATAATTGATGATGATAAGTTACGAGCAGAATACTATGCTTTAAACAGTAAAGACAGAAAAAAATATATAAAAAATCACAGAGAAAAATTAAAGAAACAACAAAACAAGTGATTTTAAAGATATAAACAACTATGGCCACACAACAAAATCAAACAACAAAACAACTACTGGGATTACTTGAATATCAAGTTAAGCAAATCTTTACTGAAATTAAAGATATGAAAGCTGAAAATTCAGCTGCCCATAAGGAAGTTAAAGATGATTTGAGATTTATTAAAAATAATATATTTGATCCTAATGAAGGTATATGGTCAGAGGTAAAAGAAAACACAGCATTTAGAAAAGAAACAAATAAATACAAAAACGCATTTGGGCTTGGATTTTTTGGATTACTAGGAAAACACATTTATGACATATTTAAAAACGTTTAACATGAAACAATTACTAACATTGATTTTTCTGTTCATTAGTATGAATGCTAATGCTCAGTTTTTTAAAAAAATATTTAAACATTCTACAGTTTATACGTCGGGTAATATAACAATGCCACGTGAGGAGGTCAGAAAAGAATTTTTTGTAACTCAAGAGGGTGAAGTGAGGAATATTACAAATGAACCAGAGTTTAATTATAGATACTCTATTGGCTGGAGGAAATTAGCTAGATTTGATTATGAAAACAGACAAAATGTTTTTTATGATGGATCAGAAAAACCTATCGCATTATCATCGGGTGTTGGTAATGTAGATAATTGGGAATGGTTATTTAATTACGATTGGGTGAGAGATAGAGGAAATGAATTTAATAACAAAAGATATTTTGTAAGATATTTAGGACCTTGGTATATTGTAAAAGGTGAAATAAGAGAAGAAGGTAGGATTAATTTTAACTATTCAGCAGCTGATATTAGAGGTAGACTTAAGATAGGAGAAAAATTAAATTTATCTTTAGGTGGTATATACAGAACTTCTGATAAAATTTTTGGTTTAAATCCAATAGAAGAATATTTAAAACCAGATACCGCGCAATGGTGGGATCTTGCCTATGAATATGATTATAATGATCACGGGTATGCGATAAATGATGATGATTGGGATTGGTATTGGACAGATGGTGATGGAAAAAGAGTTGCAGATACAGATTTAGATTTTAGAAAACATGTTTTTAAAAATATCGTTAATGATTATAACGATGAAGTATTTAAAGGTATTGGTAGAATGGGTTATTTATCCATGATAGTGGGTTATGATTTTTATCATTATAGTGATAATTTTTGGTTACATAATTATATAAGTTTAATGCCATTCCACAAACAAGTTGTAGGAGATGAAGAATTTGGTTATGGAAAATTCTATGCAGCTGAGAACGATGGAGAAAAAAATTGGTTAGATTATCAAGCTGGTTTAGTATTTGGGTGGAAGATTAAAAGAGCATTTGGAATGTTTGCTGAAGGAGAATATTCTAAGTTATGGGATAAAGATATATATAGTGCAAAAGTTGGATTTAATATAAATTTTAGATAATGGAAGATCTTTTGGTATTCCCTATAATTATATTTATTGTAATCATTGCATACAATATTAAACAAAACATGAGAAATGGCGACTAAGAATATAACAGAACTAGGTGAGGATACTAAGTTGGGACTGGATGTTGATGGGGATGGTAAACCAGATTTTCATATCAATTTAAAAACAATTGGTATGATTATTGTAGCTATTGTGTCTGCAACCATATTTTATGTTCAAATTCAAGCTGATATAGAGGAAGCTAAACTATTACCTAAAATTGGTACTGGTAATTATATGATTGATGCGGGTGATCCATCAGCTGTTAACACGTACCCACCTACTCGTGTAGAATTCAATATGAAGGATCAAATGAGTAGAATGACATTAGATCAATTGGTTAAGAAAGTTGAGGACATGGAAGATGATATACAAGAGATTAAAATTGAATTAGCTAAAAAGAGAGACAGATGAAAAATTTAATTATATTCATGGTGTTGATTCTAATGACTTCTAAGGGATTTTCTCAAGATTTCATACATCAGGATGATTTTAAAAAGAAAACATCTCAGGGAATAGTCCTTGTTGAATTTTGGGCAGAGTTCAATGCTATAAATCAAGTTAATCTGAAAAAACTATATGATTGTAAGAAATATAGAGTTGATATGTCCACTGACCCTAATTTAATGGTGACACATAAAGTTATGGCAGTACCAACTGTGGTATTATACCATAATGGAAAAGAAATAAAAAGATTTTTACCATCATTAATGATGAAGCTTGACACTGATATAAAAGATATTCAAGCTATTATTGATGAACTTGTTGGAGATAAATTTTAACTATGATAAGTGAAAATATAAGTTTTAAAGAAGGTACGTTTAGCGCAACAGCAACTAGGCTTGGTATTAATAATGTTCCTGATAAAGAAGCATTAATGAATATGCAAATAATTGCTAAAAAAATATTTCAACCATTAAGAGTATATGTTGGTGGACCAATAAAAATAAATAGTTTTTATCGATCACCAGAACTTAATAAAGCAATAGGTGGAAGTACAAAATCACAACATTGCAAAGGTTGTGCAATTGATATAGATGATGTGCATGGACTTAAAACTAACATGCAAATGTATCATTGGGTTAAAGATAATTTAAATTTTGATCAGTTGATATGGGAGTTCGGAGACGATGATAATCCAGACTGGGTACATATTAGTTATGTAAATGATAAAGATAACAGAAACAGAAGATTAAGAGCAGAGAGAATTAATGGTAAAACCACATATAGAATTATTTAACAATTAAAACAAAAACATGGAAAACAGTATATGTCCACTATGCAACGGAAGTTGTTGCGGATTTTAAAATAAAAGTATGATAAAAAAAATTAAAGGATTTTTAAAAAAATATAATATTGACAATGTTGATAAAATATTTTGGTTTTCAATGGTATTTATACTATTGGCGATGATATGTATAATGAATGGTTGTGTTTCTTCTATATATAAAGTTAGAAAAGAAAATATCAACGATCGTGTTAAGGTTACACATGTGTTGGCGGTAACTGACATGGGTGATACTTTAAAAATACCCATAGAGTCAATAAAACCTAATGTTGTATATAATGTGGTTGGATATGATTATATGAGATATAACCCATATTATAGTCCTTATAATAATAGATATTATTATGATTATTATCCTTATAATTATAGTACTAATAGAAATTATACAGGAAATAATACTACAGGATTTGGCATAAATAGTATTAACCCAATAACACAAACTCCTGTGCCATTTAGTAATAATGGTTCTAGTACTAGTGGGTTCTCTGGTAACCCCGTAGCTTCCAACCCTGTAACTAGTGGGGGTGGGGCTAAAACTAAAAATTAATGCCAAACGGTAGAAAAAGAAAAAAAAGGAAAATTAGAAAACATTTGCGTAAAAAGAAAATGCGCGCTAACAGACATAAAAAGAAAAAATGAGAAAGTTACTTTTATTATTTTACATTACAGTATTGGTTTTTGTTTTAGCAACATGCAAATCTGAAGAGGAAATTGGGGAACCAGTTATCACCATGGAATTAGATGGTGTATCAATTGATGTATACGAAAGATACAAGGTTGTGAATTTTTATGGTGGACAAAGAATTGTTGATGGTAAAATTAAAAAAGGAATAGCGGTTTATCTTCAAATATCTGAAGATCGACCTTCTTTATCTTCTCAGCATTTTGCTGCATTAATATTACATTCAGATGGAAAAGACAATGGGGAGATTATTGACCTAGGTTTATACAGTTGGCCGAAAGGTAGCGCGAGTACAGAAGACGCGTGGGTTACATTAGAAATACCTGGTGGTAGTGATTATTTAGAATATGGTACTGGTGTTATAGGTAGGATTCAAAGAAATGTATATGTTGATGGTAGGGTTGAAGGAAGATTATATAATCCTTATATTGAAGCTTTTCAAGATGGTGTAATGAGTTTTCAAAATATACCATTCACAATGGATATATTAGAAAGTCCTTATGAATACTTATTAAACTAATGACTGAGAAACAAAGAAATAACGGTAGGATGATAGCATTAATTGTTATTGGATTAATAATTTTACTTGGTGCATTGTCTTAATTAATTATAAATAACAAATTATGTGGAAATTATTTAAAGATGAAAATAATATTAATGAAAAAAATGTTATAGGTTTTATGTCATTTATAGTAATGGTATTATTTGCTATAGCAGATCTCGTTACAAGTATTATATATTTAGACGGAGGATTAGAAATAAACGAAGTTGTATATAATTCATTCGTATGGGTTACACTTGGTTGTTTTGGAATATCTGCATTTGAAAAAGTGAAAAAATAAATTTATTTAAATTAAATTAACATGAAATCTAAATTAGAATACATCTGGCTTGATGGGTACGAGCCAACTCAAAGCTTACGTAGCAAAACCCAAATAATTAATAATTTTAATGGTAAACTAGAAGACTGTCCAAT
>Ga0315334_10000248_pt1 | contig 33713 bp, 22 predicted proteins | sample M150034915metaG_FD_205555 | JGI IMG/M metagenome (GOLD analysis project Ga0315334, IMG submission 205555) | Ammonia-oxidizing marine archaeal communities from Monterey Bay, California, United States - M1 500m 34915 | ecosystem: Environmental > Aquatic > Marine > Intertidal zone | place: USA... | reverse complement strand
ATCCAATTTATTTTCGTGCCCGAAAAATAGGAGTCGATCACCAAACCTGTATTTTGTTTGCAATATTCTGCCAGTCCCTGCTCGCGTAATTCTTCGCAAATTGAAGCTGTTCTTTTGTCTTGCCATACCAGTGCATTGTAGATCGGCTCACCGGTATTTCGATCCCAGAGTACAGTGGTTTCGCGCTGATTGGTAATTCCAATCGAGAGAACTTCACCCGATTTAACTTCTGGAAGGTTTAATATTTCCTCGAGAACTTCTTCCTGACTTTCCCAAATTTCTTTTGGATCGTGCTCCACCCAAGCTTGTTTGGGAAATATTTGTCGAATTTCTTTTTGCTTTATCGCCAAACAATTTCCTTTTTGGTCGAAAAGAACGGCTCTGGAACTTGTAGTTCCCTGATCTATGGCAATGATAAATTTGGACATTTTTAAAATACTATCAAACGCTCAAAATACTAAAAAAAAGTATGTGCTTATTATTAATGTGATTTACGCCAAAATATGTAAATTCGACTGGTTCATAAATATAGTCCATATGCACGTTTACAAGGTACAAACCAAAGATCAACTTTCACTACAAGTGCAACAATGGGGTGAAAATAGTTCGTCAAAGGGTACAATTTGTATTATTCATGGTTTGGGTGAGCATCAGGGACGCTATGAACATGTAGCCAGGTTTTACCTCAAAAATGGTTTTCAGGTGTATAGCTATGACCAACGCGGACACGGTATGTCGGAAGGTAAGCGGGGTCATTCTCCCGGCGTAGCGTATAATCTGAACGATCTGGAACGGGTAATTGAATCCTTTCCAAAAGATCGTCTTTTCTTATACGGACACAGTTTTGGCGGCAATGTACTGGCCAATTTTTTGCTTAAAAAACAACCCGAATATGTAAATGGTGCAATTCTATCAGCGCCCTGGTTAGTTTTAGCTACAGAGCCCAGTGCCTTCGAATTAAGATTGGCAAAGATCATGAATAATATATTCCCCAGCTTTACGCAAAACAATAAGCTGGACTCCAACGACCTTTCCAATGTCGATACAACGTGTCAGTCTTATCTTAAAGATCCATTAAACCATAACAGAATTTCGGTACGGCTGTTTTGTGAATTTTATGGTGCCGGACTTTGGGCTTTGGAGAATTCCACAAAGCTTAAGACAAAAACTTTATTGGTACACGGAGCAAATGATGCCATTGTTAGCAGTACTGGTACAGTACATTTTGCAGAAAACAATCCGGGCCTTGCAGAATACAGGATCTTTGAAAACACAAAGCATGAAGCGCATAATGACTTAGTTCAAGAAGAATTATTTGCCTTTACACTCTCTTGGCTGGAAAGTCAACCTTGATTTATTTAATCGGGCTTTTGCACCTGAGCTGCAAAGTTTGTGTCTGGGTCTTTTAATTTATAAAATGTTCCTGCACCTCTGTTTGCGGCATATTTATCTATTTCATCTTCTGTTAACACTGTTTTTTGCAAAATACCAGTTGCAACACCTAATTTCCCTCTCAAATTCGGATTATCAGATAAAATATCGATACCCATAATAGTTGGTATTTTGGTATTGGTGACAGCACCTTTGATTGTGATTGATTTTCCAACATATTTGTCGAGCTGTTCGGAACTCTCAATTATCTCGGTTTTCTCATCAAATCGGACTTCCTGCGAATTACAATAACCTGCAAATAGGAGTAATATGAATAATGAGAAGCTTATCTTTTTCATGTTTGACTTTTATTTTTCATACTAAGTGTATGGTACTGGTAAAGGTAAAAATAGTTTTGATGGAAATTCTTTCGATATTAGGATAACCCTGTCTGTTTATAAACTATGAATTTTATCTTAAAAAGATTACTTTTGATAGGCTCAAAAAGCCGTAATAGCTTTACTGAATATGGAACAAGTAAAACCTTATATACCTTCTAATAAAGTGCGAATTGTAACGGCTGCTTCATTATTTGACGGTCATGATGCAGCGATCAATATAATGAGAAGGATTATACAATCAACTGGTTGTGAGGTGATTCACCTCGGACATGATCGTTCTGTTGAAGAGGTGGTTGATTGTGCTATCCAGGAAGACGCACAGGCAATCGCAATGACTTCTTATCAGGGTGGTCATAATGAGTATTTCAAATACATGCATGATCTTTTAAGACAGAAAAATGCACCAGGCATCAAAATTTTTGGCGGAGGTGGAGGAACCATTTTGCCTTCTGAAATAAAAGAATTAGAGGACTACGGAATTGAACGGATTTACCATCCGGATGACGGAAGAGCAATGGGGTTACAGGGGATGATCAATGACCTTGTTCAACGGTGTGATTTTCCAGTAGGACAGGATGCAGATTTTCAACCAAAAAAATTAAAAGAAAAAAGTGCACCGTATATTGCACGTATAATTTCAGCGGCTGAAAATTTTGCCGAAGAATCAAAGGATATTTTAGCAGAGATAAATGAAATAGCCAACTCAAGTAAAGTTCCTGTGTTGGGTATCACAGGAACAGGTGGATCTGGCAAGTCTTCACTTGTCGATGAGCTGGTACGAAGATTTTTAACTGATTTCACAGACAAACATGTTGCTGTTGTTTCGGTAGATCCTTCAAAACGCAAAACAGGTGGAGCGCTGCTGGGTGATAGAATCCGTATGAATTCGATCAAGAACAATCGTGTATATATGCGCTCATTAGCTACACGACAGTCTAATTTGGCCCTTTCAAAGCATGTCGCCGAGGCGATTAATGTTTTAAAGGCCGCAGAATACGATTTGATAATTTTAGAAACTTCAGGAATAGGTCAATCCGATACTGAGATATTAGACCATTCCGATATGTCTTTGTATGTTATGACGCCGGAATACGGTGCAGCCACTCAATTGGAAAAAATTGATATGTTGGATTTTGCCGATGTTATAGCGTTGAATAAATTTGATAAGCGTGGAGCCCTGGATGCCTTAAGAGATGTTCGAAAGCAATACCAGCGAAATCATAATTTATGGGAAGCTGAAACAGACACGATGCCTGTTCATGGTACTATAGCATCTCAGTTCAATGATCCGGGAATGAATTCGCTTTATACTGTCATTATGAGCAAGCTTGTGGAAAAGACTGGCGTAGCTTTAAAATCGACCTTTGAGATCACCGATGAAATGTCTGAGAAAATATTTGTTATTCCTCCGGAAAGAACACGTTATTTATCAGAAATATCTGAAAGCAATCGGGAATATGACAGATGGGTGGACGAGCAAGTTCAAGTTGCCGATAGGCTGTACGGACTAAATGAGTCAATAAAAACAATTGAATCTTTAGAGCTGGAAGACAAAGATCGATTGATTAAGGGACTTTCAGAAGCTATAGAGAAAGAGAAGTTAAATTTTGACCCTAAGAACGGGGCAATAATAGAAGCTTGGCCGGATAAGAAGAAGCGTTATGTTAATCCGGAGTACAAATTCATAGTTCGAGAAAAGGAATTAACAGTTAAAACGCATAGTGAGACTCTTTCCCATTCTCAGATTCCTAAGGTCGTAACACCCAACTATTCTGGATGGGGGGATATCTTACGTTGGTCGCTGCAAGAAAATGTACCAGGAGAATTTCCATATACTGCAGGACTTTTCCCGTTCAAACGCGAAGGTGAGGATCCAACACGCATGTTTGCCGGAGAGGGTGGTCCGGAAAGGACCAATAAACGCTTTCATTACGTCAGTCTTGGAATGCCGGCCAAAAGGCTTTCAACTGCGTTTGATTCGGTTACTTTGTATGGCAATAATCCAGACGTGCGCCCGGATATTTATGGTAAGATAGGCAATGCTGGTGTTTCAATTTGCTGTTTGGATGATGCCAAGAAGCTATACTCCGGCTTTGATCTTTCGGATCCGAAGACTTCAGTTTCGATGACAATTAATGGTCCTGCGCCGATGTTGCTTGGGTTCTTTATGAATGCAGCAATTGATCAGAATTGTGAAAAGTACATTAGAGCGAATGGCCTGGAAAAAGATGTTGAAAAGAAAATTGTTGCCTTATACAAAAAGAAAGGAACAAAACGCCCAGGTTATCAGGGCGAACTACCGGAAGGAAATGATGGACTTGGGTTGTTTCTTCTTGGTGTAACTGGAGATCAGGTATTGCCTTCGGAAGTTTACACTAAAATCAAGAAAGAAACATTAGCTCAGGTTCGCGGTACAGTTCAAGCAGACATACTCAAAGAAGACCAGGCGCAGAACACATGTATATTTTCTACCGAATTTGCATTGCGATTGATGGGCGATGTGCAGGAGTATTTTATTGAAAATAAAGTGCGTAATTTTTATTCGGTATCTATTTCAGGGTATCATATTGCCGAGGCAGGAGCGAATCCAATAACGCAATTGGCATTTACCCTTGCAAATGGATTTACGTATGTAGAATATTATTTGAGCAGAGGAATGGATATCAATGCATTCGGGCCAAATTTATCGTTCTTTTTCTCCAATGGTATTGACGCTGAATATGCTGTTATTGGCCGTGTAGCCAGAAGAATATGGGCTAAGGCTTTGTCAAAAAAATACGGTGCGAATCCTCGTGCTCAAATGTTGAAGTACCACATACAGACCTCAGGGCGATCATTGCATGCTCAGGAAATTGACTTTAACGACATAAGAACAACACTGCAGGCGCTATATGCGATCTATGATAATTGTAATTCGCTGCACACAAATGCATACGATGAAGCGATAACAACCCCTACGGAGGAGTCGGTTCGAAGGGCCATGGCGATCCAGTTGATAATAAATCATGAGTTAGGGCTTGCAAACAATGAAAACCCGCTTCAGGGATCCTTCATTATTGAAGAGCTCACGGAGCTGGTCGAAGCTGCCGTATTGACTGAATTCGATCGTATAACGGAAAGAGGAGGCGTTCTAGGTGCTATGGAAACGATGTATCAAAGATCAAAAATTCAAGAAGAGTCATTGTACTATGAAACGCTCAAGCATACGGGGCAATTCTCGATTATTGGCGTAAACACTTTTTTAAGCTCAAAGGGTTCGCCAACGATTCTGCCGAAAGAAGTAATTCGAGCAACCGAGCAGGAAAAAAAATACCAGATCAAAATGTTAAAAGAGCTGCATGACACGTATGCTGATGAAACAAAAGATGGACTTGAAAAAGTAAAGCAGGCTGCGGTTCAGAACAACAACATGTTCGAACAACTCATGGAAATATGCAAATACGCTTCACTTGGTGAGATCACCAATTCGTTGTTTGATGTTGGCGGTCAGTATCGTAGGAATATGTAATACTGTTGACCTTTCGTATTCGTTAATAAAAAGTGTATTTTATGTTAATAATTCATTGGCTGATTATTTGATATCTGGTTTTATATGTCTTTATCTTCGTGAGGTAAGCAAACCGAGCAATGAACTATTTTAATTTCTTCATATTTCTGTTTTTGTCTGTAACTGTCAGTGCCCAGTTTCACGATGATAATGTTTCTAGAATTAATACCATTGAAGAAGCAAGAGAATATGCCAGTAAATACCGAGAGGTATCTTTTGGGGTTGTAAATTCCGAATCGGATGTGGTATTGTTCGATAATGTTGACACAACAAATCTCAAAGCATCTATTGGTCAGATTAACACTATTTATAAGCGTAGGACAAAATTCATTAAGGATACTTCCATAGCAATGGTGAATATTCAGCTAATTGAATTTAATTATGAAAAGCTCTCGCTTGATGCTGCCAATGTGCTCATTGATACTTTTATTTCGAGATATCAAAGTGGCGATTCGTATTGGGATTTAATGAAAGAATTTAGCGGTGAAAAATGTAAGTTTACCAGTGGTCCTTGTGCCTTGAATGATCTTGTTGATCGATTTGGAAATGTATTCGAAAGGAAAAAAACGCATGACATTTTTAAATGGAGCTATGCCAACAAACCAAATTTACCGTTCCTAATTATTATTGATCAAAAGGTACATTTCGTACCGGCCTTTTACTCCATTTCATTCAACGTAGAAGGTTGAGCCACTTTCACCATCTTAATTTATACTGATTCTTCTATTCCAATGGAACTTCATTATATTCATGGCATGAGAATTTTCGTATTCATTTTTTCGTTGCTGCAAATTTCCGTATTTTCTCAAACAGCTTGTCCTATTATTCCAACACCAAACAAGTTTGAGGTGCTCAATGGGAAAAAAGAAATAGGTGCCAAATTGACCATTAATGTCTCGAATGTTCCGGATAATGTTTTGCATTATTTAAAAAAGGAACTGGATCTGATATATGGTATTGACCTTGTTCATAATGATTCCGATGCTGATATTTCATTTTTTTGTGTAAAGAACATAGTCAAAGATGTTTACCAGATACAAATCAATGAAAATGTAGTGGTAGAGTATTCTTCTGAACAGAGCTGTTTTTATGCAGTTAATTCACTACTACAGTTGATCCGGGGGACCCCAGAGAATTGGTCGTTTATAAAATGTTATGTTTATGATGCTCCCAGGTTTCAATGGCGTGGATTGCATCTTGATGTGAGCAGACACTTCTTTACTGTTGATGAGGTGAAGCGATACATAGATCTAATGGCATTGTACAAATTCAATACCTTCCATTGGCATTTAACCGATGATCAGGGGTGGCGAATTGAAATAAAAAAATACCCAAAGCTCACTACAATTGGTTCTATAAGGGATAGTACAATAATTGGGCATTATAACGATCAACCACGTATATATGATAGAACAACATACAGAGGGTTTTATTCACAGCACGAGATCAAAGAAGTAGTTGCTTATGCGGCATCAAAATACATAACGGTAGTGCCTGAAATTGAGATGCCGGGACATAGCCGTGCTGCTTTGGCCGCATATCCACAATATTCGTGTAATGGAAAATTACAGCCTGTGCCAGGAGTCTGGGGTGTTTTTGACGACATTTATTGTTCGAAAAAGGAGACTATTGATTTTATGAAAGATGTTCTTTCTGAGGTTCTGGAATTATTCCCCTCTGAGTACATACACATTGGTGGAGACGAAGCGCCAAAGAAACGTTGGAAGCGTTGCGGAGATTGTCACCATGTGATCGAATCAAACAACCTTAAAGACGAACACGAATTACAGAGCTATTTTATCCGACAAATAGATGCTTTTTTAACGTCTAAAGGACGTAAATTAATAGGCTGGGATGAAATACTCGAGGGTGGTCTTTCTCCGAATGCTGCGGTTATGTCATGGCGTGGTGAAAAGGGTGGCGTTGAGGCGGCAAAACAAGGGCATTATGTTGTGATGTCACCGACTACCTATTGTTATTTCGATTATTATCAAAGCAGTCATTCTATGGAACCCTTAGCCATTGGAGGCTATTTACCTTTGGAGAAAGTCTACGAGTATAGTCCGATACCAAAAGGGTTAACAACGGAATATGAAAAATATATTCTTGGAGGGCAGGCCAATTTATGGACCGAATATATTCCCGATATGGGGCAACTCGAGTACATGACCTACCCCAGGGCTCTGGCATTGATCCAGGGGTTATGGTGCAATAGTAAGCCTGATTATGACGAATTCCTGGAAACTTATTTGCTCTATCATGAAGCGTATCTGAAAAAACACAATGTTAATTTTGCCCGGTCGATCCATTACCCTGATTTGATAATTGAAAGGGCGGATAATGGAATCAATATGAATTTTAAAGGCGCTTCAAAGGATGTTTTATTCAAGGCGTCAATAGACAGTTTAGGGAATTATTCTTTCGGAGAATGGTTTGAGCTTGATAAAAATGATCCGCTCTTTTTGGCACGAACGCATAAGGATAATAAGAATGTACGGGTCCGACTTTTATCCGATGAATTCGAAGATACTGTGACCTATGTGTTCACTGCGAATTCAAATTTGGGTGTTCCGATCGACTTAATAACCCAGCCCCATCCTAAATACAATAATAATGGAAGCCTGAATATGGTGGATGGGATTAAAGGTACGATGCCCTGGAAAGGAAGTGAATGGCTCGGATTTAATGAGACGGCAGTTGAATTTATTATTGACTTGGAGCAACAAAGGCAAGTGAGTACTATAAAAATTGGCTTACTGGAAAAGAATGGTTCCTGGATTTATTTACCGACCGAGATCAAGGTCTATGGATCAGAGGATAAGAAAAACTGGAAATTTGCAACAAGCAAAAAAGTGGATTCGGAGTCGTTGACCGACGGAACGTTGGGTATTGAAATTGATGACGTAAACAGATATTTTAAAATTTCTTTGAGAGCTATGGATGTGATTCCGGAAGGTTTGGATGGTGCCGGAAATATTCCATGGACATTCATCGATGAGATTGAGATAAAATGAGTTTAGTGGTAAAAACAGAATTATGTGCGGCATCTATAGAGGCGATTCAATTAGCCAGTGCGCTTAAATTGGATAGAATAGAGCTGTGTCAAAGCCTGGAACAAGGTGGCCTAACTCCCTCAGCAGGATTAATAGAATATGCGATTAAGCATGGATTGGAAACACATGTTTTAATTCGCCCCAGAGCAGCAGGGTTTGACTATAATAGGGATGAAATCGATTTGATGCTTAAAAACATTGTTCAATGTAAATTATTGGGGGCTCATGGTGTTGTTGTCGGTGTGTTAGATGAACACAATAAAATAAACAAAACAGCTTTAGATCTTATGGTTGAAAAAGCAGTTGGGATGGATGTGACTTTTCATCGAGCCATAGACGATACGTTGAGCTACAAAGATTCGATAGACATCTTGATCGCTTCTGGTGTGAAACGAATTCTGTCTTCGGGATTGGAAAATAATGTTGATCAAGGTTGCAGTAATTTAGCTGCCATGAAAAGATATTCAAACGCAAGAATTGAGATTATGCCGGGGGGAGGTATAAATGAAGAAAACATTAAACGGATTGTTACAGAAGTAAAACCCGATGCTATTCATTTTTCGGGCACGGTAAAATATGCAACAGACCCAGATTCGAAATTTGCGACAACTATATTGAAAGTGGATAGTTCTAGGATAGAAAAGTTGTTGAACCTAGTGACATAATGAATTGAAGATACGTCACTAATTCCCCAGAAGAGTATTTCTTTTAAATTCTGTCCAGTACGTACTGGATCAGCTTTAACATGTGCGGCTTATAGCCGTCGGTGTATTCTCTTTTTGGACGGTTTCCTATTCCAAGACAGATAGTTCCACAATTATGCCCGAGCGCAGTGCCGAGCGCAAAAAGGGCCGAGCTTTCCATTTCAAAATTCAATATTTTATTATCCGCATAACGAAAAGAAGTAAGCTGATCATTTAAGTGACCTGTTTTACTTTTCAATCTGAGGTGTCTTCCCTGAGGACCAAAAAAACCACTCGATGTTACTGTGATACCCTGGAATGTTTTATCGGATATTAATTTACTGATCATCTTTGGTGAGGCTTTTCGCAGATAAGTTATTATTTCGCTGGGTAGATCAATATGGCTATTTATTGCTGCATTCAACTCTTTTTCTTCTTTGGTTTCAGCAATCTCATAAAAATGTGCGACATTATCCAAGCCAAAAGCGTGGGAGGACAGGATAAAGGAATGCACCGGAATTTCGGCTTGAAGAATACCACACGTCCCGATCCTCACGATATCCAGTGATGTGATGTTTTCCTTATCCTCTCTTTTTTCAACATCAATATTTGCAAGGGCATCTAATTCATTAACAACAATATCAATATTGTCTGTGCCTATCCCAGTAGATAAAGCAGTTATTCTTTTACCATTGTAGAATCCGGTTTTACAAACAAATTCTCTATGCTGGGATTCGTGTTCGGTACTTTCGAAATATGAAGCAACCATATCTACTCGGTTCTGGTCACCGACTAAAATTATTTTATCGCCAATATTATTGGCATCAAGTCCAAGGTGGTATACCTGTCCCTTATTATTCAATACCAATTCCGTAGGCGGATAATGCATAGCATAACTTTTAATGAAGCAAAATTAACTTTTTTTGATAAGAAAAAGGCGCAATCCAAAAGACTACGCCGAATTTGAATATAAGTCGGTTTTTTTAATTCATTATACTACCGAATACTTTCTGCAATAAATCAGTAATACGTGCAAGAGGATCCAAACGAATTTTGTTCTCTTCCTTTTCTACCATGATAAACAAACCCTCTATTGCTTTTTCAGTTACGTATTTACTAAGATCTGGATTTATTTTTTCGCCACCGGTAAATGTCATTGCCGAATTGTACTTTGTAATAATAGGATTCCAGTATTCGGTTAATTTAACTGTCGAAATTGCTGCATCCACTTTTGGGGAAAATGCCGTAATTAAGGCTGCTGTTGTTTTATCTTTTAGAAATTTTGTAGCAGCTCCGTTTCCTCCATTCAATATTGCAAATCCATCTTGAATGCTCATGTTGAGAATTGCGTCTTTGAAAATTGGCAGCGCCTCTTTGGTGGCTACTTCAGCTGCTCTGTTCAATGTTGTTTCGAATTTTTCTACTTGATTGTCCAGTCCCCAATCCAAGGCTTTTTCCTTCACCTTCATTGCGTCTTCAGGAAAAGGAAGCCTTATCTCACTGTTTTTAAGAAATCCATCTGTAACTGAAGTCAGATCAACAGAATTTTTTATACCAATATTCAATGCTTCTTTTAAACCGGATATAACCTCAGTATTGGTCAATGACGGAGTGGACGATTCGTTATTGCTGGTGTTCACCAGACCACCTGCTACCTCTTCAAGAACATCACAAGATGAAAGTAGTGTAGCCAGAACAATTCCTATTGGGTAAAATATCTTTTTCATGAATCGAATTTTTATCAAACTTAATAACTATTTGTTTGGTACATACAAAATCAATACCGAGAATGAAATATTTTCGAAATACGTAAGAACAAACTCTAAAAGAAATTTGGTAAATGCACAATGTGGATGCATTAGTTAAAATAATTCATGGAAACGCAGAGCAACAGAAGCGTTCCTTTAATTTGAATTTATTTTAGGATCGTGATGCAGCCGCTAAATTCTACTCTGTCATCAACGTATGGGCTTTTAACTGTAGCAATCCAGGTGTACGTTCCTTCCTGTACGAATTTTCCATGGTATGAACCATCCCAGCCAACTGAAGGATCGTGATTTTCCCAGATAATTTCACCCCATCGGTTGAAAATAAACAGATCAAAATCATATATATCTATTCCCTGAATTGAGGGTTTCCATATTTGATTGAATTCATCGCCATCCGGAGTGAATGCGTTGGGAGCAAAAAACAAGATGTCTTCAACCACATCCAGATAGTACGTTGTTGTATCCATACATCCTTGCTCTGTTTCGACGATCAGAGTCACAGGATACGTTGCTACGACACCTTCAGGGAAGATAAATACCGGATTTGTAGAAGAGCTTGTGCTCGGTGTTGAGTATGGGCTTAACCAATCCCAGTAAATCACATTAGGGGATGATTTATCCTGCATTGAAATGACCGTTTCAAAAATAGTCGCAGGGTTATCCGAAAAATTAAAATCTGCTGTAGGTGAAGCAAGAACCTCAATAAGATCAAATAACGTATCGGTATATACACAGCCAAAAATAGAAGTTACCGTCATGGTGATGGTGTGTGTTCCGACTGCGTCGTAATAGTGAGAAGTTGAATCCGCGCCGATCTCCATGGCATTATGTGTTGCATTATCCCCAAATTCCCAGAACGTTGTGGCTATTTCCGCTGGGTTAGTGGAAGTATTTGTGAATTCGAAATCATTTGGAACACACTTTTTTACTTCATCCGGAACTGCAGCTGGAAGAATTGGAGTGGGGAAGTAGATTGTCAGACATTCCTGATCAACCGGAGAACCACACAATTCAGATAATACGACACAATACTCTGTGTTCGTAAATTCCGGATCTACAATAATACTCATTCCCGTACCGATAAGCGTCCCGGCTTCATACCAGGTGAAGGTATAAGTCGATGACCCTCCTGAACCCGTAACGCTGAGTGTAATATCCTCTTCTGGACAAATTTGTGTGTCCGGTGTCAGAGAAGTTATATCCAGTGCTGGTGGTTCGCCCAGAATTCCATTTACGGTTATGACACATCCATTAAAATCTGTAATGGTACATTCATGTGCACCAACTACCAGGTCATTTGCAATATTCAAGGTTGACACTGAATTATTCCAGGAGTACGTATAAGGTGGGGTTCCCTGTATTACATTTATTTCAATCATTCCATCATCACCGCTATTACAGGTGACATCGGTTTGGTTTGCAATGTTCCCGATCATTCCTGGGATTTCTGTTACATCAAGAACAACAGTTCCGTTGCATCCTATATCCGAAGTGACAGTGCATGTGTACTGTCCTGCTGAAAGACCAACAGCAGTTTGCGTTATTTGTCCATTGTCCCAAAGATAGGTTACATTACCCAGAACAGGCACCATTTCCGCGGTTGCAGTTCCGTCACTACCCCCCGGGCATGAAACCAGTGTAGTGGTCCCCTGAAAGTTTGCCGGTGTATCCCCAACGGTAACATTAGCTGTAGACACACATCCTTTTGAATCGGTCATTTCTACAGTATAAGTTCCTGCAAAAACTCCCGTAACGTTTTGTGTGATGGCATTCCCCAGACCGGGCCAAAGATAAGTAAACGGTGCAGTTCCTCCCGTTGGTGTAGCAGTTACCGTTCCAAGGCCAGCAGAACAAATATCATCTGTCATACTCGCTGTAACTGAAGATGTTGAACCAACTATCCATGTTGTATCAGAATTTCCACCGATACTGTTATTGCATGATTGGGCAGAAACGGTAAGAAAATAACCTACAGCACCGGGGGAAACGGAATTTACCAAAAGGGAACCGTTATTATATGGAAATGATTGATTTAAAGTATTTTCCCAGTTATAGCTGCTGCCAGGGCTTAGCATGAGTAAATAGGGTGTATTGCTTATAGTATATGCGCTTGTGTTTGAAGGTGAAGTTGGTGTCCACATTTTAGCCTCTTGGAGTGCAGACCATTGTGAATTATTTCTGCCTGGTGTAATGTGAGCTACTGTTCCCGCATCATTTTCAGATCCTTGAATAGCCAAACCACCATTCCATCCAGCAGCGATTGGTTTGTATCCTAGATGAAATTCAAATGTATTTGATGTTTCAGACATAACCACAGCCATGTATGTACATTCACCACCACCTCCATAGGCCATGATGTTACTATACACTACAATAAATTGCCGATTTGGTGCTGAACCTATAGTTTCATAAAAGATCAGCCCTCCGGGAGAGGCCCAAACACTTGGGTTAATGTCATGGTATGCAGGCATTTGTGAATTTCTTGCAGCAGCGAAACCAGTATTAGGTAGTGTGCCAGCTGCGCCAAGTGCCCAGGGGCAATAACCATTTGCATTGCTCATATTAAAAGAGATTAATCCGTTTGAGCCTATGGTGCACTGTGAGTATGTATTACCGTAGAAGCTGAACGAAAATCCTATATTTACAGCAGGACTCCATGAATCATCAGATAATGTAACATACGTTGGATTATTGAGTACCAATCCACCAATACCTCCCAACAGACAATCTTGTATGATAATGGAATTACCAACACAAACTGTGTCGTCACTTCCAAGGCATACTATTGTTTGACTGTATGTATTTCTCGAATTAAAAGTAAATGATAGTAGCGTTATAAGTAATAAATAATAGTATAGTTTCATACCAACTAAGTTTGTTCTTCTTTTAGACGAATTGTAGTTCAATAAGTTGCCAGAAGAAATAAATGAGAACTCTCCGAAATTTTGAGAGTGTAATAGACTAAGGTGCAAATTTATAACTTATCATCGAAATATATTAAAACAATGAAAATTTATTGGCTGGGAGTTATCAAAGTTAGAAATCCAAATATAACAGCTCAACTTTGTTTATTAATTATCGAAATATAAGGTTTGAAAATTCGTTTGTGAGTTCAAAAAATATTTACATTTGTCCCCTTAAATAAACGATACTATAATGTCAGACAAATATCAAGCTGAAATTGATGCATTCATGGAGAAAGTTAGAGCTTCTAACAGTCATGAAACTGAATTTCTTCAGGCTGTTCAAGAAGTCGCAGAGGCGGTTATTCCCGTAATAGAAAAAACGCCCAAATACAAGGAAGCAAAAATTCTTGATCGGATGGTTGAACCCGAAAGGACTATTATGTTCCGCGTTCCTTGGGTTGACGATAAAGGAGAGATTCACGTAAATAAAGGATATAGAATTGAATTCAATTCAGCCATTGGACCATATAAGGGAGGTTTAAGATTCCATCCTTCTGTGAACTTGTCGATTCTTAAATTTCTTGGATTTGAGCAAGTATTCAAAAATTCGTTAACCACTCTTCCTATGGGAGGTGGTAAAGGTGGGGCCGATTTTAACCCTAAGGGGAAGTCGGATAATGAAGTAATGAAGTTTTGTCAATCGTTTATGACAGAATTATCAAGACATATTGGGCCTAATACAGATGTTCCTGCGGGTGACATTGGTGTAGGAGGTCGTGAGATAGGATACATGTTTGGACAGTATAAACGAATTAGAAATGAATTTACCGGGGTTTTGACTGGTAAAGGTCTAAACTGGGGTGGATCATTGATTCGTCCAGAAGCTACAGGGTATGGAACTGTTTATTTTGCGCAGGAAATGCTTGAAACAAAAGGAGAAACGTTCCATGGAAAAACAGTTGCTATTTCTGGTTCTGGTAATGTTGCTCAATTTGCTTTGGAAAAAGTGATTCATTTAGGAGGAAAAGTAGTTTCAGTTTCAGATTCTACGGGGCATGTTTATGCTGAGAGTGGATTCCATTCAGAGCACTTAGAATTTCTAATGGAACTTAAGAATGTTAGAAGAGGTCGTGTTAAAGAAATTGCTGATACATTCGATGGATTTGAGTTTTTTCCAGATGAAAGACCTTGGAATCATAAAGTAGATATTGCTCTTCCGTGTGCAACACAAAATGAATTGGACGGATCTGATGCTGCAAATCTAATCTCAAATGGTGTTATTTGTGTTGCAGAAGGAGCCAACATGCCTTGTACACCAGAAGCGATTGAAGCTTTGGATCAAGTTAACTTGTTGTTCTCACCGGGTAAAGCGTCTAACGCTGGGGGGGTCGCAACATCAGGATTAGAAATGTCTCAGAATTCTTTAAGAATGAACTGGACAAGTGAAGAAGTAGATGCTAAACTTCACAGTATCATGAAATCTATTCATAAATCATGTGTTAAATATGGTAGAAGAGAAAATGGTACAGTTGATTATGTGAAAGGAGCAAATATTGCGGGATTCGTTAAAGTTGCCGATGCGATGATCGAACAGGGATTGGTTTAGCATTATAATAATTATAATTGATAAGGTCACCGACTCCGAAATAATTCGGAAGGTGGCCTTTTTTATTGGAATAATAAAAGGATGACTTAATCAATTTGTTAGATTTGTTAATCGCATATTTTGAACTATGGTTGTGGCAGACAAAAGAAAAATCGAGTTTGATCGAAAGGAATTTAAGGATGAAGAATTACTGACGATTTTCAAAAGTATTCTTAAACCCAGAATGATCGAGGAGAAGATGATGATCTTGCTGCGCCAAGGAAAAATTTCCAAATGGTTCTCAGGATGGGGGCAGGAAGCTATTTCGGTTGGTACGACATATGCAATGGACAGCACAGAGTATATCTTCCCAATGCACCGAAATTTGGGTGTTTTTACAGCACGTAATATTCCATTAAATCGACTGTTCTCTCAATTTCAGGGGAAAATGTCAGGCTTTACTAAAGGAAGGGATCGCTCTTTTCATTTCGGGACACAGGAGTTCAATATTGTTGGCATGATTTCGCATTTAGGACCGCAACTTGCGTTGGCGGATGGAGTGGGATTGGCCTCTAAAATTAGAGATGAGAAAAAAGCTACTCTTGTTTTCACAGGGGATGGAGGAGCCAGTGAGGGCGATTTTCACGAAGCATTGAATGTCGCTTCGGTTTGGGATCTGCCGGTGATCTTTGCTGTTGAGAATAATTGCTGGGGGCTTTCTACTCCTTCTTCAGAACAGTTTAAATGCAAACACTTTATCGATAAAGGTATTGGGTATGGCATGCAGGCCATTCAGATAAACGGCAACGACATACTGGAAGTTATAAGAACGGTTCGTTCTATTGCTGAGGACATGAGAAAAAATCCAAAACCGGTTTTACTTGAGCTGATGACATTTCGAATGAGAGGCCATGAAGAGGCTTCCGGTACAAAATATTATCCTAAAGGCATTCAAAAGGAGTGGGAACAATACGATCCATTGACAAACTTTTCAGAATTCTTGAAGTCGGAGTCAATCCTTTCAGATGAATTAGAAGCTCAATTTCGTGAAGAAATAAAAGCCGAAATTCAACAGGGACTAGATACCGCTTTTGCTGAAAAAGACATTGTTCCTTCTGTGGAAAGTGAGCTCAAAGACATTTATTCAACGTACGATCAGGTAGTACACAAGGCATCGGGTTCAAAATCGGAGAAACGATTTGTTGATGCAATTCAGGATGGTTTGCGTCAATCTATGGAGAAACACGACGATTTGGTATTAATGGGGCAGGATATTGCTGAATATGGTGGTGTCTTTAAAGTTACTGAAGGATTTGTTGATCAATTTGGAAAAGAGCGTGTGCGGAATACACCGATCTGCGAATCGGCAATTGTAGGAGCTGGATTGGGATTATCAATTGCCGGGATGAAAGCAGTTGTCGAAATGCAATTTGCTGATTTTGTGACATGTGGATTCAACCAGATAGTGAACAATTTAGCTAAGATACATTGGAGATGGGGGCAAAATGCAGATGTGGTGATTCGAATGCCTACCGGTGCAGGCGCAGGCGCAGGCCCATTTCATTCGCAAAGCAATGAGGCCTGGTTTTTTCATACACCTGGATTGAAGATCGTGTTTCCCTCGAACCCATATGAAGCTAAGGGATTATTAACTGCTGCTATAGAGGACCCGAATCCGGTACTATTTTTTGAACACAAATTACTGTACCGCAGTGTACGTGAGGACATCCCCGATGATTACTATACGGTCGAAATAGGTAAAGCAAATAGAGTTCAGCAAGGAAAAGATGTGACCATTATAGCTTATGGAGCGGCAGTTAACTGGGCGAAGCAATATGCAGAAGAGCACCCTCAATGGAGCATTGAAATAATTGATTTAAGAACTTTATCACCTTTGGATACAGATTCTATTTATGCATCGGTTAAAAAAACCGGAAGGGTTATTGTGTTGCATGAGGATTGTTTTACAGGAGGAATAGGAAGCGAAATTGTAGCATTAATATCGGAAAATTGTTTTGAGGATTTGGATGCTCCGGTTAAAAGAATAGCTTCATTGGATACGCCCGTTCCTTTTGCTGCTGATCTCGAACGACAATTTCTTCCCGTAGACAGAATACACGAATCCATCGAGGAGTTAATGTGTTACTAAAAAAGACTTAATTCTTAATCTTTAATAACGGTGTAACCGGGATATTTTTTAGGTTCAAAGACGAATTGAGAATCGCTCACTTTGGCATTAGGGGTGTATTTATTGAGCTTATATGTCATTTCTGTACCATCTTTAGATCTCATTATCACTTTTTTTAATTCATTCTGTGCTTTTGAAATGTAAAGTACGATAGTATGGTATTCAACACTTTTTGGATTTTTTGGGTATAAGTAAATCGAATGAACAGTTTCGCCATTCAGACTGGACTCTTTTCCATATTTGTTTTTGAATCCTGTTTCCCATATTGTCATCAATTTTCTAGGATTAATGGATTCGTCTTCTTCATCGGCGTCCGATTCGTAGACCAATTTTTCTTCTTTAACAATAGTCCACGTTTTTATTCCGTTCGAAATTATTGTGTTATCGCCGAATGAAGCACAATATTTATTGGATTTGACCCATCCTTTACCGGTTTCGCTTTCATTTGTCTTTGTTGCACTATTTTTAATAATTGCGCTAAATTCAACGTAGAAAGATGTATGACTCTTTAATTTTGCCGAGAGCTTATCCAGTATAGCTTGCGCTTTGGTATCCTGTGCAGACGAAAAGAATGATACGGATATAAATACGAATAGTGTAACTAAAAGCTTCATGTTTTTATTGTTTTCAATGCGAATATCAGAAATTGTGCCAAAACATTACACTATTTATTTAATTATTTTGGTAAAACGAATCGAAATGTTTCTGATTGAGAACTATTTATTTTGCATTTTTACTTCAGTTATTTTATCGTTCCGGTAAATTTCAAAATACTTTATAGTGTAAAAGCACATGTGCTGTATAAATTTCTTTGTCCGGTTTTTTTGTAATAATCGTTTTTTTTCATTTATTATCGCTGCTGCAAGAAAGTTTCAAAATATTCTATTGGGTAAAATGGTAGTACTATTTTAATACAAATAGCACGATTCTTGTGAGAATGTGATTATTCAACCTAAATTTTAACCAAAATATTTTGTTAAAGAAAATAGTACATTTGTCGTCATGTTAAATCGCGTAATACTCATATTTACCTTGCTATTAGGGAGTTATTCGTGTCATCTGTTGGCGCAGGAAATCACCGTTTATGATAAAGTTACGCAGCATAGGATACCTGGCGCAAAAATTTATTCGAATAACCCAAAAAAACAACTTTTAACAAACACAGAGGGACGATTTCAACTTGGGGATTTTAAAGCATGTGATTCGATATATGTATCTTATTACAGCTACCGGACCAGAGGATTTACATACACTGAATTAGCTCAGTTGACCGGAGTTGAATTGTCGGATAATACACTTACAGTTTCTGAAATGACTGTTACAGCCAATCGTTGGGGACAGGATAAGATAAAGGTACCGAACAGAATAACAAATCTGAATATAAGGGATGTAGATCTTATGTCGCCTCAAACTGCTGCAGACCTTCTTGAAACAAGCGGATATGTTTTTGTGCAAAAAAGCCAGCTGGCTGGAGGGTCGCCACAGCTAAGAGGTTTTGGTACTAATCGTGTTATGATCGTGGTGGATGGGGTTCGCATGAATAATGCTATTTTCAGGTCTGGAAATTTGCAAAACGTCATTTCACTCGATGGGAATTCTTTAGAGTCTGCTGAAGTTTTATTTGGTCCTGGAGCAGTGATGTATGGAAGTGATGCGATAGGTGGAGTAATGAATTTCAGAACTAAAACTGCCAAATTTACTACAGATAGTGTTAAGACTCTGGTTGAAACCAATGTCTTTACCAGGTATTCAAGTGCAAGCAATGAATTCACATCCCATTTGGATTTTAATTTTGGAAAGAAAAAGTGGGCATTTTTAACTACTGCAACCTATTCAATGTTTGATGATCTGCGAGCTGGAAAGCTTGGTGACGATGCCTTTCTGAGGCCCACCTATCAAACGAGTATTGATGATACAGACAGCACCGTTATTAATTCAGATCCAAGATTGCAGATAGCTTCCGGATATTCTCAACTAAATGTTCTTCAGAAAATTCAATTCAAGCCAAATAAAAACTGGTATTTTGATTACGGGTTTAATTTTTCAACCACTTCTGCTGCACCCAGATATGATCGCCTTACGTTGGACATGAATAGCGATGGAGTACTCGATAATGCAGAATGGTATTATGGACCACAAAAATGGATGATGAACAGGTTGTCCATAATTAACACTCCCAGAAATCATATAATATGCGATCAAATGAGAATGGTATTTGCCTATCAAAACTATCAGGAAAGCAGGCACGATCGAAAAACTGGAGACCTATTGATTCGGAGGCAATACGAAAAGGTCGATGCATTTTCGGGGAATCTTGATTTTGAAAAACGAATCGGAACAAGAACAGAATTATTCTACGGCCTTGAAGCTGTTTTTAATAAAGTGGGATCTAATGCTTATCGCGAACCAATTACAGGAGGGGATCAAATGAAGATCAATTCCAGGTATCCAGATGGATCGGTGTGGCAGGCATATGGGATTTATACTAATCTGAAATATGACATAACAGATAAATGGATATTCAATATTGGTACGCGTTATAGTCTCTACCACATTAAGGCTGAATTTGATACTACCTTATTTAATTTTCCTGTTGAATCGACCAAAATATTGAACGGTTCATTAAATGGTAGTATGGGACTTGTTTATAATCCAAATGAACGCTCTCAATTTTACGTTAATTTTTCATCTGGATTCAGAGCACCTAACATTGATGATATAGGGAAAGTATTTGATTCAGAACCAGGAAGCGTTGTAGTACCGAATGTCGATTTGAAACCCGAATATGCGTACAATGCGGAAATAGGTTTTGTAAAGGCAATGAAAAACAGAGTGAAAATTGACGGAGCGGTATACTATACATATTTAGAAGATGCTCTGGCGCGTTCCAGTTACACGTTTGAAGGTCAGGACAGTATCGTGTATGAAGGTGTCTTGAGTCAGGTGCAGGCAGTTCAAAATTTAAGTAATGCCTACATTTATGGAGTTCAGGCTGGTATTGAGTTCACACTGGGAAAAGGCCTTTCACTGAAAAGTAAGATCAGCTATCAAAAAGGATTTGAATACAGCATCGATAGTGCCAGGTATTACCCAAAGCTTCATGTGGCACCAATATTTGGGCGTACTTCATTGACGTATAAAATAAGACATCTTAGCCTGGAGTTTTACGCGGTCTATCAGGGCAAAATGGACAGTGATGATCTTCCCTTACTGGAAAGGAGTGATCATGTTTATGCGCGTGACGACAATGGATTAAACTATTCGCCCTCATGGTATACACTAAATATAAAAGCGGCCTATTTTTTCAATAAACATCTGTCTGCTTCTGGGGGCATTGAGAACATTACGAATCAACTTTATCGTACGTACGGATCGGGAATTTCAGCACCAGGTATTAATTTTCTGATCTCTTTGAAAGCAACCTTCTGATTCTATTGCTTCATGGTGAAGTACTTTATGCTATTGTCATTGAAAAACCATCTGCGTTCCAACTCATCTGACCCTTTAATTGAAGGGTTTACTTTATAAACCTCCAGAGGGTGATTAATTGTTACATTCTCTAATGTGGCCTTGTATACCACTATATCTTTTGCCAGAGAATAGGAGCCCTTTTCATATTTTATTGTAAACGCTTCTGTTTTAATATCTCCAAGTCCGTCAAATAATTTTTGTTCAAAGGTCTGTCGTGGTGTTTTAGTAACAATTGTAAAAAAGCGCCGAAAGCAAGAATTACGAATTCTAAAGTCAACCAGAATATCTTTATAGGCCTCAGATCTAATATTTTCAAAGGAAATTTTAAGCCGAGCATGAGGGCTTGAAGGTACAGCGATAGGTGAAGATAGTTCTTTGGTTTTTCCATCCAGATAAAAAATATGGTTGTAATTACCTATATATCCTAATTCAGCATTTTTTGCTGTGTTCCCCTTTTCTATAGCTTCATTTATTGCTTTTTCAAGCTGATTTACAGTGATAATGATATCGAGACTGTCATCACCGTTTAGATCTGCTTCATACGTTTTGTATTCGTATTTCTCGTTTCCAGGTATGCTTAAAGTTCCTTCTAAATGGCGCACAATGCGTTGCTCCAGAGTTTCTTTAATATCGTTTTGATTTTTTGTCGGTTTGGATGAGCTCACCGTATCACCCGAATCACCAGCACATGCGCTAAAAAGTAAAGAGATGGAGATGATGTGTAAATAGTTCATGCGCGTAAAGTTAATGCTTCTAAGCTGATTTTCTTTTAATTTCGTGAAATGGATTTATGTATCGAGCCTTCCTGGAAGCAACAGTTGATGAGTGAATTCAATCAGCCTTATTTCGAATCGTTAGAAAGTTTTGTGAAGCAAGAGTATGCATTGCATCCGAACGAAGTTTTTCCCATAGGAGATCAAATTTTCAGAGCTTTCGATGCCTGTCCTTTTGAAAATGTTAAAGTGGTTATTTTAGGGCAGGATCCTTATCCGACAAGAGGCCATGCACACGGTCTTTGTTTCTCAGTGGAGCAGAACATTCATCCTTTGCCAAGAAGCTTGAAGAATATATATAAGGAGCTAAATAATGATTTAGGAAACGAGATTCCAGAGAATGGGGATCTGGTTCATTGGGCAGAACAAGGCGTTTTGCTCTTGAATTCTGTTCTTACTGTTCGAAAAGGATGTCCCGACAGCCATTCTAAAAAGGGATGGGAATTATTCACGGATGCTGTTATTCAATGCTTGAATCAAAACAAAACAGAATTGGTTTATATCTTATGGGGAAATAAGGCGCAAAGAAAGGCGGAGAATGTAAATGCAAACAATAACCTTATTCTTATGTCTGCTCATCCGTCACCACTTTCAGCGAGTAGGGGGTTTTTTGGTTGCGGACATTTTACCAAGGCAAATAATTATTTAGTTTCAAAAAATAAAACGGCAATTAACTGGTAATGGTTTTTTAATGAATAGAGTACTGAAAGGTCGTTTTTCTTTTCAAAAGTTCGCTTATGTTGAAACTTCACATTTCTAAAAAAATTACATTCGGTTTTTTTTATCTTTGCAACGATGAAAATTCAAAATGATCTTGTACTTCGTGCTGCACGAGGTGAAAGTATAGAAAGATATCCGGTATGGCTCATGCGTCAGGCAGGTCGTATTCTTCCGGAGTATAGAGCAGTTCGTGGCAGGCTGTCTGGTTTCAAAGAACTTGTTGAAACCCCCGAAAGAGCTGCCGAAGTAACGCTTCAACCCGTTGATATTCTGAAAGTTGATGCTGCTATTATATTTTCCGATATTCTTGTCGTTCCTGAGGCAATGGGGCTTGAATATGAAATGATAGAGAAAAAAGGACCTTGGTTTGAAAAGACCATCAGATCCGAAGAGCAGCTGAAATTTGCCGAAACCAACTTCGATGTTGAGGATCGACTGGGATATGTTTTAGAGGCGATTTCGATCACGAATAAAGAATTGAACGGCAGAATTCCACTTATTGGTTTTGCTGGTGCTCCATGGACTATTTTCTGTTATATGACTGAGGGACAAGGTTCCAAAACATTCTCTATTGCACGCAATATTTTATATACAAATCCATCTTTGGCACATGAGTTGCTTGACCGTATTACAAATGTGACAATTAAGTATTTAAAAGCACAGATTAAAGCGGGTGTCCACATGGTTCAGGTTTTTGATTCCTGGGCAGGTATTCTGGGAAAAGAAATGTATGCTGAATTTGGATTGAAATATATGGATAAGATCGCCAGAGCTGTTAATGAAGTACCGATCACATTATTTGCGAAAGGAGCCTACAATTCGGTTGAGGAATTATCTAAAATGGATTGCAACACCATTGGAGTGGATTGGAACATGAGAATTGAAGATGTGCGAAATATAGTCGGTGAGGAAAGAACGCTACAGGGTAATCTTGATCCGTGTGCACTCTATGCAACACATGATGAGGTAGAAAGATTGACGAATAATATGCTGGATTCTTTTAAAAGTAAAAGACATATTGTTAATTTAGGGCATGGTGTTTACCCTGATATCGATCCGGAAAAAGTAAAAACATTTATTAAAGCGGTTAAAAATTATGAAATTAAGTATTAAAAACAAGATCAAATTTAGTGTAACGGTATCATTTTTCATGTTATCCTTGCTTTCTTTCGGACAAGATGAGGCTCAAAATTTAGTTCCGAACCCGAGCTTTGAATCGATAGGGAAGAAGCCCAAGCGATTAGGATCGATTGAAAGTGCAACTGGTTGGGTTTCGCCAACGGGAGTGCGCGCTGATCTATTCGTTGACTCCAAGGTTGAGAATGTCTCCACTCCGCTAAATATTTACGGAAAGGAATATGCTAAAGAAGGAGGGAACTATGCAGGGATTATTGGTTATTTACCAAAAGGAAAGAGCACATTTAAATCTCGATCCTATGTTATGACAAAGTTGGAGGCACCTATGAAGAAAGGTATGAATTACTGCGTTAAATTTAATATTTCACTTGCAGAAGCTTCAAAATATTCGTGTAATAATATAGGTGCTAAATTGAGTAAAAAGCCATTTGGAACAGACTCTAAAGTGCCTATTATTGAAGATGCCAGTCTGTTGCATTTTTCGAACGATCGCAAAATATTTAACGCACGATTTGACTGGACCGAAATATGCGGAACGGTTACGGCAAAAGGTGGTGAAAAGTACATTACAATAGGAAACTTCGATTCCAATCAGAACATTCGCTCAGAACGAATGAAAAAGGATCCTAAAGTAAAGGTCAAGCAAATTATGGCAGCTTATTATTATGTAGATGACATTTCGGTTAAGCTTTTAAGCGATGAAGAAATGTGTGAGTGTCAGGCAAATGATGGAGGTGGTGTTTCGTATTCACCAACTATTTACCAGCGAACATTTAATATTTCTGAGGAAATGACCGCTACAGATCGAGTTGAAATTCAACAAGTATTTTTTGCTTTTGGAAAAACAAAACTGGCAACTGAGGGTGCAGCATCTTTGGAATTAATAGCTGCCGAGATGCAGGAAAACCCAGATATGAAGCTTCAAATTAATGGTCATAACAATTCTATGGAAGATTCTGTGGGAGCAGAAAACGACTATTATTCCGATATGGATAATAAAAGAATTGGTGTTGTTATGGGATATTTAACCAAGAAGGGAATTCCTGAATCCAGATTGATCGCATCGCGAAAAGGAAGTACTGTTTCTAATGATGTGAACGAAGAAGACGATGAAGATCTTAAAATGGCCAAGAACAGACGTATTACGTTTAAAGTACGATAGGGATATTAGATATATAAAAAAGGGGAGTCAGACTCCCCTTTTTTATGTTCGTTGGCTCTCTGATCCGTTCGTTCCCGAATTATTAATGTAATCAATTTGTCCTACTGAAAAACTTGCGGGACCTCCGGTACCATTTGCATCACCGCCTGTGGGTATAGTGTTTTTCTGGGCGATGGCAACTACGGAAAAGCAAATGAAGCTAATGGTGTAAATTATATTATTCATATAGCAGATGTTAGAAATTGCGCGATAAAATTAGGAAAAAAGATGTGTTTTCTGTTGCTTTTACATTTGTAGAACGTATTAGCTTAATTATTACATTTGATCAGATTGGTAATTATTGATGTACATATTGTTCCGGTTCTGAAGGAAAAATGTCGTTTTATTGATTACGCTATTGGAATTTTCCCACAAATAGAGACGAAGAATTCGGTAAAAAAGGCGATCAAACGTGCCGAGCTGCTGCTCAATAATGAACCGGCCACAACTGGAAGATGGGTTCTTCAGGGCGATCGTATTTCACTTGTTGATGTTGGGCATCGAAATCCTAAAAAATACGACATACCCATTGAAATAGTATATGAGGACGATCATTTTGGAATTGTCCATAAACCATCTGGACTTGTAGTGAGTGGAAATCAATTCAGAACATTAGAAAATGCTCTGGTAGGATCGTTTAAGAGCTCAGGTGAAAAAGATGTAATGAAATGGGCTAGACCTGTCCATAGAATTGATTCTGCAACAAGTGGACTTGTTCTGTTTGCCAAAACTTTTTCTGCACAAATAAAGCTTGGAAAACATTTTGAAAATCGTGAAATAGTGAAAACTTATTGCGCGATAGTTACAGGTGAAATAAAAGAGGATATGTTGCTCAAGAATCCGATTAATGGACAAGAGGCACTATCAGATTTGATTATCCAGAAAAGAGTGCGCTCGATCAATAAGGATTATATGACTCTTGTGAAGTTAATTCCGAGAACGGGCAGAACCCATCAGCTCCGGATACACTGTTCCGAATCGGGACACCCCATCGTAGGGGATACCCTTTACGGAGAAACCGGCAAAACATTGCTGCATAAAGGGCTTTTTTTGGCTGCAGTTGGCTTGAAGTTCAATCATCCTTCAACCGATCGTGAAGTTGCTGTTTCGATTGAAGCTCCCAAAAAATTCTCTAAGCTGCTTGAAAGGGAAGAACAAAGATGGATGAAGTACAACGGGTAAATGAAATAATTAACACCTGGAGGTCTTTTATTATCGATTGCCTAATTCTCGAAGTGTCTTAATGAAACTGTCTTGAGTTTTACGGTGTAATTTGTGCTTCCCATTTTCCGTTTTCATGCTTCCATTTACTATTGTCCCCGATTGGTGGCTTACATTAGAGGTGTATAGAATAGAAGAGCTTAAGTTTTTGTTCTTTGCTGTTAATAGCAGCGGAGAATTGCCGTCAAATATGGCTGCATTGAACGGTTCGCCGACTTTAAAAAAGTCTCTTGATTTATTGTTCATTGCTTTTCTTCCGCCAATTGTTGCCATTTCTATTGCATGCTTGCCACTATCGCCATTTTGATTTGAAAAGGTATCTCTTTGATGACTGATCAGACGTTGTCCATAATCCAAAAGTCGCAGTTCTTCCAAAGGATTTATTCCAATATGACTGTCTGTCCCAATGCTCCATGTACCTTGGTGTTTTTGATATTCAATAAGTGGAAAAATACCGTCTCCCAGGTTTCCTTCGGTACTCGGACATAGGATTACATTCGCACCACTCTTGGCAATTCCAATGGTTTCTTGTGAAGTCAAATGTGTGGCATGTACAAGGTGAAAGCGATCCGTTACGTCAATGTTATCGAGCAACCATTCAACAGGCCGCCTTGATAAATAAGACATGCAATCCTCGATCTCCTTTAATTGTTCGGCAATGTGAATGTGAAATGGAATATTCTGCGGACCGCAATCAGCTAATTCAATAATATCTTTAGCCGAAACACCCCTCATTGAATGAATGCCAACAGCAATGTTCGCTCCTGAATAATAGGTGCAGGCTTTTTCACTTGACTCAATTAGTTTAAGATAATCGTCTGTAGTTGATGAAATAAAACGCTTTTGACCTTCTAATGGATCTTTGCCAAATCCTCCTTTTTGATAAAAAATCGGGATAAGTGTAATATTAATTCCTGCTGTTTTGGCTGCTGCAACCATTCGGCTTCCCATTTCAGCCAGGTTATTGTACGGGTTTCCATTTTTGTCGTGATGTATGTAATGGAATTCAGCAACATTAGTATAACCATGACGAACCATTTCGCAATATAATTGTGTGGCAATTGCTTCCATTTGATCTGGATTAACACTTAATGCTAATCGATACATGGCTTCACGCCACGACCAGAAATTATCGCTCTTATTTAGTGTTTCGTGAACTTCTGCCAATCCCGCCATGGCGTATTGAAATGCATGCGAATGTGCGTTTTGAAATCCGGGTATCGCATATCCGTTGATAGCTGAACTATCATATTGTAAACTATTTGGCTCTATTCTTATTATGCTTCCAACATCGTCAACATCGATTTTCACTGCATCCAACCAGCCATCATTTTGCAATATTTTCTTAAGTAAAAAAGACTTCATAGTTTTTCGATCGATGTTATTAATCCTTCAAAAGTTCTTTTAAGTACTTCTCGAACCATTCCAGCTCGTGATTCATTATAATGGATCTCTTCGTCGTTCATGTATAAGATTTTATTCATCTCCAATTGAAGCGCGTGCATATTCTCGTTGGGTCTCCCAAAATAACGTGTTATGTGCCCTCCCTTGAACGGGTCATTGTGATTTACAGTAAATGAGCTGCTTCGCAAGTTGTTAATTGCTGTGTTTATTAAGGAAGCGTGAGCTGTCTTTTCATCGTTATCTCCCAGGATCATATCGGGAAATATTTCTTGCCTTATGGTTGGGATATAATGTCGTATTGAATGCGCATCCCAAAGAAGTACTTTACCGTGTTCTTCTTTGCGCTTGGAGAGTAATTGTTCCAATTTAGTGTAATATGGCCAGTAGTAATTATCCAGCCGCCTCTGAATTTCATGAGCTTCAGGGATTTTGTCCTTTGATGTATAAATATCGTTTCCGAAAAAATCTGTTGCAGTTGTCAGACCGGTAATGATCCTTCCATCGTCGTAAAGAGGAGCGCTATTGGGAGCCCGATTCAGGTCAATAACCCAACGACTGTATTTCGCATGGATAATGGTTATTCCCAAATCTGTAACAAAATCATAAAGATCGTTGACGAACCAATCGGTGTCGTCGGGCTGAGCTATCATTTGAGGATTATAGTCATCCATTAGCTCTTCAGGAAATGCTGTGCCGCAATGCGGGACACTTAAAATAATTGGTACAGCTTTATTCTTAGGTTCTACGATAACGAAAGGGTCGTCCATATTAAAATGAGCTTTTGACAAAAATAAAAGAATAGACAGACAAAAGTATTTAAATGTATTCAAAATTACGTTGGATGAATGCAATACACAAAAGTTTCCAACAGCACCTTCACACCAGAATTTGTAAAAATAATTGTGATTTTATGTTCTTTGAAAAAAAATTTTAATAGAAAAAAGTAATATATAAAACATATTGTTAAAAAACACTAAAACCTTGAAAGACAAATGAATAACTTGGTAAAAAGGTGCTATAAATATTTGACAAATCAACCTATATGTTATGCAGGCATATTATAATTGAGGCAACCGTTTAATTTTCAACTCGTTTTTTTATTAGAACGCCAACTTAAACCTCAACTTATGCTCTACCTAAACGCCCCTCCCTTTTTTCGGGTATCTACAATTCTGATTTTTCTCATTTTTTCTCTGAATTCTTCAGCTCAATCTGCATATTGCGATGACTCGGTTCCATCTTTTGTAGTTGATCTTACTTCCTGCCCAAGTATGTTTTGGTCCAGTCCGTCCGTTACACGAAATGGAAATTGTTGTGGTACGAGTAATCCTGACAAATGCCTTGAATTTGTTATTGACATACACCCAAAAACAATTGCTATTAATTTCACAATTGCTACTGTTGCCATTCCACCAGGAGAATTATTTTATCAAGTAGATTCCGGACCATTAACACCGATGGGTTCTCCAATATGCCTCAGTGGAACTGGTCCCCATACCCTTACTTTTTGCAAACCAGGAAATGATACAAACTCGTTTACCATTACATCTTTATCCAACCCAGCAGTTCCTCCGGGAGCCGATTTACATGTAAATGAATGTCCGGATTTTATAGCAGACATTGCCGAGGAAACTGCGGAAGCTAACTTTCCACATGATCACAATGAACGGGTTTCGAAAGATTTTGATCGTTTAAATAATATAAAAACTCCGATTCCACCTCCACCGTCACCAAAAGTTCAAGATGGTCCATGCGTTAACATGGATTTTGAAACAGGAGATTTCACAGGATGGACTTTGACCAGGGGGACTGTGACTGGAGCGGCCCCATACAGCTTTGCCGGGGAATTTCCCGTAGGACCGGGACCTTACCATGTTATATTTGGTGGCGGAGTAGATCCGGTGACAGGAATACCAAGAGTAGATCCTATGGGGGGTGGTTTTTCTGCAAGATTAGGAAATGGAACCGGAGTGGGGGCTCAGGCAGCCCGTTTGAAACAAACATTTCTCGTCGATGCGACGAATTACATGTTCACGTACAGTTATGCGGTTGTTTTTGAATCACCTTTGGGTCATGGACTCAATCAACTGCCGTACTTCACAATACGTGTTTTTGACTCTTTAGGGAATAGTATTCCATGTGGTGAATATTCAGTTATTGCAGATGCTACTACTGCACCAGAATACCTCACAACAAATTGGTTTGGTACTACAGTATTGTATAAAGATTGGTCTTCAGTATTTACAAATCTTAGTGCTTACATTGGTCAAAATGTAACTGTAGAATTTACTTCTGGAGATTGTTCATTAACAGGCCATTTCAGTTATGCTTATGTTGATGCTTCATGCGGAGTTAGCTCTTTAACAGCAACGAATGACATCATTTGTCCTGGTGACTCTTCAATTTTGAGCGCTCCTTTAGGTGCAGCTTCATATCTTTGGAGTAATGGAGCTATAACCCAGACTACAACTGTTTTTTCTGGGGGTGTCTATTCGTGTACTATAACTCCATTCCAAGGTGGAGCATGTGATATAACTTTAGATATTACCATTATAGAAAACCCTGCTCCAATGGCAAATTTCATTTCTAATACACTTACTGCATGCCTCGGTGATTCAATTCATTTTACTGATATGAGTACAATTGCCTTGCCAGGAGTTATTGCTAATTACAGATGGAATTTTGGTGATGGAATTGTAACTCCATTGTCGAATGGTCCGATAGCAGGGGTTCCAAATACAACGGGTTTCTATATATTACCGAGCCACCTTTACACAGCACCTGGAGTTTACAACGTTCAACTTTATGTTGAATCGTCAGACGGATGTTCCGATTCAATAACAATAACAGTTACAATTAATAATGTTCCGGTTGTTGTGGCAGGTCCTGATCAGGCAGTGTGTGAAGGAACAGCAGTTACTTTGAATGGTGCCGGTGCAACATTTTATGCATGGGATAATGGTGTGGTAAATGGAGTACCATTTGTACCTGTTGTTGGAACACTTACCTATACGGTTACCGGGACAGATATTAATGGATGCATCAATACAGATCAGGTTGATGTTACGGTATACCCGCTTCCAAATGTTGGAGCAGGACCAGACCAGACAGTTTGCTTTGGAACAGCAGTTACTTTGAATGGAGCCGGGGCAACATTTTATGCATGGGATAATGGTGTTGTTGACGGAGTACCATTTGTACCTGTTGTCGGAACACTTACATATACGGTTACCGGAACGGATGGTAATGGATGCATCAATACAGATCATGTAGATGTAACGGTAAACCCACTTCCAAATGTTGTAGCAGGACCAGACCAGACAGTTTGCTTTGGAACAGCAGTTACTTTGAATGGAGCCGGTGCAACATTTTATGCATGGGATAATGGAATTGTTGACGGAGTACCATTTGTACCTGTCGTTGGAACACTTACCTATACGGTTACCGGCACAGATATTAACGGTTGTTCTGCAACTGATATTGTGAGTGTTCTGGTTCAGGCTAATCCAGTTGTTACTGCCGCAGATGTGGTTATTTGTGTAGGGGAAGGTGCTATATTGAACGGACAAGGTGCGGATTATTATGAGTGGTCAGGAGGTGTTGAAGATGGCGAGGTATTTTACCCGACAAATTCAGGATTATACACAGTAACCGGGTATTTTTTAAATGGATGCTTCAGTACCTCGACAGCAAATGTGATTGTTAATCCTGAACCATTTGTTGATTTTATTTGGTTGAACACACAATTGTCTACCAATAATTCTACAACAGGATTTGACAACTTAAGTGTTGGTGCGGTCAGCTATGAATGGTATTTCGGTGATGGTTCTTCTTACAGCTATGAGTTTGAACCAGTGCATACTTTCCCGTTTGAAGAAGGTGCAGGTTATTATGTAACGCTAACTGGAACTTCTGAATTTGGTTGTGTTAGCGAAGCAAGCAAATATATTGAAGTAGCACAGGATTATTCTATTTTTGCACCGAATACTTTCACTCCTGATTTTAATGGAGTAAATGATGTCTTTACACCTATCCTACGTGGGTTCGATGAACAGTCCTATACTCTTTTGATATTTAATCGATGGGGAAATTTGATTTTTGAATCACATGACATGGATATTGGTTGGAATGGTACATTCGCAGGTGGTGTTGACCCTTGTCAGGACGGTGTATACACCTGGAAAATTTATGCAAAGGTGAAAAATTCAACAGATAGTCAAATGTTCATAGGCCACGTTAGTATTCTCAAGTAAAATAAGCCATATTAAATCAGTTTTGTGTTTTTATTATTTGATTAATTGTATTCTAAATTATGTTATGTAGAATAAATGCAAGCACGAATGAAAGAATTTCTTTATCATCGGTTATTCTCGAAATGAGCAGTGATGAATGATTATTCAATTAGAATTCAACAAATTGTGACTCGTGAAGTTTATGAAAATTTTATGGTGTTCAGGTGTGCTATAAGTTGCTGCAAATAATTATATTAGATGCACGGAACTGTTGTGAAAGATTTAATGACGCAGATTTATATTATGCAAGCATACCATAATTTAGGCAACCAATGTTCGGCTTTTTCGTTTTTCTATCAGAAGTCGAACCTAAATTTTAGTGTATGCCTTTCCTAGAAAAATGTGCCATATTTCGGGTATTTGTCATTCTGAGTTTTCTCTTACTATTTTTCGATGGTTCTTCTCAAACATCTCCAGTAAATTATGTCTCAGGAGCGAATTGTACCGGAGGTAATGTATTGGTGTATTCAGATACGCTTAATTGTGCAGGAACACCAACTTTTGAAGTTGACTTGTCCGGGAACCCCGGGGGAACCTGGATGAGTGATCCGCAATGTAGAATGGGGGATTGTTGCGGGACAGATAATAATTGTGTCCAATTTAACATAACACTTGACCCACTCGCGTCCGGAATAAATTTCTCTATTCCTTCAGGTTGCGGAGCAGTACCTAACGGTGCATTATTTTACCAGGTTGATTGCGGTCCTTTAACTTCTGTAGGTTCTCCTGTTTGTTTAAGTGGACCCGGTCCATTTGTACTTACCTTCTGTAAACCCGGAAACAATGAAAACTGTTATTCCATTGAATCCATTCCACAACCAATTGTGAGTCCTGACACAACTTTAAATGCAAATTGTCAGGGGTTCTTGTATGCAAATTATTACGATACATCTACGATTGTGTGGTCGAGTATAGCTCCAGGCTTACCGGGGGATTATGACTATTTACTGTCGTGCACTTCGGGTTGTGACACGACTTTTTTAACAGCTCCCATATCGGGACCACCCTTTATTGATTTCGAGATTTGTGGAATGGACGTTGCCAACTGTGCTGCATCTATAATTTGCGATACAGTTCGAGTAAACTTTATACCTCCGGTTACTGTAAGTGTTAGTTCATTGGTTAGTGGCCTATGCCCCGGTGAAACCACGACGATCACGGCCACTGTTAATGGTGGAAGCCCTCCGTACACTTATTTATGGAATACATCGGACACAACCTCTTCTATTGTAGCAGGCCCCGGCACTTATTATGTTGAAGTGCTGGATACTTCGAATTGTTTAACTGTTACGGATACCATAGTTATTATACCCTACCCATTGCCCGTAGTTATGGCAATTAACAGCGGACCAATTTGTGCAGATGCGGTTTCTTTTACTGTGAGTGAAACGGGAGGCGATGCACTATCCTGGAGCTGGGCTTCAAATGGTTCTGCCGTTATTACAAATACAACGGATCAAACTCCGACAATTACTGGAGCTGTAGATGGTGAAATATTCACTGTAACAGGAACAGATATAAATGGCTGTACGAATACAGCTGCTACAGTGATAATAATAAACCCTTTACCGGTTCTTATCTTTACAGCACTTGCAGACCTTTGCGTTGATACAGGTGTTCAAGCAGGACAAGGTGGCGCAACACCATCCGGACCAGGGGGCGTATATTCCGGCACAGGAGTTACCGATGATGGAAACGGATTAACCTATAGCTTTGATCCTGCAGCAGCTGGAGTAGGCGTACATACCATAACGTATACCTATACAGATGGCCATGGCTGTACTGATTTTATTACAGACAATGTTGAAGTATTTGCACTGCCGATCTTAACCTTCACAGCACTTGCAGACCTATGTATTGATGCAGGCGTTCAAACAGGTCAAGGTGGGGCCACACCATCCGGAGTGGGAGGTGTCTATTCCGGCACAGGAGTTACCGATGATGGAAACGGATTAACCTATAGCTTTGATCCTGCAGCTGCTGGAGTAGGA
>Ga0315334_10000247_pt1 | contig 33750 bp, 44 predicted proteins | sample M150034915metaG_FD_205555 | JGI IMG/M metagenome (GOLD analysis project Ga0315334, IMG submission 205555) | Ammonia-oxidizing marine archaeal communities from Monterey Bay, California, United States - M1 500m 34915 | ecosystem: Environmental > Aquatic > Marine > Intertidal zone | place: USA... | reverse complement strand
CGCCACCATTTGCCGTTCTTCTTTGTTCTCTGCCAGTCGTCCATCTTGTTTCTCCTCTCTTGGTTTTGCTGTGCTTCTACTGGCTAAGGGAGCCGAAGCTCCCTGGTGGTGGTTAGTTACTAATTACTGATAAAGCTCATCGTCTTCAATGAGAAACAACACAGTAGCCTTGAAGCATCTCTCATGATCTTCAACTGCCACATCAGCCAGATTCTCAAAGCTGTCTTGTACGATGCCGCACTTATCCTTACCTTGATAGTCCACAGTCTCGGACCAATCCAGCAGTTCTTCTCTAAGTAATTGCGGTGTTCTCATATCTTGTTTCCTCTCTTGGTTAGTTATTAATTACTGAAAAGCCCAGTTCAGGGTTGTTATATATGCGACCGTGTGGCAGCAATTTCTCTAGCGCGTCCACCTCATCCTGACTCAGCGATACAGCGTGGGCAGTAGCTTCACCATACTCATAATCGCCATTGCCTACGTAGTTGCGCTCGGTCCTCACGCTAGGCAGCTTGCCGTCTCGATTGAGTATCCCGACAGTTTTTAGTGCTGTTCTTATCTGCTTGGCTTGTAATATCACCTTGTTTCCTCTCTTGGTTTATCTAAGTGATGCCCTATATTAGCGTTTTACTAATCTCAAGGCAAGCGAATCACTAACAATTTGCGAAATAATTGTATTCTGTGTTAAGTCAGGGGGTTACGTTGGGTGGATTATTGCTTATGACGCCTTTTATCAACGGAATAGCTGACAACGACACCACAGATAACGGTGCCCACAGGCATCTGAATTATCCGCTGGGGATAGTCTGGGTTGATAGCCAATAAGTGCTTGCCGTCAGGGGTGATTTGGAGTCGCTTGAACGTGACGTTTCCGTCTGGAGTCCTCACGACAACATCGTCCCCGTGTCTGGCTTCAAGACCGAAATCAACAAGGATACGACCACCCTCGAAGTACTCGGGTTCCATGCTGGGTCCAATCACCTCGAGGAAGTAAACGGTCTCGCCGTGCCCTGGAGGGGACATGAACCCATTTCGCTGCACCGCCCAGCCCGTAGGGGTCTATGGCCTCGCCCCATTCCCCAGCTTGAACATAAGACAATAAAGGAGCCTTGCCCATGGTGTTGCCCTCTGGGTCACGCTGGTGTTCGTGGATGACATCGAAATCACCCTCAGACAGACCCAGGACTTTCTCGAGCTTTCTCGCGGTCCTGCCGCCAAAACTGCCGTGTCCTCCGCACAACTGATTGACATAGGCCGTGTCCGAATACCCCATCAACTTAGCAAGGGTGCCCCGTCCTTTTTTGTCCGCCCAATAATTGACGTTGAACCTGCGAATCTCTTCTGAGGTCATATACGCATGGTACATATCAGGTCCCTCCACGGCCATCTAGCAAATTGCAATTCAGCATGTTAGCATAATACTATTATTGGAAATCAAACAAGGAATGCAAGACGTGACTCCGGCGAAATTTTGGGAAATCTCCGACAGTGACCAGCGAATAACGGTCGCATCTGGGGCGGGAACATCCGCCGCAAACCTGCAACAAATCGCACGGGGAGGGTCATGCGGGAAAAACCTTGCCGAGAGGTTGTCAACATCAGCAACAAGGAACGGATTCCTGATGACTGAATTGGAAATTCTGTACCCAGAGCGATACCCACAGCCTTGAGTTATCCCTCTACATTCAGTCAGCCACCGACCCTTGCTGAGTTCATCCAGGGGAAGAAATGGTCACATTCCCAGGCAGCGGAGCACTTCCAGTTTTCTGAGCCGGCGATACAGAAAATGCTCATGAACAGTGACAGGGACATCGGGGTTTTGAACGATCAAATTGTTGAGACCAAGACCAGGGAAGTGGTCCTACTGCACGCTAATGACCAACACATCCAGTGGCCCCGCACGCAACGAATAATTTTTTCGGAGCTTATCCAGCCGCGGGGGAAAATGACAAATGATGAGTGCTGAACAACTCGCTAGTGGGTTCGACTCTCCACGCGAAATTAAGCCGGGCCGGTGGACCACCAGGTGCCCAGTCCATGACGGCAAGTCTCGCTCCCTATATATAAGTGACGGTAAGAAGGGGACGCTGGTGTACTGCCAGGCTGGGTGCTCCACCGCGGAGATCCTGGCGAAGATCGGATTAAAATTCAGAGACCTGTACGACAAACTCGGGGCAAAAAAGTTATACGACCCGTCAGGGGATGCCATTGCCATGCTTATTTATAGGGCCTGGGCCGGCGACAAAAAAAAGATATCACCGAGGGACGCGAAGTTCATTTTCAGGACCCAGGCCAGACTCAGGGACCACGGCTACTTCGTTGATTCATCAGGGAACCTGAAGACAACCACAGAGGGATCAACAGGGTGAATCTGAGCGTGCCTCACAGCGTGCTCGACCTGCGTGACCCTAGCGCCATTGCCATCATGTGCATGCTTGCGAGAAAGCCCGAGGGCGGTACCGTGACAGCGAAAGAAGCAATGGGTTTTCTTAAAATCGGTAGGCAGCGTTTTTACACTGCGCGGAAATTGCTCACCGAAAACGACTTCATCACAGAAGTTCAAAAGCTCGGGCCAGGGGGAAAATTCTCTGGTGTGACGTACCGGATAAGCGACACCGTGTACCTGAATTCGGGTAAGCGGCCAAAGGAAAATAAATTGATAAAAATCCAAGAGAGCCCAGACAATACGCCAGCTCCAGCCACGCCACCGGAAACGGGTAAGCGGGAGCCAACCGCGTTGTCGAAAACGGACAATTCCGAGGTGGCACGGTCTGTGCAACTTGATTCTAACAACAAGAGTTCTAGTGACAAGATTAACACTAGCAATCCTGATGCTAGTGACAAGTCTATATCAAGTAAGTCTAACTCTAACACTACGTTTTCTCGCGAATTTGAATACCCCAAATCATTCTCACGCCTCTGGATTTTATTCGTGAAGGGGACGTTGGGAAATCAAGGTACGAAGGCCGAGGCGTACACTCAATTCAAGAAGTTGAAGTTGAGGGACAATGACCTGGAGTGGCTCCTCCAGCGCATCTCACACGAAATACACCGCAAGCAACAACTCCGCAAGACTGGGCAGTTCGACCCCAACTTTCCCCATGTATGCCGCATCTTAAAATACCGCGCCTGGGAGTCATGGCCCGTCCCGTCTGGTCCTCTTCCAACGTCATCTCAACAAGAAGTAATTCTGTGATCCTGGAGAGAATATCTGTTTCCGATTTTTCTCACGAAACTCTCAGACAGGTCCTAGCCGAAAAGGCACAGCACAAGGTTAACTGGCTTGAGCGACACTCAGAGAAGATTCTGGCAGAGAGTGTGGATCCGGCGAGCCTCCAGGGGATCGACCTGTGCTGGAGCAAGGTCCATGGGAAGGTCATGCTGCAGTTCGGGTGTCTGTCTGTGTGGGTAGGGATTGACGGCCACAAGAAGACCTCAGTAATGACGCAGATCCTGAGCTTCGCAGCCCGTGATCATGTCGTCGGCATGGCGAGTTTCGAGATGGATCTGCGGGCCCTGGGAAGTTTAATGGTTCAGCAGGCGACAGGTGCCGAGGCCCCGTCACCAGAGCTCACCAAAAAATTCCTGGATTGGTCGAAAGAGAAAATTCTGGTTTACGATCACGTAGGAACCGTGAAGCCGATTGAGGTATACGCATTGATCATCAAGATGGCCCGTGATCACGGGGCAAAGCTCATTGTGATCGACTGTCTCCAAATGATCGCCGGCGTGTGCGGTGACAATGAAAATGAGAGGGCGTTCATCTCGATGCTTGTGCAGTTGGCGAAGGCCTACGAGTGCCACATCGTTGTTGTGCACCACTCAAGAAAACCCGACCGGGGAGGGGATGAGTACATCCCGACAAGATTCGACACGATGGGGTCGTCATCGATAAGTCAACTCAGCTCTGTCCTTGCGATCGTCTGGTCCGATAAAAAAAAAGACCACTACCGGGACCGGCTGGAGCAAAGCGGAGAGCTCACCGAGGACGAAGAGGAATACATGTCCCGGCCAGACACCAGGATCATCATTGCCAAGAACCGGCACCTGCCGTGGGAAGGCACGATCGGGCTGTGGCAGCACCCATCCCGTCAATTCCTGCCAACAAAGAATTCCCAACGTATGTTTTTTAACGAGGAACTGTCTTGAGTTACGGATTCCACGGTGAGTACTCCAGAGTCTCTTGTCAAGACGAGCTCGAGGGCACGATTACTAAGATTGAGGCGGCATACGAGGAATTCAAGACGATATTTGTGACGATTTTTGACGGGCGGAAACGGTCAGACCTGCAGAATTCCCTGCAACACGCGATGTACCGGGAGATCGGGAAACAGCTATACGGTGGAGACTCAGAGTTCGCAAAGCGGGAGTGCAAGTTGACAATCGGGGTTCCGTTGCTGAGGCAGTCGAGCGAAGAATTCAAGAGCGTATACGACAAGAATTTGAAGCGACTGGATTATGAGGCAAAGCTCCAGGTGGTCGGCATGATCAAGGTCTCGAGCATTTTAAGCGTTGCAGATGCCCACAAATTTATCGACTCGATTTATAACAATTACGCGATCAAGGGTGTGGGCTGGTCCGACTTCATTAAGAGGGGGCGTGACGCCCTCCTGAGCTGATGAACTGATGCAGATAACGATTGTCGCGACAGACAAGGAACTGGAGGGGTTGATCACAACCCTGAAGAATCTCGAGGCCCTGGCTGAGACCCTGACCGAGGACATGGCCGAGCTACTGGAGCGGATGAAAAAAGAAACGGACGGGTCTTGAATAGCTCATGCCGATCAGCTCTAAAAAACTCCTGAAGCGGTACTCGAAGGCCAAACTGGTCGATGAGATCGCAACCAAAATGCAGAAATTGGTCCGGCTGAAGGCTGCAGACGAGCACGGTATGGTGCAGTGCTGGACATCGGGGGCCATGGTGCACTGGTCAGAGGCCCAGGGTGGTCACTTCATCTCCAGAACCCATAAGCGTACAAAGATCATGGAAGAAAATATCCATCCACAGACCGCACAACAAAATTTATGGGGAATGAAGGACAGTCTCACAGTTCTGGCCTACCGCCGGGCAATGGTTGAGTTCTACGGGGCAGACTTCGTGGACTGGCTTGAAATTGAAGCGAAGAAGCCCCTGGACACGCCCCGGGCTGAGCTCGAGGAGATGTTTCTGGAGGTTAAGGCCCAGGTCCGTGAGCTCGAAAAAACAGTGGGGTGCTCAAACCCGACAGCGGAGTCGGATTATTGACAGGGACAAGATCGACAAGCTCATCGACATCTACATATCGACGGTGTCCCGTGAAGAGGTGGGCTGGCCGAAGGAATCAATGCTGGCGAAGTTCATCGAGTACCACGGCAGCTTCCAGGGCTCATCCTCGACCGCCGGCCTGGAGAAGTATGTCGAGAGGATGGAGAAGACCCACGCTAGATTTGGTGATATCACAGTGGCGCTGGGTGAGCTCGATGAGCCGAAGGTGCTCGCAATTCTGTCCAGGCGGTACTTGAGGGGACTGGGTCACGAAGACAAGCCCTACACCAACGCCGACCGGGCAACAGCAATAGGCCAGACCCTGCGTCAGTTTGAGGGCAATATCCTGGTGGGCTACAGGCGCCTCTCCAAGACGCTGGATCTTCTGAAAAAGCGCGGAAGTTTCTCCCATAATTTAGCTTAAAAATAACTTATCAATACACTGTGTATTGACGTTGGAATTTGTTAAATTTAACTAGAATGGGGATACGCCGCTCTGCATCAGTTCCCCCGAGGCCTTGCCTAGCGGCGGACTCCCCAACCATCCCAAAACCTCAAAACCAAATTCAAAGACACCTATGAGCAAGACCCACCTGGTGCGCCATCTCAAGCGCGTCGAGGGATTCTCTGCGTACCCCTATGATGACGTTGGGGATCAGTCGATAGGCTTCGGCAGGAACCTCACGCAGATTGGAATCAGCAAATCGGAGGCAGAGGTTTTATTGCTGAATGATGTGGACAGGTGTGAGCAAGAGCTCAGGAAGCGTTACCCGTGGTTCAAGGACCTGACCGACATCCGCCAGGCCGGCATGTTGTCGTTGAGCTATAACCTGGGAGCCACCAGGCTGGCAAAATTCAAGAAGTGCCTAAAAGCCATGTCCGAGGGCGATTATGGGGCCGCGGCTTATGAGGTCTACCCGCACTCACGGTACGCCACCCAGGTTCCGTCTAGGGCACATGAGATATCAATAATGCTAAAGGGCGAAGAGAACACAGAGACTGAAGATGCCTAGACTTCTTAATCTTGCTGAGTTGCGGGGTAGCACCCAGGCCAAACCCATTCCCGTTCCATTTGGAGGGACCACACGCCCAGCCTTCGTTGACCGGGTAAACAACCCTCAGAGCTATCCATATATATCAAACCCCGATGGGTCTGTGTCAACCCACAGAATGTCGGCGGAGATCGATGAAGAGGGGAGGTACGGTCCACCTGGGAAGTGGTATGTATTCCCCACAATTGTCAATATGCCGGGAGGTCTGAAGCAATTTGACAGCAACCGCGAGGCAATGGACTACAACGTCCGAACTGGGAACGCATTGCAGTTTGATGACGGCCAGGAAGCAAGAGCCTACTCGATAAATTACAAGGCAGGCACTCCATTGGCGGGTGGTACTGGCCGACTAGGAATCGACGATCAACCCCAGGGCACTGATGAAATGGCTCCAGTGAGAGCAATCAATAGCCTGACCCCAGAACAGCTCCAAGAATTTTTAAGGCAGATTGCTCCCCAACGTCCCATTGATAACTTCCGGGACCCAAGAGTCACCCAGGAGATGATTCCTGTTGAGCCGACCTGGAATCCATTTGGACAAAATTTCCGGGGGACCCTCAACATGGCAATGGAGGATCTCTTTACGCCTGTTGGGGAAGGACAGAGCGCCGGGGATCGGTATTATGGGCGTAAATTAATCAGAAATACCACCGGGGAGCCGGGCGGATTCGGGATGATGGATTTCATCCCCGGTGTTGACATTCCACTCGCTTATGCAGACGCAAGGCGCGCAATTGAGCAGGGACATTACGGAGAGGCTGCGCTTATTGGCGGCGGTACACTCGCTGGAAATCTTTTTCCATTTGCGAAGCCGGCCATTAAGGGTTTAAGAAGATCCGGGCTAGATGATGTACTTCCCAGGGCCGACGTATCTACTAAACCAATTAAACCAATAACTGACCCCATTGTTACAAAGACCGGACGCTGGGTGGGTACTTCAGAAAATGTTAACTCCGAGCAGACTCTGGAAGGGTTAAGAGGGAGACTCCAACAATCTTTAGAGCGCGGTATGCCAGGAAGGGATTGGTACACCCAAAGCTCTGACTATAGCGACTTTTTAACAGGGGGCAGGCAAGGTTATCGAGATGCTTTTACAGGGGCTTTGGCCATTGGCTCCCAGAACACTAGAGTAGTAGGAAATCGATTGTTTGGTGTGCGTGGTTATAACCAGGCAATGACAGGACAGCCTATTCAAAGTGGTCAGTTTCCCAAAGCATTTGGTGATAAATATAACGAACTTTTATCGGGCCAACCGACAGAGCTTGGGCCAAAACTTGGGGTATTTTATGAGTCATTAAACGTCCGTCCAGGACAGGTCATTGAGCGGTCAACCAATGATGTGTGGATGGGTCATGCTTTTGAATTTAAACCTAAATACGAATACAAAATCGTAGATGGCAAGCGTAAGCGGGTGCAAGTAAGTCGAAGTTTTACTGATGCCCAACACGCCTGGATGGATAGTGAGATAAACAAATTAACCAAATGGGCAAACGAAACGAAGCTCGGCGGTCATAACAATTGGACAAATGAGAAAGTACAGGCATCAATCTGGACTGACACGAAAGCCCGAACCGAAGGCTTGACTATTGCGGAAGCTGCCGAGGATTTTGGTCGTGGCTACGATGATCTAACGGTAAATCTGAATATTGAGTCCATGCCTGGTCGAGGAACTGATCACCTGGCTGGGCTTGCTGATGAAGCGGGAGCGCCTGAAGCATTACAAAGTATGCAGCGGCAAATATTAACAGACCCTCAGACAGGCCAGGATATTTTTTCTCTTTCGACAGGAGCGTTAACACCAGAAACTTATGGGGGCGGCTTTGGGTATTATGCTGGTAGGTCGAACCCAACTGACGTTGCCCCAATTTTGGGAGCACCAGCGAGAGGGGCCAGGGTTATCGAACCCGGTTCGCGGGCACAGGCAGAGGCAGTTTCTGCAGCGCATGGCTTGATAAGAGGTCAAGAATCAGTCGGCTATAACTTTATACGTCCCGGCGGCTCTTTAATGGAACGGAATGCCGGCCAGGTGAATATCGGAGTTGCACCAAGCCAAGAACAAATGCTCTCGGTTGGCCGAAGATTAGATGGTGAATTCGGCGGGTCAATTGTCCCGGTTAATAATCCAGATGGCGTTTCATTCCTGGTAGTTGGCGATCTTACCGATTGGATGAGGAAAACTAAGCCAGATGTCGCTGAACTTTTTGACCTCATCAAGGTCGATGACTTGGCGAAAGAACTTAATATCTCTGTAGATGCCGCGGCTGAGCTTAAAAAGTTAGCGATGCAGGGAGGTAAAGAATTAGAGGTTCAGCAGATCCTGGGGTCCATTTCTAAAAGCTCACTCCATACCAGAGGACCGGCATCTCAATCTTTGAAAAATGTTGCAGACCGGACCTCGAGAGCTTGGCAGAATCGGCTAGATGATATTAGTCTGGAAGAATTCAATGTATCGCCAGAGTGGGGTGTAAATTCCGGTGATATTGTTGGGGATTGGAACACCTATAAACCTAGTGCGTATCTACCAGCCCTTGAACAAATTAAACACGCTGATCAACTGAGCAGACAGCTACAGATAGCTGCACCGTCGCTGGATCAGGTGGACGAGGCATTAAGAACGGACTTCCCCAACGTAGGGGAGCGCGGGGCGATTATCACTCGGGTTCGTGAGGCTCTTGCGAAGGGGGGAGTACCAGAGGTTCGCCGGTTAGTTGAGCTTGGTATTCTGCCTGCAATAGTTCTTTCCGTTTTCGGTGGAACTCGGCTACTACCGGAGCAATCCGCTTTTGGCAACGGCGAGATCTAAGACTGTAATCTACATTGTTTTTCACTTGTACTTCTCCCTTTAGCTCTAACGTGGCAAGTAGGAATAAATCACGAATGGTGAATTCTACAGGGGAATCCGAAACAAGGGAAGGCCAGGCACTCAGGGAGATGGTGGTTGTGTCCCAGGCGAAGCTCACAGGTGGTTGGGTGACATTCCCAATTAACGCCATATGCCGTTGTGGTTACGACTTCACCGATGATCCAACGTCACTCAAAGAGATCAAGTCTGGTTGCCCGTTATGCCACGCAAGTTACTGCGAGTGAAGATGACCACACTCCGAATCATCCTGGCGGCAGCACTGGGCGCGGTCATCACCGCGATTGTGTTCTTGTCGCTCCCAGCAACCCAGGAACAGGAGCAGGAGACGTTGCGTCTTCTTGCGCTTCTTGCGTCGAGAGAGCAGGAGACGATTACGGCAGAGCCAGTGCCACAAATCACACTGAATGTGGACGGTGTGGAGTGTTGGTTTGCTAATTACCCAGAACTTACGTACCGGGTCGCCGACCAGGCGGTGGACGTGATGATCACTTGTCGCCCAGACATAATAGATCATTATCTCCCGGCCATTGAGAGGACGCAGTGAAGAGAGGAGCGTGGAGAGGCGTGGGGTGTGGTGGAGAACCAGATTAACTGGACTTGTAGCCGCAAGCCTCTGCACGCCAACGTTCGCTCAACTTAACTCAGTCCCGCGGTGGGACTACTCACAACTCGACCGTCTAAGTGTCCAGGCACAGGCACTCATAGAGAGAGAACAACCCAGTGCCGGCTACGCGCTCTACGAAGAGATCCTATTCCTCATCAGGGTGGAGAAGGGCCTGTACTCGACAGACCAGGTCCCGTACTTGCTGGAGCACATGCAGTGGAGCAAAAGGATAGGGGACTGGGACCAGGCCATGGACACCGGCAACAGGCTCAGGTGGCTCCTGGGCAGGAACGAGAACCAGATCGATAACTATCGCCGGCTACTGCTTGTACACATCCACATCCCAGAAGACATGACCTGCATTGAGAGACACTCTGACAGTGGGAGATTCATCAAGAGCGCAAGCAGGTGCGAAGCATTCCGATACTTCATGGCCGACACCTATATTTCGGCAACAGAGATACAACAGAAGGTCGCCACACAATCAAACAACACAGAGGACTGGGAAGCACTTGAGAACCTGGCAGGCCTAACAGCAGAGATGGTGTTCTGGGTAGACGGTCCTCCAGTGATATTGGAGATCCGAGGCAATGAGTTCTACAGAACCGCTAACCCAGAGATCAGACAACGCTACCAGCCGGCAACATGGTTACGATTAGCCAAAACTGTAGAAGGGAAGAAGTAACCCCAGACACTAGACCCTAGACACAGGATGAGATGAAACAGATATGGCCAAGTCTAAGAACTGGATAGGCAAAGCAGTAAAGAAACCCGGAGCACTGCGAAAGACCCTCGGCATTAAGAAGGGAGCCACGATCCCCGCCAAGCTACTCAAGAAAGCAGCAAGCGGTAAGCTCGGGAAGAAGACAGCACAACGTGCCAGGCTGGCTCAGACGTTCAAGAAGATGAGGGGCAGAGGAAGAGGGTGATGCCACAAAGCAGCGAGGGAGCAGCGAGGGAGCAACCGTGGAATGCGAATTCTGTGGATACGAATTTGACGCAATCTGTGGTCGGTACGGTTGCCCGAACTGCCTCGGCGGGGAAGTTGTAGCCCAACAGGGAAACCAAGGAAAGAGAGTAACGGACGCCGCCGGCCGGCTTGTGCGCGCGCGCGATTGTGCGGCCAAACCAGTTCAGTTTCAAGAAAAACCAGTTCAGGCAAGCCACTACATGTAGTGTGTTGGGGTCAGAATTAGGCGGAAAGTGGGCCCAAATATGCTAAGTCATTGATATCTAACGATTCACTATTTCCGGTAATTATCATTACCGGCAATAAGGATTCAAGTTCTAAGGGGGATCCCGATCGATCGGCCAGGCGCCGGCAATAGGCCCAACACCAGGCCAGGGTCCGGCCAGGCGCAGTGCCTGCAGGGTGTGAGGCTGTTTTTGGCCCCCCACCAGAATCCTGGGGCGGGGTAGATGCATATATACCCCCACACTGTAACTGAGCCCACTTTGGAAAAATTATGATTCTGCCGTCAGAGTTACGGACCTGCTCTGAGTTGTCGGAGTATGCGTATTCGAGGCCTATGAGTGCGGGCGGGTATAGTTCCTGGTTCTCGAGCACTAAGTTTTACCTTGATGAGTTTGCTGGATTTTATTGTTTAAGTTTTCGTGGCACTCGGGAGCCTATTGATTACTTAATTGACGGGTTGGCGATTCCGGTGCGTTATTTGGGGTCGTGGGTCCATGGTGGGTTTGCTTTCGCGCACAAGAGTGTGAAGAAAAAAATCCTAAAAATATTTGATGGGTTGAATGACAAGCCATTGATTCTGACGGGTCATAGTTTGGGTGCGGCCCAGGCTGAATTGACGCACTTACTTGCGAAGAGGTGTGGGATTGAGTCGCGGTTGATTTGTTTTGGTAAGCCGAGGGTGTTTCTGCGGCCGTTGCGGGGTCGATTTGCGAAGGACAGTGTATTTAGTGTTGTGAGTGGGTCTGACGTTGTCACCAGGTTGCCGCGGTATGCGTACACATTTGGTTGTGAGCACCAGAACTTGTTGTACCTGGCGAATGATGGTGATTCTTACTTAAATCCGTTGGTGTCGTTTATGGGTGATGACTTCTCCCTGGCCTCGGGTTTTTCTGATCACTCAATGGATTCTTACCTCCAACGTCTAAAGGGACTTGTCTAGGACAGGGTATATGGAAAAAATATTTTTATTACTTTTCTGCATTATTGCATTGAATGGCTGCGCTCAGATTGAAGCCCTAGCGGTTAGCGAGGGTGACAACGCGTTCGCCTGTCTAAAGGGTCAGTCCTCTGCCACGGCAGGGGTATTCGGTGGGTCTGTGAGTGGCATTACGGTAGAGGTCCCAGGAACTGTGGATACGTCCGGGTGGTCGGTCGAGGACTGGATTGCTCTGGCCGAGGTGTGTGACTGATGCCTGGTAACCCCCGCAAACAGGTCCGGTTAGAAAAAGAATCGGCGATGCTTTCTGACCCTGACTTCTGGGAAAAAATATTTAAGGTGATTTCGGCGGGTGAGCCGACCAAGTCGGTGGCGCGTCACTACTCGATGCCCTTGAATAAGATGCTCAGCTATATAAAGCAGGACCAGGCCTTGAGTGGTCGTTATGAGGACGCACGCAGTGCCAGGGCAATGTTTCACGCGGAACGTATTGAGAAGATCGCTAACGACGTCGAGACGGGCGATTTAGATGCGAACGCTGCGAGGGTCTCACTGGATGCGCGGAAGTTCCTGGCCTCCAGGCTGGATCCTCATATCTGGGGTGACAAGCAACGCATTGACATCACCACTAATGACGTCACCAAGCTACACCTTGAGGCTATTCGTGAGCTGGGGATGAGCGAGAATGTTATAGAGCACGTAGATCACGACGAAGAGGTCCGTCTGAGTGACTAATAATCCGTTCCTGGATTTTTTGAGAAAGTACAAGAACAACCCTTCATTATTCGTCCAGCAGGTCTTAGGTGTGACGCCTGATCCCTGGCAAGCAGAGCTCTTAGGGGCGGTTAAGGACAAGAAAAGAAAGATCAGTGTGAGGTCAGGCCACGGCACCGGGAAGTCCACTGTGGCGAGTTGGGTGATCATCTGGTACTTCCTGACGAAGCACCCTTGCAAGGTCATTCTAACGGCGCCTACATCTTCGCAGTTGTTTGATGCGCTTTTTTCCGAAGTGAAAAGCTGGATTAAGAAACTACCCATGGCGCTGCAGGATCTCTTAGAGGTCACGAGCGACAGAGTGGTTTTATTAAGTGCTCCTCACGATGCTTTTGTCAGTTGCAGGACTGCCCGCGCAGAGACCCCAGAGGCAATGGCGGGTGTTCACTCGGACAATGTCTTGTTGGTCGTAGATGAGGCATCGGGGATTCCAGAGAAGGTCTTTGAGGCTGCGGCTGGATCCATGAGCGGCAAGAGTGCCTCGACCTTGATGCTGGGAAACCCTGTTAGGAATTCAGGTACATTTTTCGAGTCTCACCACAGACTGAGGAATGACTGGCACACGATGCACATTTCGTGTCTTGACTCGCCCAGGGTCTCGAAGGAATTCATCCGGGAGATGGCGGCGAGGTACGGGGAGGACTCGAGCGCGTACTTTGTCCGCGTATTGGGTGAATTTCCCAAGATCGATGACGACACTGTAATTTCTATGGGACTGGTTGAGGATGCCCAGGTACGGGATATCCGCATGAGCGATGTCACTCCCAGGGTATGGGGATTGGATGTGGCGCGGTTCGGTGCCGACTCGAGCGTCCTGGCAGAGAGGCAGGGCACTGTCATTACACAGATTCAGTCCTGGAAGGGCAAGGACTTGATGGAGTTGACCGGCCTGGTCCACTCAAAATTCACAGAATTGCTGCCGTCTGAGCAACCAATAGAGATCCTGGTGGATTCGATTGGGTTGGGCGCCGGGGTCGTTGACCGGCTCAAGGAATTGGGTCTTCCGGTCAGAGGGATTAACGTCTCAGAGTCTCCATCGATGCGTGGGCAATACGTAAATTTACGGGCGGAGCTCTGGTTCCGAATGAAGGAATGGCTCGAAGCTCGAGACTGCAAGATCCCGAAGGACGAGATTTTATTTGCCGAGCTTGTGTCCCCCAGGTACGCATTCTCATCGACGGGTAAGTTGAAGATTGAGTCCAAAGACGACATGAGAAAACGTGGGCTACCGAGCCCAGACAGGGCTGACGCTGTGATTCTGACCCTGGCATCTGAACCGACCATTGCGATGTTCGGCCGGAGATACACATCAAAACAGCGAATTACCCGAAACATTCCGTCAATCGTTTAAAAATCGTTTAAAGGAATTAGAGAAAATATATGGCTTATTCCGCAACCAACTCTGACCTGAGCGAAATTCAGGAAGAGATGAACATCGATAATGACGGGATGACCCTGGACGAGCTCCAGTCGTTCGTGGGGGCCCAGATCCGGGATTCAATCCATTACATCAACGACTCCATTTCGAGCAACCGCGAGAAAGCGACTGCGTATTACCGCGGGAAAAAATTTGGGAATGAGGAGGACGGCCGGTCTACTGTTGTAGACATGACCGTTAGGGACACCGTTGGGAAGATCATGCCGGTTTTGTTGCGGGTATTTTTCTCGAGTGAAAAAGTTTGCGAGTTCACGCCACAGACGGGGGCGGACATGCCATTCGCCGAGATGGCGACAGACTACGTCAACTACGTCTTAACAAAGGACAACAACTTATTCCAAGAACTTCAATCGACCTGGCAAGACGCACTTGTGAGAAAGGTTGGAATTATTAAGTTTTGGTGGGAGGAGAACGGAGACAATGAATCCTATGAGATGACGGGTATTGACGACGACGCCCTGGCCTCCCTCAACTCAGACCCCGAGCTCGAAGTGGAAATCCTCGCCGAGGAAGAAGGCGTTATCCCAACGTACTCAGTGAGAGTGAAGTACTCGGAAAAGACTGGCCGGGTGAAGGTCAAGAGCCTGCCCTGTGAGGAATTTTTAATCGACCGGAGGGCGACCTCTGTCGAGGACGCGATGTTCACTGCACACCGCAGAACCGCGACAGTCTCTGAATTGATTTCCCTGGGTTATGACCGGGACCTGGTCGAGAGTAAGTCAAGCAGCGTCGATGAGCTCAGCCAGAACTCAGAGAGAAGGAATCGGAACCCTGCCGCGCAGAATTACGGGTTTGTCACAGAAGAATCACAGAAATTTGTCGAATATGTTGAGTGTTATATCAAGGTGGACTGGGACAATGACGGCATAGCGGAGCTCAGAAAAGTGTGTTGCATGGGGAACGACTACGAAGTTGTTAATCATGAGCCCTGGTCACGGCCCCCATTTGCGACATTTTGTCCCTCTCCCGAGAGTCACGTTTTCTTTGGGCAGAGCGTTTATGACTTAGTGGGTGACATCCAGTTAATCAAATCGAATATTTTGCGGAACATGCTCGACAGTTTGTCTCTATCGATCAATCCCCGGGTGGCTATCGTTGAGGGCCAGGTCAACATTGATGACGTGGTCAACACTGAGATAGGGGCGGTGATAAGGCAAACCCAGCCAGGTGCTGTGACACCTTTTATGATGCCATTTGTGGGGAAAGAAGCATTCCCGATGCTTTCCTACATGGATCAGATGAAGGAATCCAGGACTGGCATATCGAAGGCCTCCCAGGGTCTCGATGCGGACGCCCTGCAGTCATCCACGGCAGTAGCCGTTAACGCGACCCTGCAGGGAGCCCAGGCACAGATAGAGATGATTGCCCGGATATTCGCCGAGACCGGCATGAGGGATCTTTTTGAGGGCGTCCTAAAACTTGTTGTTGCACATCAGGACTATGAAAGAGTGGTTCGTTACCGGGACGCATTTGTTCCAATCGATCCAAGGCCCTGGAACGCCAACATGGATGTCACGGTAAATTTACCGCTGGGGTCTGCCAGCGAACAAGAGAGGCTCGACAGTCTCTCGGCGATCATTGAGAAACAAGAGGAAATCCTGGAAAAACTTGGACTGGAAAATCCATTGGTGAGCCTTGAGCAATATCGAAACGCAATCTCTGCGCAGATCAACCTGGCCGGCTTCAAGAATGCGGCATCGTTCATCAATGAGGGCCCAATAAAACTTCCGCCCAAGCAGGCGCCCAAGCCATCTCCAGAAGAACAATTAATCGCGGCACAAAGAGAGCAAATCAAATCGGATGTTCAAAAGAAAGCGGCCGAATTGGAATTGCGGCGCCAGGAGATGATCAGAGACGACGATTTTCGACACGACAAGCTCGAGGCTGAGATAATGATTAAGGCTGCAGAGATCAAGGGAAAGTACTCTACCAATTTGGATGTTGCTCAAATAGGGGCGATGATTGACAGGGAGCGTGAGGCACAAGCAGCCCCACAGCAAGCCCCACAAGCAGCCCCACAGCCAGCCCAACAGCCAGCCCAACAGCCAGCCCAGCCGCCTAGAGTGCCAGGACGCATTCAGTGAGCACAGAACATGACGCGGAACGGGCACACAACTTAATAAAAGACGAACTCCTCCAACGTCTGTTTGAGAGTATCAGGCAGGACCTGTGCTCCCGTTGGAGTAAGACCCAACCAAAGGAGAAAGATTTGAGAGAGGATCTGTATTTTGAATTGCGCGGCATCTCAGGTATTGAGCAAAAGCTGCAGGCAACACTCGATAACGGAACATTCTTAAAAATGAGGTCAAAGTAGATGGGATTAGGGTCACCGATAAGCGGAACACTGCAAGAAGCACAACAGAGAGTCCTTGGTTTAATGGATCCCGAAGGGACACCCGTGCCAACCGAGGAGGACGCATCCCCTGACAGGGACGCACAAGAACCTGGCGACAGAAGTGAAGAGAGCCAGGAGTTAGCTCCAAGCGAGCAACCCGATGAAGTCTCTGAGGAATCAGAATCGGAAGAGTCATCAGAGGACTACACAACTGAAGAAGAGAACCCCCGGACTTTCAAGGTTAAAGCCGATGGCCAGACCCTGGAAATTACCGAAGAGGAACTCATCAGAGGTTACAGTCGTCAGAAGGACTACACGCAGAAGACACAGGTACTTTCAGAACAGTCGAAACGTCTCGAGTCGATCACGAGGGACGCTGACGCTGCTAGAGCGAGAATGTCACAAGTCTTGCCCGAATTGGAGACCAATCTTCTGTCAGTAAAAAAGCAACTCGAAGCTGAGCCCGACTGGGACAAACTTTACAAGGTGGACCCAACGAAAGCAGCAAGACTGCAACGCGAATTCGACAAGAAGAAAGTCGAGAACGCGTCCGAGTTACAGCGCGTGCAACAGGAACGTCAGCGGTTACTCGCTGAGAATGAATTCCATGCACGATCAGAAAGAGATCAATTCCTGTCTGAACAGGGGAAAGAGCTACTGACCAAAATTCCCGAGTGGAAAGATGAAAAGGTGGCCTCCCGCGAGAAGCAGGATATTGAAAAATGGTGTCTGAGCAACGGTTACCTGGATCAGGGCCGACTCGACAGCATTATGGACTGGGGATCTGTGGCGATTATGCGAAAAGCCTGGTTATTCGACCAGGGCAAAAGCAAAGCTCGAAAACAGAAAGCCAGAACATCCAAAACCCTCTCACCAGGGTCTAAAGGCTCAGCTCCGGGCCGGAACGCTATGTCGAAGCAGCGCAATCTGCTGAAGAAAAGCGGGAAGGCAAAAGATGCCCAACTTTACGTTGAGCAGTTGTTAAACAGGCAAAGGAGCTAACAATCATGGCGATTGTGACTAACACTTTCACATCTTTCGATGCGAAAGGAATCAGAGAAGACCTGGCGAATATCATTTATGACATTTCTCCAGAGGAAACACCTTTCCAGTCCAATATTGGGCAGGAGACGGTTTCCAACACCTACTTTGAGTGGATGACCGATACTTTAGCGGCCGCAGACTCAAGTAACCAACACATCGACGGCGACGACATCACCAGCTATACGGCTGTGACCCCCACCGTTCGTGTTGGCAACCGCACCAACATCTCACGCAAAACTTTCATTATTGCTGACAACTTGCAGTTTCAGGATCTCGCTGGTCGAAATTCAGAAGTTGCATACAACATTGTCAAAAATGGTAAAGAGCTGCGCCGGGATATGGAAGCGATACTGTGTGCTAACACTATTCCGACCGCTGGTTCTTCCAGTGCTGCCCGTAAAACGGGTGGATTGTCGGCCTGGTTAAGCACAAATAGCGTTTCTAACACAGCTAGTGCTGGCACAGCCGGAGCCAATCCGGTTTTAACTGCAGGCATTCCCACCACCGTCCAAACTGAAGCCACTAATAAGCGGGCTTTCACTGAAGACCTATTGAAAGATGTGGTCTCTAACACCTGGACAAGCGGTGGGCAACCCACGATGGTTATGGTCGGAGCTTTCAACAAGCAAGCTCTATCAGCCTTCACGGGTATTGCAGCACAACGCTACCAGGCACCTGATGGTGCCAGCACAATCATAGGCGCAGCCGATATTTATATTTCCGATTTCGGTGAGCTTTCGATTGTACCTAACCGTTTCTCTCCCACGCGCAATGCTTTTGTCTTGGACACTGAGTATTTGAGCGTTGGTATGTTGAGGCCCATGCAAACTGTTGACCTGGCGAAGACCGGCGACGCAGAAAAGCGCATGATCCTTTCAGAGTACGGACTGGTAGTTAAAAATGAAGCCGCCTGTGGCGCAGTATACGATTGCACTACGGCGTAAGATTCTCTCCTTGAGATATTGGGGGGAGCTTCGGCTCCCCTTTCTTTTTCTTTTTTATTGGGGCACCACATGGCTCGAAAAGTGATGGACAGGGATGACCTGACTGGGACAGAGACGATATTCCACTCCCACTCAAACTCTGACGAGTACACCGTCGAAAGCAGACAAGATGTGTCCGAAATAATCACGGGCGCAAAAGAGCTCCGAAAAGACACTTGCCGTAACACTCCTTATGGGGACGGCCTGACCAGGGTCGCATCAATCCCAATGGTGATGTACGCGGAATGGGTCAAGAAGGGATACACGAAAGACCAAAAGAAAATGAAACAATTACTAAACTCTCCCGACCTCAGATATTTTCGGACGAGAGAAGGCAAAGTTTAAATGGCCATAACAAATTACGGGACACTGAAGACCGAGATCGCCGATTTTCTGAATCGGACAGACCTCACGGCAGTCATCCCAACGTTCATCACGCTTGCCCACAACAAGTTGAACAGAGACCTGCGTACTAGACAAATGGTTCAGAGAGCTACTGCGTCGATCGACACAGAGTACTCCGCATTCCCTGCCAACTTCTTGCAGGTACGCGACATCAGATTGAATACAGACCCAACGACTTCGCTTGAGTATATCTCGAGTGAGCAACAGAACCAGGAACGGCAACGCCACACTAACACCACTGGCCAGCCGCGGTACTTCACAATCATTGGAGAGACGTTCCAGGTCTTCCCGACACCAGACACCTCCTACACTTGCGAGATCGGATTCTACGAAAAGATCACCGCTATGAGCTCTGACTCTGACGCAAACTGGTTACTCACTAGCTGCCCAGAGATTTACTTGTACGGTGCCCTGGTCCATTCCTCTCCCTACCTGAAGGACGACGAGAGAACGGTTATCTGGCAAACATTGTATCGGGATATTTTTGAATCTTTAGAAAGAGAAGACACTAAGAGTCGCTTTAGCGGCACAACTTTACGAATGAGGCATAGGAGTTTTGGATAATGGCCGGAACTAGCGACTACCTGGAAGCAGCGGTGCTCGACGCCGTTTTGCGAAACACATCTTACACATCACCGACAACTGTATATTTAGGATTGTATACGTCTGACCCTGGCGATGATAATAGCGGAACTGAAGTCAGCGGTGGATCTTACGCTCGACAGAGTTGCGCTTTCTCCCGGACAGCAGGAGTTGGATCGAACACCTCTGCTGTTGAGTGGCCCACATCTACAGGTTCCTGGGGAACCGTCACCCACGTTGGGGTGCTCGATGCTGTAACAAGCGGGAATTTGCTGTATCACGCTGCCCTGGCGGTGAGCAAGGCAATTACAACGGGCGACATCTTTCGAATTCCTTCTGCTGATCTCACAGTAACGATGACCTAAAATGGCCGGCGAATATGGCGCTTTAACATACGGTGACGGCGAATATTCCGAGGTCGATAATGGTTACGGTTATGCCCTTTACGGCACTGGTGTTTTTGGCACAGTTACGATCAGGATTGATGCTTCTGCCGCTATAACATCGATATCGACTGTGGCTGCGGCTGCCCGAAGTGATGTCACGGATGCCTCTGCTGCTATAACTTCAATATCCACCGTGGCTGCGGCTGCGGGATATGTAAAGCGTGGGGCTGCGGATGTAACCTCAGTATCGACTGTTGCAGCGTCTGCTGGCTATGCCCGTCTTGGGTCCGCGGCAATAACGAGTGTGAGCACTGTCGCTTGCGACAACTCCGCTGGCGGAATAGTAAAACTGGCTTCGGCTGACATCACTTCGGTAACAACTGTTACTGCTTCTGCTGAACCAAAGATCGAAGGCAAAGCGGATATAACCAGCATATCGACTGTTGTATGTGTTGCTGTTTATGAACCGCTTAGCGGCCCAATTTCAATTACGACGATCACAACCGTTTCTGCAGACGCAGAACTCAAATGGTCCGACATACCAGTGGTTGTTGCTCCAACGTGGGCAGACATCACTAACCCAACAACAACTTGGACAGACATTACTTCACCTTGGACGTAGGGACTTATTATGGCAACAACTACACCGAATTATAGTTTCAAAAAACCAACCGTTTCTGGCGACAGTGGCGTATGGGGCGGTTATTTGAATGAAAATTGGACCTCCACAGATAGTTTGTTAGGCGGCGGAACCGCAATCACTGGAATTGACATCAACTCAGGTACGGTTGATAACGCTACTATTGGTGCTACAACTCCAAACACTGGCGCTTTTACAACGTTGGGGGCCTCATCCACCTTCACCCTGGGGGGGACTGCAGTTACCTCGACAGCGGCAGAGTTGAACATCTTAGATGGTGTTACCTCGACAGCGACAGAGTTAAATTATGTCGATATCACGACTCTGGGAACATCCCAGGCCTCAAAGGCTCTGACAGCAGACGCAAACGGGGATGTCTCTCTGGCTGAAGAGCTGAAGGCGAAGTCCTACAACGAAACCTATGAGGCTCCAACCTCAAGCTCTAACGCGGTAACGGTGAACTGCGAAAATGGGAATAGCTTTCAGCACACACTGACCGAGAATACGACTTTCACTTTTTCCAATCCCCCAACGACAGGTACTGGTTATTCCTTCTCGTTGAAGCTGGTTCAGGATGCTGGTGCTTCCGGGTTTACTGTGACCTGGCCTGGTGCAGTAGATTGGCCTGCGGCCACAGCACCCACAATAACAGCTACCGCCAGTGCGGTTGACGTTTTTGTCTTTTTCACCACAGACGGCGGCACTACCTGGTACGGGTTCACTGCGGGTCAAGCCTTAGCCTAATCGGGAATATTTTATGAGCACGTCAACAAAGAAAATACTCCAGGCTGCTGCTGGTTCTGCTGGTGGTGGTGCAACCTATGTAGAGGATGTGTTTAGCACGTATCTTTATACAGGCGATGCCACAAACCCCCATGCAATCAATAATGGAATTGATCTGGATGGTGAGGGCGGTATGGTCTGGACTAAAGCTAGGAATTGGGCTATTAGTCATTACCTCTATGATACCGAGCGTGGGATAAATGAAGCCATATACTCCGACAAAGCGGACGCGGAAGAGGCAGGAAATGACTTTCTTTCTTTTGATTCAGACGGTTACACATTAAAGGCCGCGGGTGGAACTAATGCGAACGCGGAGGATTACGTTAGTTGGACATTCCGCGAAGCCCCCGGCTTTTTTGATATTGTTACTTACACGGGTGATGCTGTTGACGGCAGGGAGATAGCACATAATTTAGGCTCTGTTCCCGGCTGTATAATAGCCAAAAGGCTCGATAGTGCTGACAGTTGGGCTGTCTACCACAGAAACTCGAATGCCGTTGATCCTGAAGATTATGTAATCGCACTAAACACAACTGCTGCCGCCGTCAATTCGGGAGTTTGGAATGACACCGCCCCTACTGACTCAGTTTTTACTGTTGATGAAGATTCTAGGATTAACGGCTCTGGCAGCCCCTACGTAGCCTACTTATTCGCCCACGACGATCAGATATTTGGTGCTGATGAAGACGAGAGCATTATTAAGTGTGGGACTTATACAGGAACAGGAGCAGCGGAGAACGCCGTTAGCCTTGGTTGGGAACCTCAGTACATAATTATTAAGAGGATCGATGTTGGTACAGGTGGCTGGGTAATGCTTGATGTAATGCGCGGCATGGTGGTCGGTGGTGACGATGCAATTCTATTTGCTGACTCATCCAACGCCGAAGACGCTGGTAGCGACAATATCCTCTCACCCACTGCTGACGGCTTTGAGCTTAACGATAATCTGTATTTCTCCAACCTTTCTGGCAGTAACTACATCTACATAGCAATCCGTCGTGGACCGATGAAAGTTCCAGAGGCAGGGACTGAGGTTTTCTTCCCCGATGCAACTTACACAGGGACAGGCGTAGCCCATACAATAAGCGGAGTGCCTTTCCCAGTTGATTCTGTTTTTAATGTCAGCCCATCTGGAGGAATTGGCACAAACTTAGTCGATAGATTGCGCGGAGCAACTAAAAACCTAATAACCGACGAATCATCATCAGAAGCTACGCGAGTAAACGGAGTAACTGGCTTTGACCTCATGGATGGCATCATTGTGGGTAGTGGCACTAGCGGTTATATCAATAATGCTTCGTATGATTACTATAATTTATTCCTCAAACGCGCCCCCAAGGTCTTTGATATTGTTTGTTATGCAGGGACGGGCATAATATCACCTCCTAACGCCCCACCACATGGGCTGACTGTAGCCCCTGAGCTAATGATTATTAAATCCAGAGCTGGGACAAATTGGGTCGTATACAGCAACACTCTCGGAAATACCAAAGGGCTTTATCTGAATAATGATGTTGCGGCATTTACTGAGTCATACGCTGGAGAATTATGGTTGGAGACAAGCCCGACAAGCAGTGTTTTTACAGTTGGGTCTGCTACCGATAACAATTACGGTACTTATGATTATGTAGCCTACCTATTCGCAACCCTAGCAGGTGTATCCAAAGTAGGAAGCTACACAGCAGACGCAACACTCACGACTATAGATTGTGGGTTTGCTGCTGCGGCTAGGCTTATACTTATCAAGCGAACTGACTCTACAGGTGACTGGTATATTTATGATTCTGAGAGAGGAATAGTGGCGGGCAATGACCCGTATAATCTATTAAATACTAATGCAGCACAAGTAACCGGCACAGACTACATAGACCCAATAGCCGCAGGCTTCCAGATAACAGCAGCAGGAAGCTCGACAATTAATATAGACACAGCCACCTACATCTTTTTAGCAATCGCATAAACATAGGACAATCAACTATGGAATATCGAATCAGAGAAAGCGGAGACATCAAGTCGCAAGGCGAAATCCGCGCAATGCACAAGAATACATCATTCCCTAGAGTCTGGCGTGAAAACGTCCATGAATCTATCGGGATTGACCCAGTTTTAATTACACCAAAACCTGAAAGCGCATCGGCGTATAAACGCTACACCCGCAACGGTGCAGAGCAAGACGGTAACGGGAACTGGGTACAGGCATGGGTCGAAAGGGACATGTTCTCGGAATACACCGATGATGATTCCGTAGTCCACACAAAAGCCGAGCAAGAAACTGATTACCAAGACGGCCTCGATGCTACCGCTGCCCAGGGAGTCAGGACAGAGCGAGACTCAAGGCTGGCAGTGACGGACTTCCACGGTCTAACCGACAACACCATGACCGCAGCCATGACAACGTACCGACAAGCGTTAAGAGATGTCCCCAGCACTACGGGTTTCCCGCATGATGTTGTGTGGCCTGAATCCCCCTAAATAAAAATGAGGGACTTATTGCAGTTCTGCACGGACCGTCAGGCCGAGGTCTTGGAGACATATATCCTCTGTGGCATGTCATCCCGCAGGGCCGCCGCAAAATTAAACATCGGAGACCGGAGTGTCCGAGAAACAATATCAAGGGTTAAGAAAAAAGCTGCCGCTGCTGGATGGACTGACAACTGGAACGCGACTAAGTTCGTGGACCCGGGCCAAGTCGTCACTGGGAAGTCAACTCTAACGAAAGACGACGACGGCAACACCGTCTGGATTAAGACAACAAAAGAAAAGCGCAACATTGATATTGCTAACGAATTGAGCGAGTCGGTAGCCCTAATAAAACCCTGGCCCAAAGTTAAAACGCCGAAAGTCACTAACAGGGACCTGGCGACTGTATACACCATCACAGATTATCACATTGGAATGTACAGTTGGAAACCAGAGAGTGGTGCTGACTGGGACACCAAGATAGCTGAAAAAGTTCTGATGAATTCGATATCAGATATGACCAACGCCAGTCCAGACTCGGAACTGGGAATCTTCGTGCAGATGGGAGATTTTTTACATTGGGATGGGTTGGACAGCATAACCCCGATGAATCGTAACCCGCTGGACGCGGACGGTAGATATCAAAAACTCACAGCATTAGCAGTGACGTGCTGCATTAATGCAGTAAATATAATGCTGGAATCTCACAAAAAAGTCCACGTTATTATGGCGGAGGGCAATCATGATTTAGCTGGATCAGTCTGGTTGAGGTTAATGATGGAAAAGACCTGGGAGAACAATCCCAGGGTAACCGTAGACAACAGTCCATTCCCATTTTATAAATATGTTTTCGGGAAAGTGTTTCTTGGGTGGCACCACGGTCACTTAATAAGAATCAAGGACCTGGCCGGCAAGTTCTACTCAGAGTTCGGCAAGGAAATGGGCGCAGCAAAGTGGCGCAGACTGCACACCGGCCACACGCACCAGGCAGAGGTCCATGAGAGTGCAGGAGTTATCACTGAGAGACACCCAACCCTCGCCGCGAGAGACTCATACGGCGCCAGGGGCTTCCACAAGACAGTCAGAGCGGCACAGGCAATCACGTACCACAAAGACTTAGGCGAATTCGCAAGAAACATTGTGTACCCGAGAGAGAAGTAGCTATGGAAGCTAGAATTGCGAGAGTCGAAAAGGATATTGATGAGATGCGTAAGGCAATTATTGTCCTGGCCCGCGTCGAGGAACGAATACAGACAATATTCCACCGGCAGAGCAAAATAGAAACCAGAGTCAACAGCATTGATGAACGATTAAGACAAATCTCCCCAACTGTGCGATTCGGCGAGAGGGTATTCTGGATAATGTTGGTTGTTGTTGTGGGCGCATTTTTTAATGCGTATGGGGGTTGAGGTGCCGCTAGTCACGCTGAAGATTCCACCAGGCCTGTACCGGAACGGAACGATCTACCAGGCCGCGGGTCGTTGGTATGACGCGGATCTCGTTCGTTGGTTCGAAAACACCCTTCGTCCAATTGGCGGTTGGCAGACAATGTCATCGACAACGTTCTCCGATATATCCAGGGGGATGCACGCTTATTACAACAACTCTAATGCAAGACGGGTTATCGTTGGTACCACCTCAAATCTTTATATTTATGACGAGGGCAAGAACAGAAGCGACATAACACCTGTCGGAATAGCAACTGGAAGCACTGACGCTGCGGCAAATACCGGATATGGATCTCAGTTCTATGGCGAATCGACTTATGGAACTCCCAGGCCAGACAATGAAACCTATGTCCCATGCAGCACCTGGACAATTGATAATTTTGGTGAAAACGCGATTGCGACAGTTACGACTCCTGGTGAAGGCAAAATTTACTATTGGGAAAACGACACAGCGGTTGTTGCCGCAGCTCTCACCAATGCACCAACGGGAAATCAGGGAGCACTTGTTACCGATGAGCGTCATATTCTCGCGTATGGTGCTGGCGGAGTCCCCCGAAAAATTCAGTGGTCATCACAGGAAGCGCCAACTGTCTGGACTCCCGCTCCAACCAATAGCGCAGGATCATTTGAATTAGCCTCTGAAGGTAAGGTCCGAGCAGGCGTAGTGGTTCGAGGTCAGGTTTTAATTCTGACGGACACAGATGCCCATGCAATTTCCTACGTTGGAAGCCCCTTTTATTACACTCCCCAACGTGCTGGGTCTAACTGCGGAATCATTGCTCCGAAGGCTCTTGCTGTAACTGGCACGGCAGCTTACTGGATGGGCGAAAAATCATTCTTCAGCTATGACGGTGGCTACACTGAGCCCATTAAAAGCGATGTGAGCGATGCTGTATTTAACGACCTAAACCAAACCCAGCGCAGTAAAATTTGGGCAGTCGTGAACGGCCAGTACAACGAAATTTGGTGGTTTTACCCTAGCGAGGGATCGACCGAAATCGATAAATATGTCGCGTACAATTTTCTGGACAACACCTGGACAACTGGATCGATGGCTCGAACATCCGGCGTTGATTCTGGCGTATTTCAAAACCCAGTCTGGGCATCCACCGATCAATATCTGTACGAGCAAGAGACAGGTTTTTCCTACGGTGGGGCGACACCTTTTGCGGAGTCTGGTGCTATATCGATTGGTGCCGGCGAGAGGATGGTTGACGTTAAGGAGTTAATCCCGGATGAGAGCAACCTGGGTGACACTTCTGTGATTTTTAAGTCCAGGATGTATCCCACGGCAGCAGAGACCACGTCGTCATCTTACTCGATGGCGAACCCGACCTCGGTCAGGATCACTGCCAGGCAGGTCAGAATTAAGGTCAGCGGGAACTCATCGAGTGACTGGCGGTACGGTAACATGCGGCTGAACGTAAGCGAGGGGTCCAGAAGGTGAGACTGTCCAGACCGCTAAAAGATTACGACAGCGCCAGGGAGGCCCAGAACCAGTTCACGATTGAGCAGGCAGACATGAACAATCACAAGCGTGACCAAGACATTGAAGTCGGTGAGGCGCGAATAATTCTTCGATCCGCAAATGGGACCAGGTACTCGCTGGATATCTCTGATGCAGGGGTCCTGAGCACGAGTGCTGTTTAATGGCTAGAATCAGAGCGAAGTCAAAGTCGTCGATTCAGCCGGGGACCGTCCTGGGGGCGAACACCTGGGAGAATGTCACTGACGAGACCTGGGTTGATGACTATCTTAGTGACCTTCCCGGGTCAGGATGGGACCCATCACTGATCCCTGGCGACCGGAGTCAGCCCACAGGCTTATTCGGCGAAACTGGGACGACTTACGGTGCCGGCTCTGGCGTAGTGAGGGCCCCGGGGACAGTCACCGACGAAGTCTCTGACAACATCTTCAACAATTCAGAGAACACCAACGCCAGGAATGGATCAAATGTGCTTCCGTTGCCTCCAGCAGCCGAGTTACCTCCAGCGACCCCGTTACCTCCAGCGACACCAGTGGTCCCCCCAGCGGCGCCGGCAGCAGACACACCAGGGATAACAAACCCGCAAACGCGAGATGAAATGTCCCAGGCTATAGAGGACGACCCTAACCTCTCGGAGAAGGAAAAAATCGACGCAATTATCGACATCTACGGCGACGACCCTGAAGCCGGCAAAGAAAAGATTTTGGCTGAGGCGGCTGAACGGGACTACGGCATTGAAGAGTTAAGCGACATTTATGTTGATGAGGAGGGGAACCCCTTCCCGCTGGATGTTTTATTCCAAATTCTCAACTCTATGCCTAACAGTGATGCCGCTGTCTCTGTTCTGGGGAATTCTGAGTACACCCCTGGAGAAGGAGAGGGAGAGGGACCTGGAGAAGGAGAAGGAGAGGGACCTGGAGAAGGAGAGGGAGAGGGACCTGGAGAAGGAGAGGGAGAGGGACCTGGAGAAGGAGAAGGAGAGGGACCTGGAGAAGGAGAAGGGCCTGGTGATCCACCACCAGATCCACCACCAGATCCACCACCAGATCCACCACCAGATCCACCACCAGGTGATCCTGACGTTGACGACACTACAACCACGCCTGTAGTTCCTGATGTGGTTGTGAATGTTGACGACACACCACCAGATCCACCAGATCCACCAGGCACACCAAGCACACCAAGCACACCACCATTAACAGGAGGCAGCTCTATGGGCTTCTCAGACCTTTTTAGTGAGACAGAGACATCTGTCAAATCGGCAGATCCAGAATTTAGAGAAAGAGGACTGAAATTGTTCGGGACTGGAGATGTCACCGACACGCTAACGTCCAGGCTGAATACGAGTTACTCGCCCTACGGTGACGATAGATACGCGTCGCTGAACCCGGACCAGTTATCGGCCAATCAAATGCTGCGTGGCAATGTCTTGAACATCCCGGGCCAGAACATCTGGGATCGAAGTGTCGCAGCAGCAGGTTCGTTGCCATCAAACAGAGTAGATCCTGTGACGGGGGAGATCGTTGGGCAGCAAGCATTTGGCGGACTCCAAAAATTAGGCAGAGACAGAATCCAAGATATCATTGCTGGTCAGTTCGCCGGCACCAATCTGGCGCCCTACACCAATCCTTATGAGGATCAGGTCGTTCAAGCTGCCATGCAAGACATCGACCGGGCCAGGCAGATGGCTATCCAGCAGAACGACTCAAGGGCAACCCTGGCGGGTGCTTACGGTGGAGACAGGGCGGCGCTGGTTAACGCAGAGACCAACCGTGCGGCAATAGATCGGTCGGCCCAGGTCGCCGCGGATCTCAGGTCCAGAGGATTCGACAAGGCTGCTGACCTATATGAAGATGACGCAAACAGAACCATGAAGGCCGATGAATCAAACCAATACGCAGACCTGATAACCGCCAGGGACGCGATGAATATTGGAGCAGACATCAGCCAACAGAATCAACAAGAGAAGAGACTCGCCAGGACGGATGAGGCGATGAACCAACTCAGGTCAAGCCAGGCCCTGTTGGATGCCTTCGGGCAGGGATCAGATATTTATAGGTCCTACCTCAGTGATTTCGTTGGGGTGGGTGACCGTCTCGATGATAGATCACAGCGCCAGTACGACTTCGACTTTGATGAATTCATGCGGGGCACCGACTACGACCAATCCATGATCGACAACATGATCCGGCTGTTTGGAGTCGCGCCGAGAACAGAGACAACAGAGAAAAGCACCGACCGTGGGCTTATGGGTGACTTCTCCTCTGCAGTAGGGATGATCCCGGGCATTGATGCGGCCGCTGGCGCAATAAGGGGCTGGGGAGATGACGATTCATGGTGGAGTTAAAGTGCGTGGGACGAAATGAAAACTTGGTTTTAATGGCGGGAGCTAATTATGCCACAACACGATAGAGGGAATCTCCTGTCGCGAATAGGGAGTACGTTGGGAAAGGTCGGCAGTGGATTCACTGGCCTCCTGTCAGCGGCGGGTGGTGCGTATGCCCCCGGCGACTTGAACCTGAACCAGAACCAAAAGATAGGTTTACTTTCCAACGTCTTGGGAGACATGACCTATGGACCCAGCGGTCGAAGGGGAGCAAGGACGCCTGATTACCTTAATGACATCCGGCAACAAGAGGCGTACTCCAGGGAGAGCTCCAGGCGAGATGAAATGCTCCGGGCCATCCCTAACCTGGGTCTGACTCAGCAGGAGTCTGCTGCGTTAATGGCAATGCCCGTCGATAAGCAGGTTGAGGTGATCTCAGAGATACTCCAGTACAAACATGCCCCTAGCGCCTCAAATCAAGCACCATCAAATGTTAGAGAATGGGAATACTTTAACCAGTTAACAGAAGAGCAGCAGCGACAATTTCTTCTGATGAAAAGATCAGGCCAAACATATGACACAGGCAGAGAAATGGGATTGTTAAACCCGCTAACTGGTCAGCCACAAACTTCTATACCTCTTGAAATACCGATTGGCCAAAGCCCGGAAGAAGAAGCGCTTGTGTCACGGGCAGTAGGTGATGAAGAAGTACTCACAGCAGAAGAAATCGCTAAAAATAATGCCCGAATTGCTAGAGAAGAGGCTGTCGGAGAGAGAGACATTGCCAGGCTTGATGATTTCAGAGAGGACCAAAATTATTTCAACCAAAACATAGTTGATATCGATTACATGATTCAAAAGGGAGAAGAGATTTTAGCGCATCCGGGTTTTGATATGGCCTTTGGATTTACCCGTCATGCTCTGACTGGGGGTACAAATATTTCCGGTGGAACTGATCTCACGAATCTTGTTCAGACATTTAAAGACGTTGAGTTTGCAGAAATGATTGGCCGCATGAAGGAGCAAAGCGAAAGCGGTGGAGCTGTTGGTCAGGTTTCCGAGAAAGAGGGCGAGCGTTTCGAAAACATGCTTGGAGATTTGAGATTTGCAACAGATGAGAAACAAGCAAGAGCAAATCTCGAAAGAATTGTAAGAGAACTTCACAGGTCTAAAACTCTTTACGAACTGGCTATGGGCAACAGTTATCCAGACCTTTCCGAAAGCGAAGGTATATATATCGAAGGCTATTCAGCAGCACTCCCTCGAACAGGTGCTTTCAGAGGGGCCGGCTTAACACAAATGCAGCAACTTCGATTAGAGCGCGGGGAAGACCTAGAAGATTCTGAATTAACGGCCTTGACCGATGAACAGTTAGAAGTGATTGTTTCAGCACAAGAAAGGTTGGGCATATGACTAACGCGCGCGAAGAATTAGCAAGACGCAAAGGCGGTCAACGTAATTTAAGTTTCCCGAAAACTAGGACTGCACTCCAAGGCCTGACACTAGGTTTCGGCGATGAGATGGAGGCCGGTCTCAGGAATCCAGGGTTACTCTGGGGCTCAGATAAGTCCAAGCGCGAGTACGGTGAAGACATTGCCAACATCAGGGGCGATATCGGAGCTTACCGGGAGTTGTACCCTGGCAGATCCGCTTCCCTTGAAATGGGCGGTGCGGTTCTTCCTTTAGCGGGTGTAGCTGCAGCTAATTATTTATCCGGCGGTACTGCCGTTCCCGCAACAAGTTCAGCAGCAGGGCCAACAATGGCCAGAGTCCCAGGATTGCTTCGGTCAATGGGTAAGGCTGCAGGCTGGGGAGCAGCAGAAGGCACAGCCTATGGAGTAGGAACCCAGGAGGGCAACCTATCCCAGCGTGATTTTATAAACCCGCAAGGGGCTCTAGGAGCGGGGATTGGCTTTATGACACCGCCAGTATTAAGAGGTGGGGCGGGAGTTTATCGATCAGCCACTAATCCTATGACAAGAGCAGAACGATCCCTGGAATCACTTTTGCGGAATGACGGAGTAAGTGTAGGAGAGATGGTAGCAAATCGTAATCTTGATAAGCCCCAGGTTCTGGCGGATCTAGCTGGGCTTAACAGCCGGAGACGGTTAGGTGCGTTAGAGGGTATGCCAGGACCCCAACGCCCAATAATTGCTGCGAACTTATCAGACCGACAGGCAGGTCAGGCAGAAAGGGTAATTGGAGACCTGGAACAGACCACAAACATCCCCTTGCGTGATACGGATAAATACGCCCTGGAGTTAATGGCTCAACGACGAGCGAATGCTGCACCAGCGTACCGGGCAGCTTATGAGGCTGGCGAAAATATCAACGATCCTGTTATCAAGAGACTGATGGCTCAAGGAAATATGGAACAAGCCTACAATCGTGGCAAGCAGTTGCATGATATTAGGCGTTCCGCTGCAATCGCTAGGGGTCAGGAGCCCTTACCGGAAATTCCTGCATGGCCGAATAATTTAGCTGATCTAACAGGTGACGCCCTTGATGAAGCAATGAAAGATTTTAATCCTTCACTAAGGCAGTTGGATGTGATTTATCAAGGTCTGCGGGGAATGAGTGACGATTTTGCAAATGTTCCACCGGACGCCAGGGGTGCCTATAAAGATTTAGCCGAAAGTTTTCGGGTACGCCTAGATGATACGGTTCCTGAATATGCAGCAGCGAGAAAAATCTATAAGAGCGATTCAGAGATGGTTGACGCTTTGAAATCTGGACGTAAATTTATGGAGGGGGGCAAGGTTAACGAGCGAACCATCCGAAACGAAATTGAAGCCCTGGGAGACGCAGAACAGGAGATGTATCGATTAGGTGCTATCGATGCCGTGCGTTTAGAAATTAACCGAGGCGCTAGAGAAGGAACGAATATCGAGAGTCGATTTTTTGGAACCAAGGATAAAAAGGACAGGCTCCGTTATTTGTTCCCTGACACCCCGAAAGGCACGGACGATTACAACGCACTTCTGAATCGCCTTGACCAAGAATCACAAATGCAGAGAACCCTCAGAGAAACTGGGGGAAGTCGAACCAGTCCGTTAGGAGAGGAAATTGCCGCACAGAAGGCAGAGGAGAGCTTACTACCAACCTACTTTGATGAAACCCAAGGTTTTGCACAGCGTTTTATTAACAATCCTGTTACCGCAACTGGGGGTGCTATTTATCGAGGGTTGAGGCCAGCGGGTGGTTTTCCTTCAAAACGAGCAGAGCTTGCAGGGTTACTTACTGATCCTGTCGCCCAGCGAATGCCAAGCTCAACTGCCGGCAATCAATTCATGCCATCCCAGTCACCAATTCTCTCTCCGAAGATGCGTCAATTTATGGAGAATTTGAATCGGCAAACTGGAAGGCAACGCAGACAGACAGGATTGCTGGACAGATACGCTGGTCAGCTTGGTGGTGGAGCAGGATTGCTAGGAGCGATTGGAGCTGGAAGGTGATTTATCGGCTCAATTTGCCAACTTTCACGAAATTATTTGCCAGTTGCTTGCCAGTCAGATGCCTTCATCCGTCAACCGTCCCGGTCGAGACACCGATCCTATCCGCAAAGACCTGCTTGCTGATTTCATTTTCAATCACAGTAAACTCGAAAACCTCCTGTTTTGTCCCTCACACCGTTGTGTCAAGCCCCTTGTCCGGCGACTTTGGCGACTCTGGTGGGGGTGTCCAGCGTGTCCGTGGGCTGTTGATGTCCCCCACAGCCACAAACTTCTTCTGATACCACCCCGGGCGAGCGTCCTTGCGGTACGTGTTCTCGAGTCGTTTATTTTGATAAAGTGCTGTAACGAATCTGTCGCGTAGTTTTTTCCTGGAACCGCGACTAATTGGATTAGCCAGGGCACCGTGGGTCATCCCTTTTGTGAGATTCAGCGCAATTTGCACGTTAAATGCGGGCGGCAAGAAAGGGAACAGCCTCCACAGAATTTCGGCCCCGCTGACAAATTGCCACTGGTCAGGTGTGATGCTGTCTGTTGCCACTAACTCTCTCTCGGAGGAGAAGGGCAGGAATCCCCCTGGCATTTCTGTAGCATTCTTTGTTTCCTTCTTTGTTTCCTTCTTTGGTGTTGGGCCACCGTTCATTGGTTGGGGTAGAAGTCCCAGGCAGTGCTCGAGGAGAGTGCTCAGGGCATCCTTCCGCTCGGTCAGTAGGTTGATCTCAATGTTGGTTGCCTCAAGTTCCTTTTTCAATATTTTCGGTTTAATGTTCATAAAAGTTGTCCTCTGTTAAAATGGAATGTCGTCGTTCATGTCGTCAGATATTGCAGGGGGTGCAGCAGTAGGGACAGGGATTGGAGCAGGCGCCGCTTCAGGACGTGGTTGCTTCTCTTTGCCAATTCGGCCCGAGATGAAGGGTCCACTGGGACCCGTCCTGTCCTTGGCGTTAAGCCAGTAGGTCTTGTTGTTAATCACGATCTCACCCGTGTACGTGTTCTCGAATTGGTCCGGGTCGTGATTGTTCAACTTAAAACTTCTATTTTTGTCGAAAGGTTTATCGTAAGCCATCTAGTTTCTCCATTTTCTGCACTTTGACGTGCAATTCAGTTAAAAATTTGTCTGCTTCATCCAGCATGTTATCTATCAATTCTTGATTACGTTGGAAGGGAATGATGATGATCTGCCGGCCCGGTTTCTTCCGTGGGTCAAAACTGACAAAGTCCACTCCCTCTATGTCTCCTGGGAAGCACTCCATCTGACAACACATCTGCCAGCGGTACTTCTCATCGATCGCCTGTACCCACTTCGGGTCGT
>Ga0315334_10000245_pt1 | contig 33837 bp, 27 predicted proteins | sample M150034915metaG_FD_205555 | JGI IMG/M metagenome (GOLD analysis project Ga0315334, IMG submission 205555) | Ammonia-oxidizing marine archaeal communities from Monterey Bay, California, United States - M1 500m 34915 | ecosystem: Environmental > Aquatic > Marine > Intertidal zone | place: USA... | reverse complement strand
TCCGGCTCTGAATAACCTTCGTACCAGACCTTGTCCCATAGCACCGACCAGGACACTTCCGGGTGTTCATTGTGAATTTCCCAGAATTCAATAGAGCCATTATCGGCTTCGATCAGTAAACCATCGCCACGGGGAGACAGTGCAATACGCTTTGGCGCAGCTTCAGTGATATCTTCAGAAAACACAGCCCGATGTGCAGTCGTGTTGTAAATAGAGAGTGTGCCCAGGCTATCGATGCTGACAAAATTCTTACGTCGCTGCTCCGGGGTCATTCTCAGTATTGGCTGAGGCCCTGGACTAAATTCTCGCACTTTCTGCAGGCTGGTGCGCCCCTCTTCGCGGGACAGGAACCACTGTGATATATCGCCGGCATCATCTGCTACCAGCAGTGATATACCACCCAGCAGAAATACAACCTGTGTCGGTTTGACACCACCCTCTGTTAGAAAGGTTTCGATCTCAAACTCGCTGCTTTGCCCGCGCATCGCCGCGATCAGGTCCAGAGCACGTATCAGCCCGTTGCTGGAGATAAAATAAACCCAGCGCTGGTCACCACCGATAAACAATTGCTCAACGTCTTGAACCAGAATATCCATTTGGTAGCTATCCAGCTCAATGTCCGGCTCTCCCCCACCAAGATCAAATGCCGCGAACAAGTTGGTTTGCTTACTTGCCTTAATCAGGTTTATCGTCCCGTTTTCATCGATACCGGCTACCATCAGCACATCACCGGAAGAACGGACGGCTAATTTTGATAAGCGCGAATTGGGAAATAGATTAAAGGGCTGCTCTCCGAATGGGTATTCGATGACCGGTGTTAAAGTGCGGGTATTGTTTTCACCACTAAAGCTGGTCTCATAACCGTAGCTGGCAACCAGGGCCTGACCATTATCCAGGCCCAAGGCAAAGATTCCGCTTCCTTCAGTGTCCAAAGCAAAATGACTAATCGCGGTAGCTTCTGGCAGCTCTATTGTCATGGACAAGACTGGCGAACCATCACTGGCATTAAAAAACAGCACATCGGCGTTATCACCAATGCGCATTCCTATCTCAGACTGTTCTTCTATAGCGAGGTGTAAAGAAGAGGAGTTACCACTATCAACCAGCTCATATTCGCTCACTTTATCGAGCTTGGCGGATTCAAAAAGAGGAATAACTTCGTAGAACAAATACATGAAGATCAGCAATATCGCCAGGATCACACTAATCCCACCTATTGCTATACCAATGCTAGCTGACTGGTCGTAAAAATGACGAATCTTACGGCGTAGAGCCATGCGGCTGGAAGTCATATTTGACACCGCAGGCCCAGCCTCAGAACTTTCTGAACCCTGGCCGCTCATAGACTGAGTTACTTTATTTGGCATTGAGTCAATGTCTTCTTGTTTATTAATTTTTTCAATTTCTATAAACACAACAAAGGTTCAGTCTGACTAGACTGAACCTTTGTTGATCAAAATGGAAACAGCTTTCCATGCCGCCTCCACTCTTATTGGCTATTCCCTAAGCTAATCTAGAAGCTGCAGGCTGTGCATTGTGCCTTGCACTACACGAGCTGGCAATGGGATATAGCCATCTTTCAATACAATGCCTTGGCCGGTCTGTGACAAAATAAGTTTTACAAATTCTTTTTCTAGTGGTGACAATGGCTTGTTCGGCTCCTTATTCACGTAAACATAAAGGAATCGTGCCAGTGGATAATTACCTGTCACTGAATTGGCTGGGGTTGCATCGAAATATTCACTACTCGCATTTTTAGCAATAGGCACAGCTCGAACACTAGATGTTCTGTATCCTATACCAGAGTAGCCAATGCCATTAATTGATGTACTGACCGACTGCACTACCGAAGCTGAGCCAGGCTGTTCGTTAACATTGCTCTTGAAGTCGCCATCACAAAGGGCTGCATCCTTGAAGTAACCATAAGTTCCCGACACAGAGTTACGACCAAAAAGTTGAATGTCACGACGCTCCCATTCACCGCTCATCTCCAGGTCGCCCCAGTTTTCGATACTCTGAGATTCACCACAACGCTGATTTGATGAGAACACCGCATCCACTTGTGGAATAGTCATACCTTCTATTGGGTTATCCTTGTGCACATAAACTGCCAGAGCATCGATTGCTACAGGGATAGCTGTGGGCTTGTAGCCATAACGAGATTCGAAGGCTTCAACCTCATTGTCTTTCATCTTACGGCTCATGGGGCCAATATTAGAAGTACGCTCGGTTAGAGCCGGAGGAGCAGTGGATGAGCCTGCTGCCTGAATCTGGATGTTTACGTTAGGGTAAACACGCTTGAAGTCTTCAGCCCAAAGAGTCATCAAGTTAGCCAAAGTGTCAGAACCAACACTGGAAAGATTTCCAGATACACCACTGGTACGTTCATATTCAGGGATATCGTGATCCACATCAGCCGCTTGCGTAGAAAATGCAAGTACAGTGAAGAAAGGCAATACAAGAGACTTTGAAGATAAAGAAATGCGCATGAGTCCTCCAATAGGCTAGTTGCGACTAGTATTTGGTTATACGCACTATATAAAGTTTATATTACATAATTATGACAGTCTCAATTTGATGTGAACCTGAGCATAAGATATCTATGAAAACGCCTGTCGGGCCACATGAATATGTTACAATGCTTGGCTGGATCGCTGAGCCTGTCTGTGGGTTTGCAAAGAGTCTGTTAATTTGAAACAGCTGGTGTTTACGCCCAAACTCCGGCAGAAGAGCCTTAAAAAGGCTAAATTTATTTGTCACAAGATTTTCACAATTCAGCCGGGGAAAATTGGTTACACTATCTTCCTATTGAGCTCTTATTGAGCTCTTATTGAACTTCTACTGAAACAAGGTGCAGGAATTAGGTCGAATGTCTGAACAAGCTGAGCACAAGTCATTGGATTTAGTTATTGATAACGAGGCGGCGGATTCGGCTGCGTCGTCTGCAGTCAGTGCAGACAATAAGACTGAGCAAGACCACCCTCCTATAGACCTCGAAAATACCGACTATTATGAAAATCGGGAACTCAGCTATTTTAAATTTAACCTCCGGGTTTTAAGCCAGGCCTGTGATCCGAAGCATCCCCTACTTGAACGACTGATGTTCCTGCTGATTTTTAGCTCGAACCTCGACGAATTTTTTGAGATTCGGGTCTCAGGGTTAAAGAAGCAGCTGGATTTTGGTCGCCAGCGACCGGGCCCTGATGGAATGTATCCGGAACAGGTTCTCAAGGAAATCCATTCGCAGGTTAAAGATGCTCTTACTGAGCAATACCGAATTCTTAACGCAGACCTGCTGCCTAATCTTGCCGCAGAGAACATACATTTTTTGCCACGCCACTCATGGAATGATGAGCTAAAAGAGTGGACTCGGGAATATTTCAATCAAGAAGTACAGCCAGTTGTCAGCCCTCTGGGCCTGGATTCTGCGCACCCATTTCCGCGGCTTGTTAACAAGAGCCTAAACTTTATCCTCTCCCTGGATGGCAAGGATGCATTTGGAAGAGATAGCGGCCTAGCAATAGTGCCTGCTCCTAGGTCTCTGCCTCGCTTAATTAAAGTGCCTTCAGAAATAATGCCGGAAGGTGATAATTTCATTTTCCTGTCTTCTGTTATTCACTCCTATGTCGATGAGCTTTTCCCGGGTATGACTGTGACCGAATGTCATCAATTCCGTGTTACCCGTAACTCCGACCTCGAAATGTCGAACGTAGAAGTAGAAGATTATGCCATGGCCCTGCAAGGGCAATTGCATAGCCGCCGCTTTGGCACAGCGACTAAGCTGGAAGTGGGCATCAACTGCCCTGAAGAGCTGACAGATTTTCTGTTGGAGCGTTTTAATCTTACCAAGGATGAATTGTTTCAACTGGATGGCCCAGTCAATCTACAACGCCTGACGGCGCTTTATCGCATGCTTGACCGCCCCGAACTGCGCTATCCGCAGTTCTCACCCGGAACACCGCGCCTGCTTGAAGAAGGCAGTTCTATTTTTGCTGCGGTGGACAAGGAAGATCAACTTCTGCTTCACCCTTTCCAATCCTTTATTCCGATTATCGATTGGGTGCGCCAAGCAGCAAAAGATCCTACTGTCTTGTCGATTAAACAGACACTGTATCGCACAAACGAATCTTCCGAATTGGTAGAAGCATTGGCCGAAGCCGCAAGGAATGGCAAGGAAGTTACGGTAGTTATCGAGTTGCGGGCACGCTTTGACGAAGAAGAAAATATTAATTTTGCCAGTATTCTTCAAGAGGCGGGAGCCGTCGTTGTATACGGGGTGATGGGCTACAAGACCCATGCCAAAATGTTGCTGTTTGTGCGCCGCATCGGAAACACCTTGAAGCGATACGCACACATGGGCACCGGGAATTATCACCGGAAAAATTCACTTCTTTATACAGATTACAGTTTGCTAACCTCTGATGAGGCCCTTTGTGCGGATATGCACAAGGTATTCCAGCAAATAACAGGCATGGGCAAGAAGATTCACCCCAAACTGTTAATTCACGCCCCCTTCAACTTGCGTAAATCATTAATAAAAATGATAGAGGCCGAAGCTGAAGTAGCCAAAGCCGGTAAAGCAGCACACATTATGGCGAAGATGAACTCCGTAACAGATCCGGACATCATCAAAGCGCTTTACCAAGCATCAATCGCTGGTGTAAAGATTGATCTCATCGTACGCGGCATTTGCTGTCTGCGACCTGGGATTCCAGGTGTCAGCGATAATATTCGAGTGACCTCTGTTATTGGACGTTTTCTGGAGCACTCCAGAGTCTATTATTTTAAAAACTCCAACCCGCAGATATATTGTTCCAGCGCGGACTGGATGGAGCGTAATTTAAATACCCGTATAGAAGTCTGCTTTCCCATTCTAAAAAAGAAGCATGCGACCCGAATAAAGTCTGAGCTGGAAATGTACCGAAATGACCGCAGTCAAAGTTGGGAATTACATGCCGATGGAGAGTATCAACTGCTGGAAAATGATGCTGAAGACGAAACTGTCGAAGACGTACAAATGCTGTTATTAAAACAACTGTCCTAAAATCGCTGGCGACAGTTAGAGTTAGAGAAGCAGGGATTAGAAACTAGCCATTTGTCAGGCTGACTTTAGGAAGATCACTGCTCTGCATTACCGCCAGCGTCTTCTTATTCTTCACCATGAAGTCCAGCATCCCTTCCCGCAAAGCCGTGGCGCTGAAACTAACGCGCTCCACAGAATAAGCCCGCATAAGCCCAACCAAAACTGCCCAGCCCGGTAATAGCAAGTCTCGCCTACGTTCCTTTAACCCAGGCAACTCACCTTTCTCTGCTATCGCCGACAAAATCTCCGGTTTCAGAGCAAGCAGCGAATCTAAAGCAATCTCATTTTTGCCATAACCGTGTTGCCGACAGATGCCCGCGAGCATTTTTACGGTTCCAGAAGAAGCATAGGCTTCACTCCACCCGGCTCTACTTATCCCAGGCTCTACTTGCGCAAACGCTTGTCGTGCAGCTTCAGTTGCTGCATCTAGCTGGCTCTCCAATTGCGGTACATTCTTGGTCTGCTCTGGAAAAAACTTATCGCGCCAGGCGACACTGCCAATAGCCATGCTTTCAGTAAATAAACGTGAATGTTTGTGCCCGACGATAAGCTCTGTACTGCCACCACCGATATCGATTACCAATCTGTGATTGTCTGACACCGGCAGCGCCGTGATAACCCCAGCATAGATCAATACAGCTTCCTGCACACCGCTGATTACAGACACCTGGATACCAATGTCTTTGGCGGAGTGAATAAATTCCTGGGCATTGTCTGCTATACGGAAAGTGTTGGTTCCAAGAGCCCAATACTGCTCAATAGGATATTGATCTATGAGCGTTTTGAAACGCTGTAGACAATCAAGGCCACGTTGAAACGCCACTGCTGATATTGCGCCGGCTGCCTTGACGTTCTCACCAAGCTGCACTGAATCACTGCAACGCTCAACTATTTCTATGCGCCCATTTTTCCATTCTCCAATCAAAACGTGAAAGCTATTGGATCCAAGATCGATGCATGCATACATATAAGAATAGTGACTCGCAGGTAGTAAAATTGCTTAGCGTGTTTCTATACTACTATATCTGCAATTTTGGCAGCAGCCTGAATTTTTTTGCCCTTGTGTTCCCTAACACAGCGGACTAACAGGAGGTGACAGTGAGAATAATAAGGACAGCGGGAGTCATACAAGGAGTTCCAGGCACAAGGAACAGCACAGAACTCCTTTGAGGTTAATCGAGGTGGTTTAAATCATGGATTGCTGGTAATTCTCCAATCCTACTTTATCAATTAGAGTCAATTGCGCTTCCAGCCAATCAATATGCTCTTCTTCACTATTGAGAATTTCACTAAGCAGGTCACGACTAACAAAATCACTGACAGATTCACAATAGTTAATACCCTCTTTCAAATCCGGGCAGGCAAGAAGCTCCAGTTTGAGATCACACTCCAACATTTCCTTGGTATTTTCACCGATCATCAATTTGCCCAAATTCTGCACATTAGGCAGGCCCTCTAGAAATAAAATGCGCTGCATAAGCTGGTCAGCATGTTTCATCTCATCTATAGATTCTTCGTACTCTTTCTCTGCCAGTTTGTCTAAACCCCAGTCCTGATACATACGAGAGTGCAAGAAATATTGATTAATGGCAATGAGCTCATTGGCTAATGCTTTATTTAAATGCTTAATTACCGTGGGGTCTGATTTCATAAGATGTCCTCCTGACTAACTTTGCGCAAGCTTCGCCTCTTGGGCAAAAAAAGTCAAGAAAAGTGAATATAAGTCATTGATATAAATGAGAAAACTAAATGATAAGCAATCCCATTACGATTTATGGCCAGCACCATAGGAACTGACATCATACGAATAAGGGATTAAACAGCTGGTGGGTGCCCTGTCAGGGCTAATAGGCTGATCGCTGTTTTAAGCAGCGTTAGTATAAGGGGCTGTCTTGTGAAATTCTTTTACGATAGTTCGCGCGAGCTTGCCGCACTTTCCACATTCACTGGCTATGTCCAGTTTAGTACGTAAGTCAGTCATATTGCTGGCACCATCGCGACAGAGATCGCGAATCTGGTTGTCAGTAATCTGTCTGCAAATACATATGTACATGAATGTCTCCTCAACTTTGAAATGCATCTTAATGGTAATGAGAATGATTGTCAACAACATTTATATCTGCTAACTTAGTTGCTCATTGAAGATCACAGCACCAACAAGCTAAGTCATTGTTTTTAAAGAAGTAGATTCTTACCATGCAAACACCCACCCTATCTTCTGCCCGCAGCGGCGACCGCTGTGTCGTGCTAGAAATAGCCCCGGAGCCGCCAGAACTTAAAAGTCGCCTGTACACTCTAGGCATTATCCCCGGCTCAGTTTTAGAATTGCTGCGCTTCGCCCCTTTGGGCGACCCCATGCAAGTTAAAGTTGGCGGCAGTTTCATTAGCATTCGCAAATCTGAAGCAGAAATCATTACAGTGGACATTCAATAAAAGCATGCAAAAGATCGCGTTAATCGGTAACCCTAATTGTGGCAAGACAACATTATTCAATCTACTGACAGGGTCTAATCAAAAAGTAGGCAATTGGCCTGGCGTTACTGTGGAGAAAAAACTCGGCTATTTCCAATTAGAGGGTAATTCGATTGAGTTGGTAGACCTCCCTGGAGTCTATTCTCTTGAACAAGACTACAGTGGTATCGACGAAAAAATCGCGCAGGACTATCTCGCCCAGAGCGATATTAACCTGATTATCAATTTGGTTGATGCGACCAATATCGAGAGAAGCCTGGTACTAACACAGCAATTAATGGAAAAAAATATTCCCATGTTGCTTGTTATGAACATGCTTGATGTAGCGAAACAGCAGGGAATTTCGGTCGACACTAAACAAATGGCGGACAAACTACAACTGCCAGTTATCGATATGGTGGCGTCACGAAAACAGGGCATTAAGGAGCTACAAAACAATCTACTGTTAAAAATAGATACGCCGCCACAAAACTCCATCCCGGAAAAGCTGGAAGATACAAACAAGCAAACGTCTGAAGATAAAATTTTGCAACGCTACCACCAATCTCAACAACTGGTGAATGGCGTTGTAGAAGTTTTCCCCACGCACCACAGCCTCTCGGAGAAAATAGATTCTGTTCTGATAAATCGCTGGCTAGGCATCCCGTTTTTTTTATTAATGATTTACCTGATGTTTACAATTGCAGTAAACGTTGGTGCCGTTTTTATCGACTTTTTTGACATCTTATTTGCGGCTGTTCTGGTGGACGGCACCACTTGGCTCTTGCAAGAGTTCTCCGCTCACCCAATCATTATCACTCTACTGGCACAAGGTGTCGGTGGGGGTATTACCCTAGTCGCTACTTTCATTCCAGTAATTAGTTTTCTCTACCTGTGCCTTTCTGCACTGGAAGATTCCGGTTATATGTCACGAGCAGCATTCGTAATCGACCGAGCAATGAGTGGCATTGGCCTGCCTGGCAATGCCTTCGTGCCCTTAATAGTCGGTTTCGGCTGCAATGTTCCTGCTGTGATGGCGGCACGCAGTCTGGGTAGGGACAGTGACCGGCTTATGACCATCGCCATGGCTCCGTTCATGAGCTGTGGCGCCAGACTTACCGTTTATGCTTTATTTGCAGCGGCCTTTTTTCAACAAAATGGACAGAACATCGTCTTTGCTCTGTACCTGCTAGGTATTGCACTTGCTGTATTTACCGGCTGGATCTTTCGCAAACAATTGTTTACCGATGAAATTACTCCGTCTTTTCAGGAAATGCCCGCGTATCATGTACCAATAGTCCGCAACATCCTGCTAACCACCTGGTTTCGACTAAAGTCATTTATCTTTAGAGCAGGAAAAACCATCGTAGCTGTTGTGATCGCACTAAGTTTTCTGAACTCCATCAGTACAGACTTCAGTTTTGGGAACGAAAATTCCGAAAACTCTGTTCTTAGCGTTATTGGAAAATCAATTACACCCGCCTTTGCTCCTCTCGGTATTGAGCAGGATAATTGGCCAGCCACAGTCGGACTCTTTACTGGCATGTTTGCAAAGGAAGCAATCGTCGGCACACTGGATGCACTTTACAGCGAGCCCGACGCAGGCCTCGATGATGGTGCTGCCCCTAACCTGTTAGGAGCAAGCAAAGAAGCAGTGTCATCGATAAAAACGGAATTACTTGCACTTGGATCAACACTCACTGACCCCTTAGGCATCTCGATAGGTGATGTAAGTGATCTCGATGCTGTCGCCGATGAACAAGAAATAGAAGCCAGCACTCTCAGCAATATGGCCGCCCTATTTTCCAGCCCTTTCGCAGCCTTCTGTTATTTAGTCTTTGTTCTGCTCTACGCCCCCTGCGTGGCCGTACTAGGGGCTATAAACAAAGAAGCTGGTTGGCATTGGACACTTTTGGTGTTCACCTGGTGTACTAGCCTGGCCTACATAACCGCCACGGTCATTTACCAAGTTGGCACATTCTCCGTGAACCCCCTCTTCTCTTCGATATGGATAGTGAGCATGCTTAGCATTCTAGCCGCTTTCATTTTCAACTTGAAAAAGCTCTCGAGCAAGATGGTTCCGAAAGATCTCATCCCGGCTGTTCAAGTATAGCTTGAGCAGCCACTTGCCTGAGAACAGACCTAGCCGTTTAATAATAAAAGAAGAATATTCTTTAGCAACAGCACTTTCTCGCCACTCGAACACAACTGCCTTCTGATAGAGCACACAGAGCGATATAACGACATATAGAACAATAGTAAACTGACTACTTGTTCTATTCTTAGCTCTTACACTGGCCAAAATCAGCGCCAAGTCTTGCTTGCAGCGACTCAAGCCTAAACGAAACCCGAAAATCCAACACTATTTAGTGCAGGCATTGATTGTTCTAAGGTTGATGAACCGCTAGAATTACTGGGCTTTCAGCTTTTAGGCAACACGCAATATCGTACTATAGATATTATTTACTCTGGCCATTTTTGTTGATTCTCATCTGTGCATAAATTAATTCAGAAAATCAGTCTATCCTCTATCGCGTTGCTGCTCCTTATCACTTCCTGGACCAGGCTTGCCAGTGCTCAGCCCGTGACCGTCGCTCCCGAATCCGATCACCAGCCTTTAGCAAGTTTTGTCGATTATTATGAGGACGGTTCAGAAGCCTTAACTATCGCTGAGGTGTCAGCAGCAGATTTTGCTGTCAACTTTATTCCGCACGACAATGATATTTTACATTTTGGCATTACCAGCTCTGCCTACTGGATACGCTTTGATATGGACTGGTCGAAGCTAGAGATTTTTGAACGCAAAATTCTGGAATTTGGTCCGCCAAAATTAGTGCCTGGCCTGATTCGCGGCGGAATAGAACTATTCATTGTAAACAATGACGGTCAACTTATCTCTCAATATACCCTCGGCACACAAACCGATGACAGAGAGTTAAAAACTCTTAATCGTGGCTTCGCACTAGAAATAGATGAAACTTACGGTGAACATTTTTATTTACGTATCACTAGCGCTAGACCATTGCGGTTACCCATTTCACTTTGGAGCGAAGATGCCTTTCATTCTCAGTCGATGAGTTCAAATACCAGTCTTGGCTTAGGGTATGGCATTCTCCTGGCAATGATTTTTTATAATTTGATTTTATATTTCTCAATTCGAGAAAATAGCTACCTCTTCTACGTGATCACCGTAACAAGCCAAGCTACATTTCTATTTTTGGATTCGAAACACTTGCGCTATTTACTTGATGAGTTTCACCGGGGCAGCTGGTATGTGGATATTGCTGAACGAATTATCTACCCATTGCTAGTCATGACAGCCCTGTTATTCCAGCGGTCATTACTGAGAATGTGGGAATACAATATCAAATTGGACAACGTTATAAAGTTCACGTTCGCTGGCTTTGGAATAATAATGCTGCTAGCTCTGCACCCGAATGAAAAAATATTTCAATACCCGTTTATCTTCCTGCTTGTAATGGTGATTCCTCTGGCCTTCTATAACAATGTTGATGCTATACGCAGGGGAAGTCTGACTGCCGCTGTACATATGGCAGCCATGGGGGTATTCCTCACAGGGGTAATCATTTTGATCATGCTGCAGCTTTGGCCGGCCTTTCCGAACAACGCGCTCACCAATAATGCCTATTATGTAAGCCTGATCATTCAGGCCTTGTTGCTCTCTTTAAGCCTTGCAACACAGTACAACCAAATAAAACAAGAGAAGGAAGACGCTCAGCGGCAAGCAATTGATAACTTGGTAAAGTCTGAACAAATTAAAGATGACTTGCTGGCCAATGTATCTCATGAGTTACGCACTCCCCTTTATGGCATTAACGGCCTCGCAGAAGTAGCGCTCACGGAGTTTAAAGCCGAGACACAAAATATTAATCTCATCACACAAAATCTAGAGTTAATTCAAGCTAGTGGTGACCGCCTTACAAAACTGGTAAACGACCTTTTAGATTTCTCTAGCACAAAAGAAGAAACCACCTATATCAAATTTAAACCGGTAGACCTAAACAGCCTTGCCACACTGGTAGTGGCTGTTTGCAAGCCGCTTATTGGTGAAAAGAATTTGGAACTCAGGGTGGAGATCGATCCAGAGCTACCCTTGGTTGCTGGGGACGAGAATAAATTACAACAAATATTGGTCAATCTGACTTCAAACGCCATCAAATTCACCCATTCAGGTGAAGTAGTGATTTCAGCCGAGTTAACCTCTGACTATAACGTTACTGTAAAAGTGAAAGACACTGGCATCGGCATTCACCAAACCGATCACGACACTATTTTTAAAACCTTTGAGAAACTACCCTCAAAGCAAATGAATGCAACCGGCATTGGACTCGGACTGCCACTGGCCAAGAGCATGGTTGAATTACACCGCAGTACACTACACGTCGAGAGTGAATTGGACCTGGGTTCAACATTCAGTTTTGATTTACGCGTTTCTCTCGATCAAACCAGAGCCATCAAGCCACCTAATATTCACAAAAAGATGATCCGTCGTGCAGACTATTTTGAACAGGCGAACAAAGACTCTGAAATTCCTAAACTGCGTACTGAACAGGAAATTACAATCTTAGTAGTCGATGACGATGAGATAAATAGAGTCGTTATGGGACAACAATTAGACGATTACAATGTCATCAAATGCTCAAACGGTCTGGACGCGCTAACGACTGTAGAAGGACAAAAACCAGACCTTATTTTACTGGATCTCATGATGCCCGGGGTCAATGGTTATGAGGTTTGTCAGAAGCTAAGGCAAAAATACAGCCAGATTGAATTACCTATTATCTTGGTAACCGCAAAGAATCATTTAGAAGACTTAACACAGGGCTTTAAAACTGGCGCGAATGATTATCTCGCCAAACCTTTCCATAATGAGGAACTACGCTCACGTGTGGAAAACCAATTACGCCTGAGCCTGCTACACCGAGTAAACGAAGACAACATGCGTATGCGATCCCAAATCGAATCTTATGCCAAAGCCGATACTGAGTTACGAAGCTCACGCTTTCGTCTACAGCAGGTATTAGAATCGATTAATGCAGGGTTCCTTGCCTTCGAACTACCAGGAAAGATATTCAGCCTCAATCAGAGAGCAGCAGAATTGCTCGGCAGCGATCGCGATTCAATTTTGAATAAAGACATACGCAGCTTATTTTCAGAGTCTGATATCAATACAGAAATTCTGCAGGTGTTGGAGAATTGGGAAATCGGCAGGGACCAGGACGGCCAACCTGAAAATTTACCAAACCATGCAAACAGCCTGAGTGTAAATATTGAGATAATCTACCCTTATAGCAGCTCCACCAAGCCCTCATCCCAAGGTATTTCATTCAACAGTCGCTTAAACCTCTTTGGCAGTGATGAAGGAACAGGTGTGCTCTTTCTGGAAGACACTGAGCCATTGCATAAATTGGCAAACAGCAAAGTTGTTAAAGACACTGTAGAGCTAGTGAGCTTTCTCGGTCAGGCACAGCAAAATATTCGTCGCATAGGCACACGCCTGAGTGTATTAACACCTGCCGAAATTACGGAACACCCTGCTTTACTAGATAAGCTAACTGGAATTGAGGAGCTAATTAATTTCATCGATGAGCAGTTACCTGCAGTCAGTAGCGAAGGTGAATACCGGCAACAATTAGTTACCTTAATGCGATCGGCATTACATACATGGGAAGTCACCACTCAGAAATCGAAGATCGAATTAGCAGAAGAGAGTAGTATCTGGGCTGTCAGCATCGACGATGGCCGGCTTAGAACTAGAACCTTTGATCGCTATCTGCGTATTGAACAACTGCCCAAAATCCCCCGGTGGCGCGAAGTCGTTAGAACTGCCTATTTTGTGCTATCCAATCCCGCAATTGAGCCAGAAACCCGCATCTCTTTAGAGGCAGAGTTGGAAAAGACCAAATCAATCTTGAAAAAGGCTGCAATCAGCTAAACAAGCCCAGGCTATGCGCATAATTGGACCACCAATTCAGTTGGGTTTTACCAATAAATTGGTTACTCTTACGGCCAGCTGTTGTAGGAATATACTCCCTTGTTATTTGTGGGTATAATTTCCAGGTTTATCCGCTGCTTTTTAGCCTGACAAAGAACGCTTCTATCATCGTCACATTGTTTTAACAGCAACTATGTACATAAAACACTTCGGCCTAGCTCAATATCCGTTCTCGCTAACACCGAATACCCGTTACTTTTTGAAACTTCCTAGTCACCAACGTGCCTTTGATTCCATTGTGATGGTGCTACAAGACGATGGACACATCGCTAAAATTACCGGAGAAGTTGGAACAGGCAAAACCATGCTTTGTCGAAAGGTGCTCAACGCCCTGGAAGTACTCAAAGACAGGTATCTTACGGCATTTATTCCAAACCCCGTTCTAAGCGAAGAAGGCATTATGCGTGCCCTAGCAGATGAACTCAATATTACGGTCGATCCCGAAACAAACTACTACGGTGTATTGAAACTAATTACCGAAAAATTGCTCGAACTATCTGCTAAGCAAAAAAGCGTAGTGCTGTTTATTGATGAAGCTCAAGCGATGCCAGAAGAAACGCTGGAAGCAATCCGTCTCCTAACAACGATTGAACAAGACCCAGAAATTGGCGCTAGATTGCAGGTCGTATTATTCGGTCAGCCTGAACTGGACCAACTGTTGGAACGCCCCCTGCTGAGGGAGCTGAATAAGGACATTAGCCTCTCCTATCAACTCACCGCCTTGGATAGAGATGGCGTAAAAGCCTACTTAAACCACAGGCTGATTAAAGCAGGCTATAACGGTTCAGACATGTTCACCGATAAAGCCATTGAGCTTATTTTCAAGGGGTCAGGTGGAATCCCGAGGCTTATCAATATACTAGCCCATAAGACATTAATGGTAGGCTTTGGCAAAGGTGCTCAGACCCTAACAGACAAACACGTAGAAGAAGCCGTCAAGGATACGGAGGCCGCCCAGCAGCAAAAGTCCATCACTGAAAAGCTCTTTCCTAACTGATATTCACAGTTAATCGCTAGTCTTGGATTCAGATACCTATTACTGAAAATAGAGTACTGAAAATGGAAATTCTCTCATCTTCATAGTTGTATCAACTCAATCAAGCCTTATAATCAGCGTTTTCGATGCTTTCACGGAAGTTTGATATGTCCCAACAGCTATGGCAACAACTCAAAGCAGAAGCCCAGAAAATCATTGAACAGGAACCCCTGTTAGCAAGTTATGTCTATGCCTGCATTCTAAATCATGAAAGCTTACAATCTGCTCTAAGCTTCATCCTCGCGAACAAACTATCCGATGATGTCATGCCAGTAGTCAGCGTAAGAGAGTTGTTCGATAACGCCTTCCGTGAGTCGCCGAAGATAATTGAAGAGGCCGCCAGCGATATCAAAGCAGTGGTTGAGCGCGACGCTGCCACAAGCAACTACCTGCCCGTAATTCTTTATCTGAAAGGCTTTCAATCTATTCAAGTGCACAGACTCGCCCATTTCCTTTGGACTAATGGACGCAAAGAACTAGCACTATTCATGCAAAGTAGGAATTCTGAAGTCTTTGCCGTCGACATCCACCCTGCTTGCAAAATTGGCCAAGGCATCATGTTTGACCACGCCACGGGAATTGTTATCGGTGAAACATCAGTCATCGAAGATAACGTCTCTATTCTGCAACAAGTCACCCTAGGCGGCACAGGAAACGAGAAAGGAGACCGGCACCCCAAAATCCGTTCTGGGGTTCTGATATCCACAGGTGCGAAAGTATTGGGCAATATAGAAATCGGTACCGGTGCCAAAATTGGTGCTGGCAGTGTTGTTCTAAATGACGTTGCAGCACACAGCACTGTCGTCGGTGTCCCAGCCAAGGATATTGGAAAACCTTGCTGCGATACACCAGCAGAAACTATGAATCAAAACTTCTTTGATTAACAGCGTCTTTGATTGATAGCTAAATGGTATGTACTGACCCAAGCCTGATAGGTAATTCGGCTTGGGTCAGCTCGGTTTTAGATTCGCACAAGCTACAAATGCTCTTCGGCAAATTCCGCTAGAGCAGAACGAGGCACACCTTGCAGCAATATGTTCCCTCCTTGCTTGAAGTTTTTGAATCGTTCAGTTAGGTACGTAAGCCCCGAACTCGTTGCAGTAAGATAAGGTGTATCAATCTGCGCTAAGTTACCTAAGCAAATAACCTTCGATCCACTTCCTGCCCGCGTCACAATTGTTTTAATTTGGTGAGGCGTCAGGTTCTGGGACTCATCAATAAGGATTAGACTGCCCTGAAAAGATCGCCCTCGAATATAATTGAGGGATTTGAATCGTAAAGGCACCTTGTCCATGACATATTCCATGCTGCTGCCACAGTTCTCATCATCCCAGTGCAGCGCCTCCAGGTTGTCGGTAATCGCACCTAACCATGGCTCCATTTTCTCCTCTTCAGTTCCAGGCAAGAAACCAATATCCTCATCAAGCCCTTGAGTGCTGCGCGTAACAATAATCCTCCTATATATTTTGTTAGGTACGGTCTGCTCAATACAGGCAGCAAGCGCTAAGATGGTTTTCCCGGACCCCGCAGAGCCAGTTAAATTAACCAAATGCACATCTGGATCAAGGAGCAAATCCATCGCCATAGCCTGGTAGATATCTTGCGGATACAAACCCCAAGTTTCTGTCGCCATAAGCTGTTCAGGATCAAGGTGCAACAGCTTAACTTCCTCCTCATTGACTTCTACAACTCTAGCGAGAAAGCCTGATTCGTCAGTTAAAAATTGATTAGGAAAGACTTCTTGATCGAAGGAGTTTCGGGCAATGCAATGAAATGTTTTGCCTTCTTCCTGCTGGGTAGTGACATTCTCGATCCGCTCCCAAAACGAACCGCTAAACTCAAGATAACCCTTATTAATCTGCTCGATATCATTTAACAACTGATCGCTGTGATAATCCTGGGACTCGATACCACAACCGCGGGCTTTTAAGCGAACATTGATGTCTTTGGTCACCAAAACAACGCGGCGAGATGGAAAGTTCTTCTTCAGAAAACCGACATCATTCAGAATCTTATTATCATTCAAATGAGTGGGAAGCATGACAAGGTTGTCCGGCACTTCGGTCATTAATACCGACAAAGTTCCACCAGTAGCTCCGTCAGCACCGCGAGGTATGGCTACACCAGTCTCAACATCTCCGGGGCTGGCTCGACCAAGCAATTTATCTAACTCACGAATGACCTGGCGACAATCGGCTGCAATCGATTGGCGCCCACTTTTCAAGGTATCAAGCTCTTCAAGAACTGTGATAGGAATTACTACATGATGTTCGTCGAAATTGAGTATTGCTGTGGGGTCGTGAATAAGAACGTTGGTGTCTAGCACGTAAAGAATGGGGTTGGAGGAGGTACTGTCGTCAGAAGAATTTATTACAAGTTTCACTTCGCTCATAGTCTATTTCACTCCTAAGAAAAAGATTATCGCACAAACACTTGTTACTAAATTTTGTCTTGATTTTGCCTTATTTTTCCTCCTGTTCTGCTTGAGTGAATAGAGTACCCTTATCTACTATCTTCGGCAGTATTGAACCATACCTTTAGTCGGTAAGCAAAATTTCGCTATGACTAACGTCAGTGCAAAAAATGAAATAGATGAAGCAAAAGAAGCCTGCTGCCGTAAAGACAGCTCTAGTGCTTATCCAGCAAATTGTAACAAGATACCAGCGGCGACCGCCGAACCAATAACCCCAGCCACATTCGGGCCCATAGCATGCATAAGCAGAAAATTATTAGAGTTTGCTTCCATGCCAACTTTGTTAGCCACACGCGCCGCCATAGGAACAGCCGAAACACCAGCCGCCCCAATCAAGGGGTTAATCTTCTGCGATGAAAGCAAATTCATCAACTTTGCCATCAGGACGCCCGCTGCAGTACCTATAGAAAAGGCAACCATGCCCAGCGCAAGAATTCCCAGTGTGCTACTTACAAGGAATTGCTCAGCACCGAGTTTCGAGCCTACAGCAAGCCCTAAAAGAATAGTTATTATATTGATCAACGAATTTTGCGCAGTGTCTGAGAGCCGGTTAACCACACCACATTCTTTCATCAGGTTGCCAAAACAAAACATACCCAATAGAGGCGCCGCGCTAGGCACTACAAAGGCTACAAGTATTAGCAGCAACAGCGGAAAAACAATCTTCTCTGTTTGAGACACTTCACGCAGCTGCACCATGCTGATCTCACGTTCTGCTTGGGTGGTTAGTGCACGCATGATAGGTGGCTGAATCAATGGAACCAGCGCCATATAAGAATACGCAGCAACTGCAATCGCACCGAGAATTTCGGGCGCTAAAATGCCAGCAACGTAGATAGCCGTAGGGCCATCAGCACCCCCGATAATACCAATGGCTGCTGCCTGCTTGATAGTAAAATCGAATAAGCCAAGGTCGGTTAAGAACAATGCGCCAAGCAATGTTGAAAAAATGCCAAACTGCGCCGCCGCACCTAATAAGAGTGTTTTGGGGTTCGCTAACAACGGGCCAAAGTCAGTCATCGCCCCTACACCCATAAAGATCAGCAGCGGGAAAACACCTGTTTCCAAACCCATCATATAAAATTGGTGAAGTATGCCGTCACCAACAGCGATATCAACACCAGGTATGTTTGACAGAATTCCACCAAAGCCGATAGGTATCAATAACAGCGGCTCAAAACCCTTTTTGATAGCAAGATATAACAACAATAAACCAATGATTATCATCGAAAATTGCGGCAACGTTATTTGCACAATCCCGGTGGTTTGCCACATCTCCATCAATCGATTCATGTATTCTTCTCTAGTTCTTTTTCTTATTGATTAATTTCAGGTCGTGGCTGGGGTTAAGCTAACGACAACATTACATCGCCAACTTGAACCGCATCACCTGCCTTAACAGAGACAGCGGTGACCTGCCCTGCCTGCGGTGAACGAATTTCCGTTTCCATCTTCATTGCTTCCAATATCAGTATCACATCACCTTCAGCGACAACATCCCCCACTCCTACCAAGACTTTAAATACATTTCCTGAAAGAGGAGCAAGTACTGGTGAGCCTGCCCCGCCAGCAGCTGCCGGAGCAGGCTCCGAAGCACTTGTGGTGGTAGCTGTACTAAGCTGAGAAACATCTCCACCGTCGGTCACTTTGACCACATAAGCCTTGCCTTCAACCTCAACCGTATAAACACCAGGCTCAGCAGTCTGAGCTGGCGCTACGGCAGCATTCGACTCAGCGGAAGGTGCAGGCTCGAAAGCACCTGGATTATTACGGTTTTTTAAGAATTTTAACCCCGCCTGCGGGAATAGCGCATAGGTTAGAGTGTCATCAACCTTATTTGCCAAATTTATGCCTTCGTCCTTGGCTATTTGCAGCAGCTCACTCTTCTGTTTCTCAAATTCAGGCTCAAGCAAATCTGCAGGTCGACAACTTATCGCTTCAGCACCATTGAGTACTTTGGTTTGAATCTCTGCATTAACAGGAGCAGGCGTAGTACCGTATTCCCCTTTCAAAACCCCCTCCGTCTCTTTGGTGATAGTCTTGTAACGCTCTCCGACAAGAACATTTAACACCGCTTGAGTACCCACAATCTGTGACGTAGGAGTCACCAGAGGAATAAATCCCAAGTCTTCTCTAACCTTGGGTATTTCCTCAAGCACCGCATCCATCTTGTCTGTCGCATTCTGTTCACGCAGCTGATTTTCTAAATTGGTCAACATGCCACCGGGAACTTGAGCAACCAATATGCGCGAATCGATACCACGCAGAGACCCTTCAAACTTCGCATACTTCTTTCGTACTTCACGAAAATAGCTGGCAATTTCTTCCAGCAGCTCGATATCCAGACCAGTACTACGCTCCGTAGCGTCTAAGATTGAGACCAAAGATTCGGTAGGTGAATGGCCATAAGTCATGCTCATCGACGAAATAGAGGTATCCACATTATCTATACCTGCCTCAACAGCCTTCACATAAGTCGCAGTAGAAAGGCCCGTGGTCGCATGACATTGCATGTGTATCGGTATTTTAACCGTCTTTTTCAATTTGCTAATGAGTTCATAAGCAACATAGGGTTTAAGCAAACCAGCCATGTCCTTAATACAAAGCGAATCAGCACCCATACTTTCTATTTGCCGTGCCATCTCAAGCCAGCTATCAATGCTATATACCGGGCTTATGGTGTAAGACATCGTGCCCTGCGCATGCTTCTCTTGCTTGCGCACAGCTTTAATTGCCGTTTCCAGGTTTCGCATATCATTCATGGCATCGAAAACACGAAAAACATCAACGCCGTTAATCGCGGCACGCTCTACGAATTTATCAACGAGATCATCAGCATAATGGCGATACCCAAGAATATTTTGCCCTCTAAAAAGCATTTGCTGGGGCGTATTAGGCATGGCTTCCTTAAACAAACGGATACGCTCCCAGGGGTCTTCGCCAACAAAGCGGATACAGGCATCGAAAGTAGCCCCACCCCAGGATTCCAACGACCAGAATCCAACCTGATCCAATTTTTCTGCAATTGGCAGCATGTCGTCTATTCGCATGCGCGTGGCCAGCAGTGACTGATGAGCATCTCTTAAGACAACATCAGTTATTCCAAGGGGTTTATTAATTTCGCTCATATGACAAGGCTCATTTTTAGGTTTTCAACGGATCGGGTCTCTGCCAAGGCCACCTAATGGTTAGTATTTCTATGTTGTGCAATTGCAGCGCTTATTACGGCAACTAAACGCCCTTGATCTAAGGCAGAAATAGATTGTGTCTCCGCGCCCGCAGCAGCCGGGGCCTTTTCAGGAGAAAGTCGTGATATCAAAGAAGACATGGCTTGGGTCGCGATTATCAACAAAGCGAGAAAAACAAAAACTGTACCCATACCGTAAATGGCAAGTTCAACTCCCTGAGCAAGCAAATTATCCATTTTTCAACATCCAACAAACAAGAGAGAATTAAATCATACTAAATGAAAGTATCAGAATCTAACCCAAGATAGATAGGGCTTGAATTATGTGAGGAATTGTAAGAAGTCTAAGATAGGCGTCGAGTGAAGATAACCGAGTTTTGAGTATTCACCCAGGAAGAAAAGAACTAAGGAGCCGCTCATCTAGAAACTAATGCATGTTTATTTGGAAAACAGCAATCAACTGAGCTTAGGTGAGATTAAGCAGCTTTATATCGCTGCCACGGATTATTTACCGTTGTAGTAAGAAATAGTACATTCGAAAGGGGCGTTTGAGGAAAACGCCCCTGTTTTATCTTGGATGTTTACAAACCAAGACATTATCCATAGGCTAGCTCAAGGAGCTCCCTGACACTGTTTATCTGAACAGCCCAATAAATTACAAAGAAAACTACAGTAGTCACGGAAATAGCAACTGCCGCACATTGAAGATCCTTAATATCCCCAGCATTACTTTCTTCTTCACTCATCCCTTATCTCCAATTTCTCAAGACTAAACACATTATTCCCAGCACTTAAATCAATTAACTGCCTAGCCAATTAACTACCTGCGAAGCCGATCCAACGGCCAGTCGCTGCTACCGTAAACCATATCAACATAGAAGAAATAGCAATGGATCTAAGTACCCAGGGGTGAATTTCTTCCAAAGGATGTCGTAACAAAGGCCGTCTGACAAAGAAAACGAAGAAGATCCCTGTAGCTAGCACCAGCATTTTGTACCAAAAAACAGGAAGCCAATAGATCTTCCCGGCCACTCCACAGGCCATAAAAACACCTGTGGCTAAAACCACTATAAGGCCTGCAACAAAAACCTTGTGCGCCCTGTCCAGAATTTCTCGTGCAGGAACATCAACAAATAACCAGCCAAGCAATCGCGCATCACTGACTATGACTGCTCCTCCCAATAATGCCATGGCCAACAAATGGAACGCCTCAACTATTGCGAATACGGCACCCCAGGTTTTTCCAATAATGCCAAAGGGAGTCTTTTCCAGCCACAGGAAAAACTCATACAACCGCAGCCACGTTTCATGACGTAAATCGGTCAGTGAGAAGATCAATACCATCGCCAGTAAAATGGCTACAGTAATTGTTTTTCTATAAGAGTTGGAGGTCGTTGAAACGGATGCTGACATATAGATAATACCTCGGTTAACTGCTGCGTCGATATTCCTATCAGCAGCTATACATAATGACTAAAATATTTCTTGGCCTGCAATGCAGCCTGAAAGTACTTGTGAAAAACTACCAGGATCAGTGTATTCGCAATCAAACCAGTCATAAGCAATAAAGCGACCAAAGATAACAACAAGCGTCCAGAAAGCCAGAGACAGAATTGCACCCAGGCGAATCCTATCTGGTGCTTTTGCATCGTGATCCCAACTAGAGACAGACTCAGTCATACGCCTGTGAAATAAATAAGCGTTGATTGCACAGGCCACCAATAAAATTAGCTTTGCTCGAAACCAAACACTTTGCGCGGTGCGCACAGGAACGGCATAAAACAACAAAACGCCTGTAATAAACATCACAACAAACCCAATCAGCATCGGCAGGTTTAGGCGCCGTGCTATATCACTGGCCGGGACATTGGGTAATGCATAGCCGAGCATTCTCAAGTCAATCACAAATAGCATGCCAAGGCACAGTATCAGAGTGAGCACATGAGTCGACTCAATCCAGTTGTACATATAATAAGACTCGTGAAGTAATGTACTCCAAGCGAAGCCGTCTACCCATATAGCGAAATCATAAATAAGCTGATTGATCACGAAACTCTGCTCCTTGTGTGCCAAGTTCAAGCTTGGCAGTAACTATAGAGCGTGCATTAATCGACATATTGAGATCGATCAATTATTAGCTAGTTCAATGAAAGTTTAATGGCTGATCAAGCAAAGGGGAGCGTAAATTTGATCAATAAAGCAGCACAGAAAACGCATCACACGTTTTCTGTGGGGGGGGGGGGATAGGAATGAAGAAAGAAGGGTTTAAAATGCCAGAGGATTGTTAAACAATTTAAAAGAACCGTAGGCCAGTTCCAATAATTCTACGGTAGATTGCCCTTGGCCTACCCAGTAATACAGTAACGCACCCAATATAATGACACCTGAACCAACCGCAGCGATTTCTTTGTCATCCCACTTACTATCTTTGTTCATATTTATACTCCGAAAACCGCTAAGTTCTTATAAGTCTAGCTAAAGCCAATCCAACGGCCAGTTGCTGCCACCGTGAACCAAATTAAAATTGATGTTATCGCAAGCAAGCGAATTATCCACGGATTGATCTCAGCATGTGGACGGCTATTCAAAAGTGGTTGTTTAATGAAAAACATGAAGCAGGAGCCAGCAAGAAGCACCAGCATCTTAACCCAAAAGACCTGCATATAATAAACTTTATCAGCCACACCTGCTGCACAGAAAACGCCTGTGAGAAGCGCCACAATGAGAGCTGCTCGAAAACATTTATGCGTACCCGTACTTATTGTTTCTGAAGGGATGTCTCTAAACACGATTCCAAGAAGTCGTAGATCCGTAGCCAATACAGTGCCACCAATCACCCCCATAGAAATGAGGTGAACAGCTTCTACAGTGGCGTATATTGAACCGTAAGTTGTTCCTATTACTCCAAGCCACGAGGACTGCCGCATCCATTCGAAAAAAGGCAATAAACTTCCATAAATAGAAGTCCTAACCTCAAATACTTCTAATATCCCAACCAGCAGCAATATCGCTACTAGCCCTATTGTCCTGACATATTGATTCAACAACGAACCGGACATGCTATCTCCTGAGTTATCCTAGCCGCCTTAAGCTGACTGTATTTTCAAATAAGAGTTAGAGCGCGCTTAATTGTTCTACACAACCCGCAGCCCACAAAATAGTTGAATTATTAGTATTGGTGCAATCAACCCAGTCATACGGGATATAACGCCCCAAAGTAACAACTCCACACCACAATACTAGGGAAATGATAGCACCGACACGTAATGCTTTCGGAGCCACAGGGTCCCTATCCCAGCTGCCGTCCGCAGCTTTCAAACGGGCATTAAAAACCATGGCGTTGATGAACGCGAAAAACAACAGAATCATCTTGATTCTGAACCAAAGACTCTGAATAGTCTCAACTGGCTTGGCGTACACCAACAATATGCCGGTAATGAACATGATCAAAAAGCCAATAATCATGGGTTTATGCAATCGATTGGCGACTGTTGAAGCTGGCACGTTCGTCAACATCAAGCCAAGCATGCGGAAATCAATAATAAACAATGATCCAATGCTAACCATCAGGGTTAGCACGTGCGTTGCTTCCAACCAACTGTAACTATAGTAGCCAGCTACCAGCATTTGGCTGTATTGCTGGGCTTCCATCCAGTGTGCAAATTGCAATAATAACTCGTTTATCACGCTTTAGGGCCTCTGTTAATCCTAATTGGGAATGTTTGGCTTTTAACAAAGCAAACAGGATAAACATCCTCAGCCCCAGAGTCCACAGGGGCCGGCAAATTTATACAGAAATATTACCAATTTAATTCTGTGATTGAATTTCACGCTTTCGGTATTCTGAAGGGGTCACACCTTTTATTTGCCGGAATGCATTATTAAATGGGGTTATAGATTGGTAACCAACCGATAATGCTATCGTCAAAACGGGCACATTCGGGTTTTCTTTGTCAGCCAAAGCCTCACTAGCATCTTCAATACGGTAATTATGCAGCATGGCATTGAAATTTCTGTATCCTAGCTGCTTGTGGATAAAGGCGCGCAGTCTATATTCAGGCAGATTCAGCTTCTTCGCCAGCATGGAGATTGTCAATCCTGCCTCACGGTACAATTTTCCATTCTTAAACACCTTATCGAAGCTCTCATGGTCAAAGGGTACTGTACTATCCAGCTCCCCCTCTTCTGCCAATTCCGTGACCTTGCGTATAACACCGCTTAGAGATACGTATTCGAAACGCATCATTACCAGCAACATACCTGTTGCCAAGAAAGCTATTGAGCTCACAATAATTGCATGGGCTGTAGCATAAGCGCTGGAGTCACCGACCAATAGAAAGTTTTCTACAAATACTACCGATAAAATTAGAACCCCTTGCACGCCTATGATAAGCCACCTTAGGATTCTTCGGTCATCAACCAAATCAGCCCTCCAGCCCTTGAGGGTCCAGTAGATTGCCGACACCACAAAGGCCAACATCATCACGTCCAGGAAAGTGCCTAACAAGGCAAGCTCATCAAAAGAACTTACATCGTCGGAAAATAAGAATAATGCCGCGAGGATTGAATCAAGAGCCACTTGCACAGCAAAGGCTATCATCAACAGTAGTGGGATTTTTTGTTGCTCCTGAAATATCAGAAAGCAATAGATCATGAACAGGCCAGGAATAGCATTGGCCCCAATCTGAGTAAGCAATTGCCAGCGGCCAAGGCTCAATTGAAACTGCGGCTCTATATGAGAGCCAGCCATACCATTTATTATATAAAAGGACGTGAATACCGCTATTAAAACAAAAACCCTCGCACTACCTGCGCGAGGGTCAGCTTTTATATAGCCCACCGCCAACACCAAAACGGAGAACATAGCTACAATCTGCGCACAAAACAACAACAGCGAGCCTAGCACGACAACTTCCTGCAAGTAGAGGCTAATGACTAAGACAATAACCGATCAACTGGTAAAATTCAAAGCAGGAAAAGCCAAAAAAAACACTGCAAAAGATTGTCCCTTTACAGTGAAGTTCTAATCAAGCTCACCGTGGCTCTCGGCTACACTAGAGCCATCTACTGTGGCCACTGGCAATAATGATTCAAGCTCAAAGCTCATACCAGCATTATCGATGAGTCGTGTAATTAGTTTGTCATTGAAGGCTGCAGCAGGTGTCAAAAAACCGCCACCAACTTTTCCTTTATCAACATCGCGACACAAGCTAATCCCAGCTTGCGCTAGCATCTTGGCCGTAGACCCATACCCTGGGTCCCTGTCACCGGTAATTTTGACACGGAGCTCTTCACCATTTTTTGTTTTACCAATAAAGCGCAGATCATAATGGCCATTACGCTGTTGCTCAGGGCTTGGCCCCTCACCTGGGCTTGGCAGAAAGAAACGAACCGCCAACCAACGAATGGGAGCTAAAGCTAAAGCAGTTATTGAAAGCTTCATGCCCAAAGCGAGACGCTTGGCCATTTTCTCACCCCGCTTTCCCGCGCCGGTAAGCACAGCCTCATTGTAGAGAAAACCTTCAGCATAGTAGCCATCAAGCAAAGCATTGCTGCGCAGCACTATACGGGTATTAATAGACGCCATGATAAACGGAGCCACCCAGGCATCGAAATCTTCATCATATTCCGCTGCAACATTATGCTGCCGGGCACTAAGTTGATGGCCCGCCGGGCATAACGAGTAAGGATCCTGCATTTCCCTGCGTATCTCAGCGCTATTGGCCGCTTCTTTATAAAGGTTGAGGCCACTTGCAATGGTACCTCCAGAAGCTCCTCCGACCAGCTTCTTTACGCGCATCTTCACCCGGTCACAATAGTGGCCAAAGTGCTCTTTAGATTGATCCTGTAGAAACTTCACACCAAGGTCAGAAGGAATAGAGTCAAAGCCACAACTATTTACGATTCTGGCGCCAGTCTCTTTGGCATCGGCATCATATCGCTCAATCATGCGTCGTATCCATTGCGGCTCGCCAGCAAGGTCACAATAGTCTGTCCCTAGCTGGCAGCAGGATTTAACCAGAGCCTCACCATACAAGGCATAGGGGCCAACAGTAGAAATAATTAACGCCGAACGCTCGCACATCGACTCTAAAGAGCTGTCATCCGAGGAATCTACAATAAGCAAAGATATTGCATCAGCAGCAGGACCCAATGACTCTTTCAAATCATTCAATTTCTTTTCCGACCTGGCAGCCATTGCCCAACTTAAATTGGGCTCGACATGCTCATGAAGCAAATAGTCACAAAGAATTTTGCCAACGAAACTGGTCGCGCCAAAGACCACTATATCAAACTCTCTGTTAGTCATTTTTTGTTCCTATTAGCGGATATCATCGAGGATATTTTTAAAAACTATTAACTAGAAGAAGTGAGTACAACCCCTTGTTTTATAAAATTATTTTACGAGAAAGAATCGCCATTCAAACAACAAACGTTGCCCAGAATGTAAACTAGAGAGAATAGGTTGTTTTTGGGGTTTTATATAGAGCACCATTAGCAGTGAGCACAGAGTCAACCGCGGCTAATAGCAACACCATCGCGGGAATGACGATAACTCATCCAAATCAAAAACTGCAGCCCAAACAATAGCGATGCTGCTAATAAATGGCTTGGTTGAACTAGTGCCGGCATACCTAAATGCCCTAATGCAGCACCGGAGAGAACCCCTGTTCCAATGACAAGAAGCATAGCAACGGCAAGCTTGCTTAGAGTATGTTGCCAACCCAGCGAAACGATCAATAGTCGTGCCAGCCAAAGGTTTGAGAAAAGTACGACAGCAGAAAAACTGCGATGTACATAAAAGAACCAAGGCATTGCTTCAACCCAACTTGAGCGTAATTCTTCGCCTTGTGCCTCGCGAATAAAATCCGTCATTTCCCTAACTTGGGTACCCATTGCTACCTGCAATATGGTTACGCCTAAAACGATGTACAGCCACTTCTCAAAGCGAGAGTCTATGCTCACTACCGACTGCGAAGCCATAATGTCTCGCCTCGCTTGTGCCACAGCGAACAGCAAAGTACCGACGATCGCCAACGCCATCAACATATGCAAAGTAATCATCCCTGGTTGCAAATTTGACCCTACAACTTTTGCGCCCAACCATCCTTGGAACCCAACCATTAAGAATGCTGCCACCGATGCTTTAAAAATCGCAACATTCTGGTGACGACAAGACCAGGAATAGATTGCAGTCAGAAGTATCAAGAAGCCAATACTGACACCAACCAACCTATTGGTATATTCGGTCCAGGTTTTAACCACATTGAAACGCGTATCCGCATAACCCAGGTCTGCATAAATTTGCTGATAGTTTGCCGGCAATTGCGCTTCACTTGTCGGGGGTATCCAACGCCCAAAGCAGGTAGGCCAATCTGGACAACCCATGCCTGCACCGGATGCACGCACGGTGGCACCAACCAAGATCAAAAAATAGACAGCAGCTATCGTTATCCAAGCCATACGACGATAACGTTGCAAAGTAGTACTCTGAGTTTCCATATTCATATTCACGGGATAGATGACTATTTATTTAACTACGAAGGGCTTCCAATAAAGACAGCGATGCATAACTATCCATCGGTAAGCCCTGTTGCTCCTGATAGGCCCGGATTGCACTCCTGGTTCGACTTCCTACACGACCATCAGGCACACCAGAATCAAAACCAAGGGCATTGAGCAATTCTTGTAGCTCGCGCACTTGGGCCACACTCATAGCCTGCTCGTTTTCGGGCATGTGTTGAATGGATGCCCCACCTGTAAAACGGTCAGCCAAGTGACCAACCGTTAGCGCATAGAATATAGGCGTATTGTACATACGAGTCACTCTAAAGTTATCGTAGGTCAGAAAAGCGGGACCTGAGGCACCTGCAGGAATAACAACAGAGGCTCGCATATCTGCAACAGGAATCGGCACACCAGAGATTTGCAAGATTCCCATATCACGCCACTCTTGCAAGCGCTTTCTCGTGCTTGTACCCGCTAAGGCATAATCGAAATCCTTGGGTAGAATCACTTCCCTACCCCAACGCTCATCACCCTTCCATCCCGATTTCGACAAGAAATTTGCAGCCGAATAAAAAATATCTGGCAGGCTATGCCAAATATCTATTCTGCCATCACCGTCACCATCTACCCCATGCTCGTAAAAGACTGTAGGCATAAACTGCAATTGCCCCATCGCTCCAGCCCAGGATCCACTCATACTTTCAGCTGGAATATGCCCATCGTCGATAATCTGTAAGGCAATTAATATTTGCTTACGGAAGAAGTCGGCTCTGCGCGGATCATAAGCCAGGGTCGCAAGAGCCTGGAGCACCGAGAAACCTCCGGTGTTGCGGCCAAAATTACTTTCTATTGCCCAGAAAGCCGCAAGGTATTGAGGTTGGACGCCATAGCGCAGGCGCACCTCCTCCAGTAAAGCTCTGTGTTCCCTGAGCAGCTCTTGGCCCCGTTCAACCTGGTGCGGAGTAACTCTCAGGCCTAGATAGCGAGTAAACGTTTGTACAAATTCTGGCTGACTACCATCGAATTCTAAGACTCTTGGTAACGGGGCTTCAAGATTATCAAGCGCGGCGAGAGTCGCCTCTGTGATACCAAGGCTTGCAGCTTCAGCTCGCAATTCAGCAAGCCATTCATCAAAGGACTGAGTCTGAGCTAGTGCGGGTATACTTAAAACTAATAACAGGAGGCATACAGTGACATTTTTCATCGCTCTATAATAATAGATATCATAGAGAATGGAAATCGGGATTGCGTTCGCAAACTTATTAGTAACTGTGATAACAAATAATCATCGTCAATATTTAGATCATGAGATAACTATGCCACCAACGGATGACTCAAGTATTCACTCACCTGCTGCTCGTCTTGCTTTTCCAGTGACAAAAAATGAAGACCAAGGTGGTAACTGTCTTGACGTTGACGGCGGCAGTAAGACACAGCACAAGTAGATTTTATTTTGCGGTGTGAACACCCTTTAGCGGGCAGACTAAATTCCAACTCGAAACTTGGAAACAAACCTGCATCGGATTTAAATTTATTTAGCTGTTCAATCAGCTGGTGGCGACACTCCAATTGAATTCCAGCGGGAGAGAGCTTCATAAGAGTTCCGTTTCTTACTATCCCTGCAAGGTGAATATTAGCCTCGCCACATAAATTTACTCTGGGGTAATTTCTCTTTTCACTATTCATAACATCGTTCTTAAATGAATTAAACACAGTTACTACATTACTACTGCGCTTATTTTATCCTAGCACTTAATGATCAAATCTTGATCCAGGGCACACTTTTTACATCACAAAAGAAAATATAAGCCCTATATCACTCTACACAAAACAAAAACCGAATAAGGTATGCGACATGACACGTTAACCAGAATAACCCATCGTTACAGTATAGCGATCAGGAAATTTCTCACAGGACATACCCACATCGCCAATAGCATAAACCTTATGACTGCCAAATTATTAGACAACCAGCCATGAGATAAGTGTAACTAATTCACATTTCGACCAGGAGAAAGAGTTAACCCTGTCACAGTTTAGTAGAGGGAGATGGATTACATCGATAAAAACAGGGTGGAAAAACAGAGACAAATCTCTTGCCGGGGAACATTAGCTATAAATAATATACAACCTACCTCATAGCTATTAAAACAAAAAAGTAGAGCCGGGAAATGGAATAGCAAAAGTTAAAACAGTAGCCATCAATACACTGCAGCAGAAATTCGAGTCAAAAAAATTTAATGCTCTGCATCACGCAGCTTAGCTATAACTGACTCCATCGCCCTATCGACAAGAGGCGCTTCACAAATCACTTTTACGGTACCTGCTTTCAATTCCCTAGCCAGGCCCATCTTTGATTTTTCTATCACTTTAACGCCCTGACCATTTACAAACACGTACTTTTCAATAGTGTCTATTTTAGCGGCAAGCGTGCAGCGAATCGCCTGCTTCCCTCGCACTTGGAATTCCAACCAAATACCAATAGGATATTTTGACACTTCCAGCAGATGCTCATCGTCATCAGCCAGATTTTTCTCCGGGGTGGTATCGAGCTTCGCTGTTTCATCAACAAGGTCTAACGCAGAACCTTCTGTTACTGAACTTTTCTTCTGCGCAGTTTTCTTGAAACACGCTTCTTGCACTTTTTGCAGTTCGCCTAGAACTCTTTTGGTATCCGCTTTTTCAACACCAGCAACCCCCAACGCCTTACCAAGATTCAGCAATAAGCGGGGCTTAACCTTTACAAACTTTTCCAAATCGCCTGTTTGCCTGTCTGTATTCACAGTCCAAAGCAACACATCGATAGTATTCATCACTGGACGCCAGCTAATCCCACCGGGACCCTCACGTAAAAGCACTTCTACGACAAATCTATGAAAGTAGGTGCGCAAGAATTCCATAGCAACAGGGTCTATATTCTGATCGAGTATTCTCTCTTCAATTTTACGCAGCGCATATTGTTTAATTTCTTCGAGGCGATCCTTTCTCTCCCCTTCATTGAGAAGCTCCTTTTCTGCCTGCTGATTGGACAGCGAATGTTCGCGCTTAAAGCGACTAAATTCTTCCAGCAAGTTTTCTACAACCACAACATCACCATCGAAATCCCGAACCAAACGGGCTACTAAGTCTTGCATCTTGCAATACACAGGGTCCTGACCAAGCTTATCCGACTCTGTCCAACTTATGCCGGCGGTAGCTATTTCATTCAAGAAAAGCCTTGCCGGGTGCTTTGCAATATCAAAAAACGTAGGCTCTCTTAGTGCAATTTTCAGAACAGTAATTTGAGTCCGACCAACAAGCTCTTTAATCGGAATTGGAACAGTGACATCATTCCAAATTTCCTCGTACAGGAAGTTAACTAAATTAATTATGTCTGACGACTGAGAGTCAATAGCTCTCAATGTTTCAGCATCACTTTCCCGTAACAACAAATCTCCAACAGACTTACCAAGGTTTAGTCTTTCCGACAACGCACCTTCTTCTCCTTCTCCCTGCTCTTGAGAATCAAGTTGCAGCTTGTTGAGCAAGCTCAGCAGCTGGTCGCCAGCCACCACCTCCAGCTTTTGGCTTCCAACCATCATGCCTGACTGCAACCCGGGCTGAGGCACAGCTGTTGAATACTCTTGTACGGAATTTGACATCACTGACTGCTCAGCACTTGCAGGGCTCGGGACTCTATGCAACAGCTTCTGCATAACTGATAAAAGCTGTTGGTTATTGTCTAAACCAGAAGGTTCGGAAGCAAAAGCACGATCTGTGGGGTCGATCTTTTTCGGCCTGGCACTACGCTTATTCTGCTGCTCTGCCCGGCTTCTTGCAGCCATGTCTAAATCAGGCAAGATATTGTTATCTATAAGAACCCTGTTAGCTTCACTCAGAACCTTTTCCAGGTTATGAAATACACTACGGTTAAATTTTCGATAGGTAATAAGCAATTCTGTGGCTGTCATATTGACAGGAGGGATTGCCTTTTTGAAAGCCTCCCCAATCTGTTCCGGATCCATCGGATTATTCGATTCATCTATACAGACGCCGTAACACATAGCATCAAGCCGAGTCGTAAAGCTCAGATATTCATGAATATCACAATTTCTAGCATGGGAAATCATGCCCTCCATAGCGATAATGGCCTCTAGGTCATCCTCCTCTACCAGGCTCAAGCTACCGTAATCAAGGACGTCTACCGCCTTCTTCGCGGACCCTGTCAACTGATCAAAATTAGCCTTCACATTCTCAGCAAAGCGCTTGAGTATTGCGGGTTGTTCTTTCATCAAGTCTAAATCGCGCGTGCGCTTGGAGGCCGCGGGTTCATTGACAATCGCCATATTGGCCTCAACCAGAGCTTTCGAAACAAGATCAGAAAGGCTCACAGACATTGCCTCTCTTACCTCATCAAGGGTCTTTTCCACATTGTCCATATATTCTTCTCAATATCAGGCGCTTAACCTTGACCAACAAGCCTGTGTTTTCGACTTTATACCTAACAGAAAATAACACCTTGCAAGGTCAACTGCACCTGCCAAATAGCCATGACCAAATTTCTTGTCAATTACTATCCACTTTAAGTGGTAAATGACAGAAGAAGCTGTATAAGTATAATGTGTCTTCAATTCCTATAACCTTAACGATAAACTTGACCGAGAGAACCAGCCGCAAGCAATGTCTAAATACAAACAGGATGCTACAGAAATAGCTGCCCAGATACTGAGCACTCTCAGAGAGGGTGGTCTGTTAAAGGATTCTGCCGAGCATGATACGGATATGCTCGCGCAGCTATCCGACATCCTCGTGTATGCAGGCTTTCCCGAGCGAGATGTATTAACTAAAAACATAACCATTCTACTGTCAGATATACGCGGCTTTTCCAATATTGCAGAATCCTATCCCGCAACAGATGTAGTACAGATGCTGAATCGTTACTTTGATGCAATGGGTACTATCATCACTAATTACGGCGGCGCTATCGACAAGCTAATGGGCGATTCAATACTCGTTATTTTTGGATTTCCAGAGGAGAAAGAGAGCGACGTAGAAAATGCAATTGCCTGCGCGGTTGAGATGCAAATGGCAATGAGCGAACTCAATAAGGCCAACCAAGAACTCGGCATGCCAGATCTTTTTACTGGCATAGCAATCAATACAGGGTCGGTAGTCGCCGGAGATTTGGGCTCTGAGCACTATCACGAATACACAATCATTGGGGATGAGGTAAATTTAACCTCTCGAATAGAAGCTCACTGCTTGCGCGGGCAAATTCTTATCAGCGAAAACACTTACGAGCGAAGCAAGGATTTTGTAGAGGTTGGCTCCCCAAATAGGGTCGAAGTAAAAGGCGCCCGTAACGCAGTCGATTTATATGAGCTGTACGCAACTGAACGCCCAAAATACATGGAAGTACCCCGCCGAGAAGGAAGAAAGAGCCCCAGAATCAAAGTTAATATGCCGGTTGTATTCCAAAATCTATCGGGCAAGATTGTTCTGAACGAAAAGTTTCATGGAGAGGCTATCGATATTAGCTATCACGGGCTACTTGTGGAGACTGAAGAAAAACTCGGCAAATCCTCTGAAATAAAAATGTCCCTATCACTCGAGCTCTTTAGTGATCGAACGACAGATGTCTATGCCCGAATTATCAACACCCAAAAGTTTGGTGACCGATTCAGAAGCAGCATGGAATTCACCACAATTGGCACAGAGGGCCTTCAGGCGATCAAGCAATATGTGGATAGTATTGTCGCAACAAGCTAGTAGCTAGCTCATCCTTTTTATCAAGTTTCAATCAGTTGCCAGAGGCAAGCCGGAGAAAACTCAACCTCTCCCAATCCATATCTACTTAGACGCCACTATACTGAGAGCCACACAACTCTGAAGCCAAGAGTTCTCGGAGCAAACCTAAGATCCTGCAGCACTCTCTCTTCGACATCCTGCAGCAGAAAAGGTTTTTAGGAAGGGTACAATAATAGTCAAGCAGGTAATGAAAATGTTGATCTCCCCCGCGTTTTGCAAACTTGCAGGTTTCAACCAACTAAAATAGTTTCAAAGGAAGCATCACTAACATAGCGCCAACTGCAAGCAACTACCG
>Ga0315334_10000244_pt1 | contig 33884 bp, 26 predicted proteins | sample M150034915metaG_FD_205555 | JGI IMG/M metagenome (GOLD analysis project Ga0315334, IMG submission 205555) | Ammonia-oxidizing marine archaeal communities from Monterey Bay, California, United States - M1 500m 34915 | ecosystem: Environmental > Aquatic > Marine > Intertidal zone | place: USA... | reverse complement strand
TCCAAGCAGTCTTCCAAGCAGTCTTCCAAGCAGTCTTCCAAGCAGTCTTTTAACAAACTTTTTGAACCCGCCGACGCAACGGAACAATCAACGTCCACTGATGCAACTTAATGCATCAACATTAATTACTTTGCAACGGACTAAAATAATCATCTGGCAAAAAAACATGGCTACCTCAACAACAAATCGGTTCTCAATGGCAATGCTAATGCTTCTAGTGACAAGCGTGGCATCCCTCACACCGCTGACGACTGCGGCCGCTCAAGATATTCAGCTACATGATTTCCGGTACATACCAGTATTTCACAAAGGGCGTATTAAGCCGTTCGACTCCTATGCCAACGAGATTCTTGAAGTTATTGCCAACACAACTCGTGGATCAATTACGCTCGACATGGCGGATTATTTCTCGCCCCAAGAATTGGCCTCGGACAAATTCACGAATGTCAGAATCCTCTTTCCGGAGACTGGTCAACATGAATTTAAACGCAAATGGACAGCCACGGAACTGGTTCTGAGTTGGTTAATCGAACCTGACAAATGGGAACATGTGCCATTTATCTATGCCACCCATGAAGAGGTTCGCAGCAAACTCGATGTAGAAATCGAAAATGGCGTCCGCAAGTACGTTTCACCCGCTCAAATCAAAAATTCATCATCGTTACAAGCTTGGCTAACGGAATCTGCCAAGCAACAACGCTCCGGAACGGATCCTAATGAAAAGCTTTTCAAACACATCGAAACAGTACTTGGGCGACTTGACCTCTTTCGCAGCGTATCGCTACATGCGACTGACCCGCTAACCGGTAACATCCGCATCGCTGATGTTGGTGATCGCAAACAATTTTGCTCTTCCGTACAAAAAATCGTTCGCGTACTCGATACCCCCAGTAAACGTGGTTCACTCTCAGAACGATTGCAGAATCTAGCCAACGTTTTTGGCAAAGCCGCTGCTAGTCCCGACGGTCCGCTCGCAACGGGTCAACGCCTGGCAGCTTCTATTAATAATTCAATTACCTATGCCTACCACCTGCAACTAAAATCAGCTGTCATTCTTGGATTTGAAGTTCCAACGGATGAAGGTAGCCAGGCAGTCGTCGCCGCAGATGAAATGACAACGGAGAAGATTGCAGAGATTATTTTCTTGTTTCGCGCTAACATTCAAGCGATGCAACAGAGCTTCCGACAAGTCCAAGACGAATTCTCCAAATCTCCACAAGGCTTAAATGCGACACAACTCAAAGACTTTCAGTCGATGTTTCGTGAAATGCAGTCGCAGTCACTGAAATTAAATGTACTGTGCCTCGAATTGCAATCGACGCTCTATGCAGGACGAGAAGCGGTGTTGGTGATCCCTGCATCCAATCCCTATGCCGTCGCTAAGAACCGTGATGAAGGAACAATCATCCAGCCTTGGATAAGCTTGCAAGCTGTTTTGCACGGTCGTGGAGCAGACACACAACAACCCAGGGGTGGGATTCTGACAGGGCTTTCATCGCACAAAGAAATCCTTCAAGTCCGCCGAGATTGGGATGCATTGGTGAGCGTTTACCGCAACCGAGCAAATAGTAACCGGAACTCCGAATTCTCGGCAGCGGAAACAGCGCTTTTGAAATCATTAAACAAGTTAGGAGTACGGGCAACAAGTGCGCGCGACAAAACGGTGAAATCGAATCTACAAGCATCACAACGAGATCCAGATATGTTGCTTTATACCGCTTACCCAGTCGAGCAGGCCTCGGATCGAATTGCAGCGGAGATTAGGTACAACGACAGCAAACCCTTTCAATTCACTGCAATTTTCAATTTACTGGCGTTGTTTGGATTCGCACTCTCGTTTGGCAAAGCATCCACCAAGAAACTCGGGCTGTATTTAGGAATTACGTTCTTGTTTATCGGCCTTGGCTGGACCACCTATGGGTTCTACTTACGGATTGCCATCACGAATTGGGCTCCCGTTACAAACATGTACGAAACGGTCGTATTCGTACCGTTTATTGTTTCGCTACTAGCCGCGTGGTTCTTAATGCAACCGGTAATTAGCCAGGCCCTCACCGATGCTTGGCGAGTAACGGCTGCACCATTTTTGAAGAAAATCCGTTTTCTAAACGAAGCGCGTGAACTTACCAAAAGCCAATCCGATCGCTTACAAGAAAACACCTGGCAAAAACTGGGGTATCTCAGCACCATATTTCGTGCCGCATTGATTTTATGGCTGTTTTACTTCCTCACACTAACCAACGACGGTGACGGTGGAACAAGTTATTTTACGTTGCTACCGGACGATTGGACTTCTTTGAACAAGGTCGGAGTATGGGCTATTGGGCTGATCTGTCTCATCTTGATCTTATGGATCATCCCGCGGTTCCTACTCGCAACTGCCATTAGTCCGTTATTTATTGTTAGCGACTTCCTAATGCGTCGTGGTGATGTGGATGCCTCTCAGGCAACATTTGAGGAAATGCACAAACGTCGATTTTTTGGTATGGGCGGGACAATCATGGCCGGTGTTGGTGGCCTCGTATTGTTGCTCGGAAATATGCAACAAGCAGATACTCAAATTATTAACGATAACTTTTCACCACTCCAACCAGTACTACGTTCAAACTTCTGGCTAACGATTCATGTGCTGACGATCGTTGCCAGTTACGGAGCAGGAGGACTGGCACTGGGCCTCGGGAATATCGCATTGTGTTATTATATCTTTGGAAAATACCGTCCACCGGTAACTGCCAACGTGCCCACAGAAATGAAGCCGCAGGGGTTACAGGATAGCAAGGCTAGTTCAAACTCTCGACCGCCAGAACAGTGCGCTGCCCTTGCCAAATACTGCTATCGATGCATCCAAATCGCAGTGCTCTTACTAGCGGTAGGGACGATCCTCGGCGGACTGTGGGCTGATGTATCATGGGGACGCTTCTGGGGCTGGGACCCCAAGGAAGTCTGGGCCCTAATCTCGCTGCTCATTTACTTGGCATTCTTGCACGCTCGTTTTGCAGGTTGGCTCAACGATTTTGGCATGGTCGCTGGTACTATTTTTGGATTTACCATGATCATGATGAGTTGGGCAGGCGTTAACTTCGGATTACCTCTGCTCTCAGATACAGGCTCAGTCGGATTGCACTCCTACGGATCCGGGGACAATGCCGCTAGTGCAATCGGCAGCATCGCATTAGTCGTCACCTTGAACTGGGGCTTTATGTTTATTGCTTGGGGACGTTACAAAACAGGTCTTCGTTCTTCGTAGCCAATCCACGAGCCGCGTTATCTATTAAGATCCTTAGCGTGCCAACATTTCATGTAACAACGACGCTTGCAGGATTTGGGGATTTTCGGCGAGGATAACCCCGTTTGCGTGCCGGAGAATGGCGCCCGCCTGCTCACCCTCTGGTTCGCCCCGCAATGACAAACTGGACTGGTTCCAACTGAATACACAGTACATCGATTGAAAAGGGATCTGGGGCTGTTGTAGGTCACCCAGCCACCGCAGCTTTAGTTGTCGAGCGGCCGTTGGTAGCCATGCGCGGGACACCTGCCCAGCACGACCCAGCAGAGTGCCTTGGAGTTGCAGCCAACGATCATTTTGAAATATAGCACGGGATATCTCAACGGTTACGCGACCGCTCAATGGTGACTCCTGCAAACCACCTAACAGCGATTGTAGTTCAACATTGTGCAGCGTTCCTTGCAAATCAAATTGCATAAACTGCTGCGTACCAACAACGGTGTCTAAAGCAAGTGCCCCGACGAACGTTGCCGATTCACCAAAACTAAATTCATTGAGCAGCAATTCACCTAACAGTTTGGCTGAAACAGGATGCCCATTAGTTTCTAATAGGATCTTTGTCTTGACGGGAAACTCATGAAACCGTTTCATTTCAATCGCGATTGGCTTCGTTAAGTCGTTGCCAAAATTAAGCAATGCACTAGAAGACTGACTGCCGGGGATAATCTGAGCAACAAAATTTACGATGGGTGGTTCAGTCTGTTCTCCGAACGTTAGCGATTGGATCTTGACCGTCGTGTTTTCCCCCTCACTAATCGGCAGGACATGGCCGTTCCACCACTGCAGCCAATTGTGGACATTCTGATATTGCGTTTGTGCAAAATGTAAATTCAGTTCCCATTGGTGGCGTGCACGAGTTATTCGCAGGTGATCGCACTGCAAAATATTGCGGCCAGTTTCACGGTCATTGAGCAACACGTCTTCTAACACATAGCAACCCGGACTGATGAAATAAACCCGCCCTATCACGACCTTACTATCAGTCGCGATTTCCAACGAATCTGTCCACCACGACACCAGCAGTTGTTGGCCGGCGTCGCTATGACGCAGCAACATCGTTCCACCGATCAGTAGTGTAGGAAGGCACACACAACTACAGAACAGGAGTCGATTCAACCAACGCTGGGTTCGATGCTTCATCCGTGAAACAATCCAAATCAAAAAGACAAATTTTGTTGAGGTAAGATAGCAGATTTCAACTCAACAACTCAATTGCAATCCAATTCGTGGTCATCCGTGGTTTCCGGTGAAACGTTGGATTTCTTCAGGATTGTTCAAACACTGTTTCGACAATCGCCGGAACTCGGGGCTTTTGCGCCCTCAAATGATCGGCGAACAAAGTATCAACGATCAACTGGGAAACATGATACAGCACAATGGGAATCACCAGCACTCCTAAGTCCAAGCAAATCAACAAGCCAATCATCAACGTTTTCTGACTGCCGGCGAATCCGACAGCCACAGCATCTTCTCGCGAAAGCTTAATCCACCCGCCGATTGCGATACCCAACCAAAAAACAACGATGTGCACGAACAATACAACGGCCAAGGCGATCCCAATTAAGATAATCCCATCTGTTGCTTGTGCTCCCACCACCTCCGGCCCAACTTTTATTGCACCCAAAAATACCATCGTCAAAATACCGCACTGTGCGGCGATTCCCATTTTTGATTTATTTTCTGTGGCCCAATTTGCCCATCGGCGATGCGTCCGAGTCAACTGTGCCAACACCATGGGCAATACAACAAGTAGCCCCAGTTTTAACACCATTTCACTAAAAGATGTTTTCAATTCAACATCCGTGCCAAAAAACAATAGTAACCATAATGGCGCAATCACAAAACAAAGCAGGTTAGTGATCAGGGTAACCATGATAGCGATACTATCGTTGCCTCCCGCTCTCCGCGTCCAAACTGAAGCGGAAACTAAAGTGCAGGGCGTTACCGCTACCACCAGCAATCCACCTCTCAACCCCTCAAACTCGGGATTTCCAATCAAACATGTCACCGCCCACAAGATCAGTGGCAACACACCATAGTTCATGACAACGGCCAGCAGCGTCCCACGGGGGCGGAGAATACCTGAACTGAGATCTCTCAGATTTAACGACACAGCCATCAAAAACAAAACGGTAAACACGGTGGCATTTCGAAACGGTTTATTCTCAGCCCATGTTGCGCATTCTTCATGGACAATTAATCCCAGTGCAAACACCACAACTAAAGCCAACAAAAACCAGCGCTTAGCTAAGAACTCTTTCAATGAACTGCCCGTTCCTCTTTCAAATCTTTAAGTCAAACCAGCAAATGCCAAATATTTCGCCTATCCGCCTACTCTAAACGACCTATGCGATTTTTACTACGCTAGTTAAACTGTAGGGAAAGCTGCAAGAGCATTAATTGTATTGCACTTATGATACCCCTTATTGATTCACTCAATACGCCCTAGAAAAGAATAGATTAGCATGTTGCGTTACTGGACAGCCGGAGAATCTCACGGCAAGACATTATTAGCAGTCGTCGATGGGTTTCCTGCTGGAATTGAAATTGATACCGATTCAATTGATTACGATTTACGGATGCGGCAAGGTGGCTATGGCCGCGGGGGGCGACAACAAATTGAAACCGACAAGGTGGAGTTACTTACCGGTGTCTGGAAAAATGTTTCCATGGGGAGCCCCGTTACACTACAAGTCATCAATCGTGACTACAAGCTTGAGAAACTCAAAGAACTTGAACGACCCCGTCCAGGCCACGGCGATTTAACAGGAGCCGTAAAGTTTCTTGGGTCCATTCGAAATGTACTAGAACGGTCCAGTGCACGAGAAACGGCCGTTCGAGTGGCTGCCGGAGCACTCGCCAAGCAAATCTTAGCGGAGTTCCAAATCGAGTGCATTGGGTTTGTTGATGAGCTCGGAGGACAACAAATCGACAGGCAAGCGGGTGATATTCAACAATGGCGAACACTGCGCGAACAAAGCGAAGTCTATTCGTTAAATCCCGAGCAAGACCCTAAAATCAAACAGTTGATCGACCAAGCCGAAGAGCAGGGCGATACGCTGGGCGGAATACTCGAAGTACACGTTACCGGATTACCTTTTGGACTCGGTACGCATGCACAATGGGACCGTAAACTAGATGGCCGCATCGCCCAAGCGGTGATGGCCGTGCAGGCCATCAAAGGCGTAGAAATTGGACTCGGATTCGAAGCCGCTCGTCGTCCCGGTTCCCAAGTCCACGACCCCATTACTTACGATGCTGATAAAAAAGATACTCCTAGCCTCGGCTTCCAGCGACCCACGAATAACGCGGGGGGCCTTGAGGCGGGTATGACCAATGGTCAAAGCTTAGTTGTGAGAGCGGCAAAGAAACCGATCAGTACGTTGCGGCAGCCACTGGAGAGCATCAATCTGGACACTAAGCAAGCAGATACGGCGAGCTACGAACGTTCCGATGTGTGTGCCGTTTCAGCCGCGGCGATTATCATCGAAAACGTTGTGGCCTTTGAAGTCGCGGTGGCCTTCTGTGAAAAGTTTGGCAATGACAGTATTAGTGAAATGAAAGCTCGCTACGAGCTGTTTCAACAAATGGCCCAACAACGCTAGCCATTGATTCGACGAGCAGCAACGATTCTTGGATGACCGGCGAGATCCGATACTGTCGAAATCTCGTCAAACCCATTTTCAGCAACCAGCATTTTCAGCTGCTCCATCAGCATTGGACTGGTTTCCAGTACAAGCCAACCTCCGTCATTGAGTCGCGCTGCCGCCTGAGGCACCAGTCGTTGATAACATTCCATTCCAGTGGGCCCAGATTCTAATGCCAATTGCGGCTCATACTCTCGCACATTTCGACTTAACGTCTCATATTCTTGACTGGTAACATACGGTGGATTACTGACCACAATGTCAAACTTGTTGTCACTCGGCCCCGCCAACAAATCCTGCTCAGCAAATTCAATTCGATCATTAACTTGATGGCGGGTAGCATTTTTCCGGGCGACTTCTAATGCGGCAGTTGAGAGATCAACGGCAGTCATTTGAATTTGTGGCACTTCCGTAGCCAATGTAATAGCAATGGCTCCGCTGCCAGTACCAACATCAACAACATGACATGGTATTGATTGCCCGTTGGAAGCGGAATTGAAATGTTCCTTCACAATATCAAGTACAGCGATCACAACGAATTCTGTTTCCGGTCTGGGAATCAATACATGCTCTGACACATCAAATCGCAGCGAGTAAAACTCTTTGAAACCAACAAGGTAGGCAACGGGACACCCACTGGCGCGTTGTTTTACCAATTCTCGAAATTGCAAACGGTCAGCTTCGCCAACAATTTCATCGAAGCGAGTGTACAACATGATGCGCTCGCAATTCATGCTATGAGCGAGCAGTATTTCAGCGTCAAGTCGCGGCGACTGCGAGTCATTTTTCTCGAGGTAGCCTTTGGTCCAATCTAGCAAGGCCAGCACGGTCCATTGTGTTTCTTGGCCCACCTGATTTCCCTGACTTCCTTGATCAGTCATCGAGGGCACCCATAGATTCTCGTAATTGGTTGCGATCATGATCAATCAACAAATCGGTCAACATTTGCAGATTCCCCGCCAGAATCTGATCAAGCTTATAAAGCGTGGCATTGATACGATGATCCGTCACGCGATTTTCAGCGAAGTTATAGGTGCGAATACGTTGACTTCGATCGCCTGAACCGATGAGGGACTGCCGCTCACTCGCTCGCTTATCGTGTTCTTGTTGACGAAACAATTCGTAGACGCGTGCCTGAAGAATTCTCAACGCCTTGGCCAAGTTCTTATGCTGACTTGTTTCATCCTGCATCGAAACGACGATTCCTGTTTCGAAGTGAGTCAACCGCACAGCCGATGCGGTTTTATTAACATGTTGCCCACCCGGACCACTGGCATGAAAAATATCTTTTCGATAGTCATCCGACTTAATATCGATTTCCAATTCTTCGGGTTCAGGCAACACAGCGACGGTCGCGGCAGAAGTATGAATCCGACCTTTGGTTTCGGTATCGGGAACACGTTGCACGCGGTGTCCGCCGCTTTCATAAGCGAGTTCGCGAAAAGCACCTTCACCGTCAAAGGACAGCATGATTTCTTTGAAGCCGCCAAGTTCCGTCGGGCTGGCTTCAATCACCTCCACTTTCCAACGTTTATTTTCACTGTGTTTCTTATACATTTCATATAAATCACGAGCGAACAATGCTGCCTCATCGCCACCTGTTCCGGCACGAATTTCCATCACGCAGCGATTGCGTGATGCGTCATCACCACCAATTGTCATTTCTAGCAAAGCGTTCCAAGCGGCTTCTCGTCGTACTTTGATTTCTGGTAACTCAATTGATGCCAGCTCTTTTTCATCGGGGTCATCACTGCCGGACATTTCATTGAGTTCAGCAATTTCATCGAGCATCAATTTGAACGAGCGATAAAGTGTCGCAAGTTTTGCCAAACGACCATGCTCGCGGGCAACGGCCGCCAACTTGCTCGAATTAGTGAGCACCTCTGGGTCAGTCATCATTTGCTCTAACTCTTCATATCGAGTGAGCTTCTCGTCAAGCATTTCGCGCAAAGCACAGTTTCCTTGTTTTGGTGGAGCAATTATGAACTCCGCCTTAATGTCTATTCAAAGTATCTAGTTCAAAGCGTAAATGACAAACGCAGTAACCGGCAAGACCGATCACTGCGATATGCGACAGTCCGGTGACAAGAGCGGCTGCTCGTTCACTCGGGACTGATTTTAAATTTCGGAAGCTATTTTTTCTTCTTACCTTTTTTCGGCGTTTGCAAACTAGCATAAGTTCCGGCAGCAAATTTACTTTGGAATTTCTCGATGCGACCAGCGGCGTCTATAAACTTCAGTTTGCCTGTATAAAATGGATGGCAACTAGAACAAATGTCGATTTTCAACTCGCTGCGTGTGCTGCGAGTGGTAAAGCTATTACCACACCCGCATTTGACTGCAGTTTCAATGTAATCGGGATGTATGCCGTCTTTCATAATACTTCAAACTTTCGTTTTTGTTTAAGTCAATGTGAAACAACTAAATATAGACACCTATCCAGATATCGACAAGAACCAAACAGGGACTGGAGCTCTTAATTTTCAAGCTATCTGAGAATTATCGCAAGTCGCCCAGTTTTCACATTCGCGTAAATTCATGTAAACTCGTGGTTGAAATTATCCACCACTGCAAAATCTGGCAAACTTACATAGCCGGATCGGCAACATAGGACTCGGCGGCTTGTGAATACACATCCAAACTAGCTTGCAATGCGGAAGCGACCTCTTGCATCAACGGATCATCTGCATTGCGAGGGGCCTTTTCAGCAGGTACTTCGATCGCATCCAACACGTCCAATACCAATTTATACCGGCGGGGAATGGTCACTTTATCCAATAGATCTTCTTCTAATCGTTCAAGCATTTCCAAAATGCGTTCGCGTGGCAAATGTCCATCATCCGGTACGATATAGTCTACTGGGTAATAGCTAAGCTGCTGCACCGTATTGATATCAAACAAGTCTTGCCGACGTTCCCTAGCTTCTTCTTCACCAAGAAGTCCATTGGCCAAATCGGGAACCATCAACGGTCGCAGCGCTTTTGCCCGCGCAACGAAATCCCCCTGCTGAACCTCGCCTTTCCATTTTTGCTCCTGCGTTTCGAGAATACGCTGAGCAAGATTCTTGATGCGGTCATAATACTCGCCCGTTTGCACATGCCCCAAATAAGACATCTCACGTTGTGCAAGCAAACCACTCGCCACATAACGAATCCGTTCAAGCAGTGGCAAATCTGCCTTTACTGGCACTTCCAGATGCGACTCAAGTAAAGTCAAAGAATGCTCGATGGCCTCTTCGAAATCGCCAATAAACTGATAACGAAATGCAATTGGATGGATGACAACCTTTAAATTAGCATCTTGTTTTTTACGTCGACGAGCTGCTGATCGTGCAATAAAACCAGTACCCCCTAAGAACGGGTGCAAATAATCATTGCTGCGTGAAACCGAGCCTTCAGGAAAAATCACTAACGGTCGCTCTGCCGTGGCGAGTACATTAATCGCAAACTCGAGCGCCGTGCGATCCACACCTTCTCGATTAATACTAAAACCACCCAGTTGTGGAATTGCCCATCGCATGAACCAGTCCTGGTTAAACAGATGCCAACTCGCCATGCTATAAAGATAACAATCAGCCGCTTTGGCAACTTCGCCGATCGCCATCGGGTCTGCGTTGCGACAGTGATTCCCTGCTAACACAATTCCATGTCTCGCTCGAATTGAATCGACGATCTTCTCCACGTTGATCACTTCAAACTCACAAATACCCTCAGCGCGGCGCAGCCAAAAATGGAACAAATTGAATTTACAAGTCAGCCACAACGTAAACTTACATTTAATCGGTGGCACGAATCGATACGGCTTTTCAATGATGAGATCCTGCATTTATTATCCTCTCACCTTGTCATTCGTGGAGGAGTAACCCAGCGGATGTGATTGATGCCAATTCCAAGCCGTTGACATAATCTCCTCAATACTGGAATGCCGTGGCTGCCATCCTAGCACCGCGCAAGCTAGTTGATTGTCAGCAATTAACAATGGTGGATCACCAGGGCGTCGAGCGGACATCACCGTTTGAATTTTTCGCCCCGTCACTGCACGAGCTGACGCGATAATCTCCATTACAGAATGCCCGGTACCAGATCCCAGGTTAACTTGAATTGACTGCCTCTCTTGTATCCGATCTAACGCTCGCAAATGAGCGTCGGCGAGGTCCAACACGTGCACATAGTCACGTATGCACGTACCGTCCGGCGTCGCATAATCATCGCCGAATACGGAAATGTCTTTGCGCTGTCCCAAAGCAACTTGTAAAACAATGGGGATTAGGTGCGTTTCGGGGTCATGATCTTCACCGATATCACCGACAGGATCGGCCCCCGCTGCATTAAAGTATCGCAGCGCTGCGAACCCCAAGCCGTGTTCCGTATTCGCTTGTTCTAATAATTGTTCAACATCTAATTTAGTTTGACCATAGGGACTGATCGGTCGAGCAGGGCAAGACTCTGTAATCGGGATAGTTTCTGGTTCACCATAAATCGCGGTGGTGCTAGAAAACACAAACTTTTGGACATGTTCTTTGGTCGCTGCTTCGAGCAAACACCGAGTACCCTCAACATTATTGTGCTGGTACAACTCGGGGTTTTCAACAGATTCTCCGACTAACGCAAACGCAGCAAAATGAACGATAGCTTCAATCTGGTACTGCTGTATTGTGCTACGCAACAACGATACGTCGTGCAGATCCCCGCGAACAAATGGCTGGTTAGGTAACGCGCGCTCAACAGCTTGCCGATGCCCGCGACTCAAATTGTCATAAGCAACAATCTGGTGTCCATGTAAGGCTAAGTAGCGACAAGTATGACTGCCGATGTAGCCCGCTGCTCCTGTCACTAATATATTCATTTGCACACTCGACTTCACAGACACAACCGATACACCACTCTATTATCTTCGCCCTGAGAGGTTAATCAACTTACGTCTTGCCACAAATCAGCCGCGGCTTCGGCAAAAAACTTCTTGCTGACCGTTATAACCGGTATAACCAAATGGTGCGCCAAGCGTTGTTTCCTCTGATAAAATGCACAGTGTAGATTCTTCCGCAGCATAGTCGAATTCTATTGTGGGTGATCATTAATTCTTTTCTGTATATCTCTTTTCAAAGACAACAAAATCATGCGTTTGCTACGCAACCGAATAAAACGTAACGCTTCAAAAACGCCGTCACCCGTGACAGGCAACGCTGTCGCTGCCTTTGTTCATTATCTGCGCAATGAATGTCACTTAGCTGAAAACAGCATTGCTGCCTATCGGCGTGATATCATTCGATTTAATCACTGGCTAGGAAAACGCAAGATTGCTAAGCTTTCCATCACCAAATTGTCCGAATTCATTTCGACGCTAAAAAAACACAACCTCGCGCCAAGCAGCATCGCTCGCAACATCGTGTCGCTGCGAGTTTTCTTTCGATTCCTGCAGCTTGAAGGAATTCTCTCGGAAAACAAAGCTGAGCTCTTAGGCAGTCAAAAATTATGGCAACGCATCCCAGAAATTCTAACACCTGGCAGTGTCCAGCGTCTGCTCAATGCTCCTAACCATCGTGATAGTTATCCGCTGCGAGACCGCGCGCTGCTGGAACTTCTATACGCCACCGGATGCCGAGCATCAGAAGTTTCACATCTCACAGTCGCCAACACGCACTTGGATGAATTCTACTGTAAATATCATGGCAAGGGTGGAAAGCAAAGGTTGGTACCCCTAGCAAAGCAAGCAGTTCAATCGATCTCGAATTATCTAGCACATGAACGCCCCACACTTGTGGACGAACAATCGCTTTCTAATTCGCTGCTGCTCAGTCGCACAGGTAAGCCATTGCGGCGCGAGGCAATTTGGGAACTGGTCAAAAAATATGCCGCTCGCATCGGCGCGCCCAATTCCATCAGCCCACATTCACTGCGGCATAGCTTTGCCACACATATGCTCGCTGGAGGCGCTGACCTGCGTCAACTACAAGAACTTCTTGGGCACGCGAGTATTGCAACCACTCAAATTTATACACACGTGGACCAGTCTCACTTGCAAAAAGTGCACAAAGAATTCCACCCACGGGCATAACGAAAACCGGCCGCGATTCTATTCGTCTTGTGACTCGGGTGTATTAAATCGTATCTTTTCGATTAATCGTACAACATTGCCATTCGTGTCCTTCGTACCAGACACCGCGGTGATTGCACCAATCACCCACTCATAATGCAAGTCATAATCAAAACCAACTTCGATTTCCGCAGTGTCTCGACTCGGACCTCCATCGGTACCTATCAACTCTTGAATTCGAGAATTCAAATGCTGTACCGTCGGCAAGCTCTCTTCATTTAAGCGTATACCAGCCAGAGTGCCATCTTCATTGCCCGATAAATATAGCTTCATCGGCGGAAACTCCATTTGATCTGGCGGGGCAGCTTGTGGTGATGCAGCGGGCATGCGGATATTGAAATCACCCTCCATCGCGACAATTTTGAACGTCATAATGAAAAACACAAGCAGTTGAAACACGATGTCAATCATCGGAGTCATCTGCAGTTCGATTTTTTCACCCTTGCCATCAGTATTGCGTATCTTCATTATTGTCTCAGTTAGCCCCTAATGGTGTTATATATTTTGGAGCGCTATTTATATTTTCTTCGGCACGCAATGCAAAATTCTCAAAACCTGCCTCTTGGCAAATCTGAATCAATTCCTGCACCATTCCCCCTTTGGCAGCCTTGTGAGCACGGATAACTATCGTCGTGTCCTTAGGACTGTCCGTCGTTTGCACGTCAATGCGATAATATTCAACATCCAGATAATGGCGTAGACCGAGGTAATTCACTTCGGTTTGGTTCATGACGGCCGTGCCATCTTGACCAAGATGAATGATCACTAGATTCTCCAATTGTGAATCTGGTGGCTTAGCCAGTGCACTATCCGGTAGTTGAACCATATCGTTGGTTTCGCTCTGGGTGAAATTAATCAACACCATAAAAAAAGCGATCAACTGAAACGTCATGTCAATCATCGGCGTCAAATCGCCTTCGAGGATTTCGGATTTTTGTTTCTTTATTCGCATCGGTTTCTATTTCTTGCCTACACCTTCAAATCGCCCCATCAAACCTTCACTGAGGATGCCTACTTCTAGCATCAGTCGTGCTACTCGGTTTTTGAGGATGTTATAAACAGCAATAGCTGGAATCGCGATCGCCAGTCCCAAGAGAGTCGTAAACAAAGCAGTTGAGATACCGCCGGCAAGCTCGGAAGCTTCCGGCGTCGATCCACCCGTTGCGATAACTTGAAACGCCGCGATCATCCCGTGAACCGTACCAAACAACCCAACCATCGGTGAAATCGTTCCGATCAAAGCCATATAACTCAATCGATGTTCAAGCTTCATGTTCTCTTCTTCACCAATTTCCTGCATCGCTTCGATAGCCTGAGGATACCCAGCCGACAGCTTTGCTAAACCAGCTGACAAAACGGAACCTAGTACAGATTCGTGCTCCTTGGCTAATTCGTAAGCGTCTTGATATTGTTTATTGTCAAGCATCTCTTCAAAGTCTTCGACTAGATGCACCGGACAAACCTTACTGCGAGCACTAGTGATCAAATTCATAACAAACAAGGCGACTAGCGTAAAAGAAAGCGCAAGGAAAATCAACGTATAGCCGACACCAAGTGCATCAAACACCCAAGCTAGATAAGACGTCGGTGCGTCTCCACCATCTCCGCCCGCCGCACCATCTTCGCCCGCTGCCGGTGCCTCGTTTTCGTTATCAACCGGAGCCGGTTCCGCATTGTCCTCTTCGGGCACGTTTTCATCAGGCAAATCATCTTGTGCAACCAACACTGATGTCATGTTAAGGCTGAGCGAATCGCCCAAACCGACAACTAGCGCTAATGCCGTTAGCCCTGTCAAAATCCATTTGGGCCACGCTGGGATTGCTAATTGAACCATTGTTGTCTCCGTTCTTTGAATCTAAAACTCATTGTAGAGTGTGGTACAAAAGTACCGCATAAGTAAAATGTTAGTGTTAGTCTATTTTATTAAGGGATGCGATTATGATTAATATTTGTTGCGATGGTAGACTCTGTATTATTCCCGAACCGCCGCCAAAATAAAAGCTCGAGAGCAAATGTTTGTCGGTTATTCTGCTCGTGATTTCTGTTCCCAAAAGGTGCCTGCATACTTTTCTCGTAACAGACGTTTGCTATCTTGAGCACGATCCGCTTTACTAACCTCGCTCCACAGTTGCGACAAGTGGTATAGTGATTCCGCATGTGCATCAGCCGATTCGTTAAATATTAAGTGGGTGTGTAGAAATGCAAGGATAGCATCTTTGGGTTGTTTATTGCTACGGTAACAAACACCTTGAGCATTGTAAGCTTGAGCAAATAACTGTTTCTGCGTTTTCGGATCATTGTCCTTAATCAACTTATCAGTCAGAGCAATCCCGGCTGCCGCTTTTCCCGTTTCACCCAGGCACCTTGCTTGGCCAGCTTTTGCCTCAGAAACGGTCAATTGCATCAACGGCGTCGTCGCTGGAACCGCAGCAACTTTCTCGAACATGAGCAACGCAGCGGCATAGTCGCCTTTGCCGACCGTTGAATTAGCTAATCGCAACGTCCCTTTGATCTTTAAATCTTCCCAAGGAGATGTCGTTAAAATGGTGTACTGTTCGGCCGCCTTGTCAAAACTACCTACCGCGTACGCTAAATCACCGAACAGTTCGACAATTTCATAATAATGATAGCTATCAGCGTATTGATTCAAAAACGTGACTAACAGTGAGCCAGCTTGATTTTTATCACCGTCACCAGCAAGCGCACTGCGGGCATCCACTGCCGCAAGCATATAAGCAACATCCTGTTTGACGAATGGATTCTGGATTCCGTCTAGATTAACCTTTGCAAGTTCCGCACGAGCGTCTTTTAACTGCCCTTTACGAAACATCGCGGCGGCCTGCAAAACTTCCGTTGGGGAATCCACAAATTGAATCCGCGATACGTCGTTGGCTGCTAACTTACGCGGCACACCGTTAACTCGCACGGTCACTGCATTCTTGGTAATCGAGTCAATCAAACCCGTCACCGAATCATTCGGATTACTGATCAAGTAAATTTGATCCTTGACCTGAGCTTGCACAACATTCGTACCGACTAAAAACAGACTCGACAACAGCACGAGCTTAATTAGTTGCAATCGTTTGATCATTTGCATATCCCTATTTATTTCGTTTTCAATCGACTGCTCCACTTGCGGGCGGAAACAGTATTTCCCTCATGACCACAATGGGCTACTTCTATTTGTTTACTAAACCTGTAACACGTTCACCCAGAGCTTTTTGGATTTTTCTTAACATCGCATCAAAACGAGCCTTGAATTCTGGTCCGCCAAGTTCTGGGTATATTTTCTTTGTATTGAGTATCTCTAATTTGGCATAACCCAAATATTTTTTTTTGTCTTCTCCTGTCTTCAACATTGCATAACCCAAACGGGCCTCGGCAATCCCCAGACGAGACTCGTAGTATTCGTTCGTAAATGCTTCTTTGCCCTGCGTTAACCGGTTTATCTTTCGCCAACCCCAGATTAAGTTGTCACCGCTTTTCATTTTGCGAGCACCTCCAATAGCTAGCAAATATTTAGCAGAATCCTTTTCCCGCACACCTAATTCACTGTAAGTGCGGGCAGCTTCTATCTGAACGCTGACGTTCGATGGTGTCTCTAACAGGATGTAAGCAAGTTCCGTCGAGGCTGCTTTATAATCACCGATCTTTTTCATGACTTGAGCCAAATTCATTCGAATCGAACCGATATATGCCTTCGCCGTCGCAGGGTCTTCGTGCACCCAAGTAGGATCCGTTTTGCCTCTTTCTTTAATCTCGGTAAACTGTTTAATTGCTTTTTCGTAATACACTTTGGCTTGCGGGGTCATCGTGCCGTTGACCTCAAATCCGTTACCGAGACTCTGCATCGTGACGCCGACCCAATGCCGAACCGTAAACTGATCCGACGTATTACTGACTTCTTTGAGAAAAGTCTCGAAGCCATCGGCGAGTACCTTTCGCTGAGCGTCATCATTGGCTGCGGCTAATTGAATTTCCAATTCTCGGGCTAAAGTAAAATAAATACTCACCAAACGTTTTTGCCCGTCCGGTGTCTCACCAACAAGGGCGTTTAGTTCGGCCATGATCGCTTTGGCGTCGTCAATGTGTGTTTGAGCATCTTGGCCAAATCCAAGCATGGCGATATGGCCACTCAGAGCAATTCGAAAACCTTGTTCCGCTAACGAAGAACGACTGGCCGCGGGGTTCTTATTTCGAATCAACGTCAGCAAACCATAATCATCGGCTTCTAAGTGACTAACTGCTTTGGCTGGCTGGCCCACTTGAATATAATATTGACAAGCCGACAACAAGCCGTTCACGGAACTAGAAGTAATTCGAGCAGTTTTTGCACTGGCGGCTAAATGGTCTGTGCCTGCAGTCAACATTTCAGCAGCAACTGCTAACAATTGCGGAATCTCGATTGCCAACTCCGCAAGTCGAGCTGGATTAGATTGATTCTCTTTTAACTTTTTTTCCTCCCCTATACGTTGACGGTAACGCAACCACATCGCTCGGCCCAAACGCAATTCAGACTCTAGTCGCTCCGCCGCCCCTTCCGGAATATCCAACGTAAAAGTACGTGCGTCATCAAAACGGCCCGCTTCGATCATGTAGGGCACGAGTCTTCGTCGAGCATCTATCGCTTCATCGCTAGTTTCCCAATTATTGATCGTATATTCAGCGATATCAATCAATCGCAATACTTCGAATTCGCGGTCGTCTGATGCTGCTTGGTTGTAAAGTAATTGGTAGCAATTTAAGGCAATTTTTGCACAAGGCCGAGCAGCGTTCGTGTCAGGATAACGGCGTGCCAAATATTCGCCCAAAACAGCCGCTTCATAATATTGTTTGCGGCTGTAATTGATGAATGTCAAATAGTAATAGACTTCCTGCAACTGTTCCACTGGTGTGTCCGCATCGGTAAACGTTAATGCCATTTCATAGTATGACACAGCAGCAGCTTGCGTCGATTTGTAATTTTCCTGCGCTTCACGCAATTGCGTTACCAAAACATTTTTATTCGCCTCATCGGTCTCAGCCGCAATTGTCGCCGGCAAACTCTTTATGGTAAATTCCATCGTTTGAGCCGACTCCATGTATTCCTTGCCTAACGCCAAAGCCTCGGCGAATGTCTCGGGAGTTTTTTCTTCTTCACCAGCACCACCTGGCAAATCCGGCAAAGACGCAATAATATCACGAGCGACGTTTTTATACTTCCCTGGGTATTTAAGAACTTGTTGTGCCAGTTTCCGAGCTGCTACATATGCCTTGCGCGCCTCACGATCCTCCGGATTTTTCTTTTCCAAGACCTGAGCTTTTCGAATATAGGCCCGCGCAAGCTCTAGTTGAAATTCATGCCATTCCTCATTGTATGTTTCATTGGGCCGAATGTCTGCGTTCCACGCTACACCAATCGTCAATGCCTGTTCAATCTGGTTTACCGATTCATGCGATAGGGCTTCGATATACAGCGGCATTGCTTGCGTGACAATATTTCTAAAGCCAGGTGTTTCTCGTTGGTCGACCACCTGTTTGAGATAACTCATTGCTTGCTTAGTGTCATCAATCGCCAAATAACATCGCCCCTGTGCAACCAAGGCCAATAATCCAGCACCTTTGTTACGATACTTAATCGCTATATCATCATACTCAGGCAACGCTTGTTCAAATGCTGCCTTGTGTTCCGGTGTGCCTGGATCATATGTCTTGCCGATTTCCTCAAGCAATTTCGTAGCGGTAATCATCGATTGCAAATAATTGCCATACAACGATTTCCGCCGTTCAATTTGTGACTGTTGCGTTTTGGGATCCAAAATCTTCGGTATCGCTTCTAATTCCGTTTTCAGTTGTGTTCGACCCGCCACATAGATCTCACGGGCCCGTTGCAACAGCAATCGAGCTTGATCCAACATGTCACCGCGAATCGCCTTGTTCTCGTCTTGATTCGCTTCGAACAAGATAAGATTGGCGCGCTGAAATAATAGGTTACCTAACTCGTTGCTCGCGAGGATTTTCAATTCAGAATTTTGTGATGCCTGCGCAAACTTCTCTAATAATTGCTGAGCAACTTCAAATTGCTTATCTCGCTCGTCTCCGTTACCAATCAAACGGGCACTCTGAATGAGGACAAGGGCACGCTCATAGTCTAGCTTGGCACGAAACTCCGGTGCAAGCAGATCCTTCTCGACTTGTAGGTCCAAGTAGTACTCGGCCAAGTCATAATACTTCAGTGCGCGTAGCGATCCTAAAAACTCACTTGCAGGCTCTTCTGCCTGCACCGCCTCACGACCCAGTATAGTCATACCAAGGAAGAATACGGAAAGTATTACAAATCGCGCGGATAATGTGCGACGTGTTAGTAGTAGAGTCCTACAACAGATCATTAATGTTCTTTTATTTACCGTTTTAGAAGAAATTCAAATTGCTAAGCTAAAAAGACCAACAATACTATGAGGTCACGACAATTGTAAAACGCTACAGTCGAAAAAACATCTGCACAATCCTGATCTATTCTACTTCCTGTTCACTTTACAATGGCGAGTGTTCCCCGTGTTGTAAATAAAACCTAACTCACAACCACCATCGCTATGCTATAGCCTATAAGTTTACCAACCCAGAAGCAAGTATCCCCTAGCACGAAAATACCTACTTCAACCCACCAATCAACAACAACTATCCTTCAGTCAACTAATCTCGCACTGGAGATGCCAAACGTTCCACAATCGGCAAACTTAGGTCACAATCGGCCCTAAACCACACCATTTTTACTTCACGACTCGGTCACACAAACAGTGATCGACCATGATGGATTCACAATAATTAACGGCTCAACCTCAACTCTTGTTGGTAAAATAAAAGAACACCACCAAAAGAGGACATTTTAGAGAGACATCGAGCGTGCATTTTAGAAGTAGCAAATCAATTCGAGACGACGATCAAGCCGTTGGGAAAGGCACAAGAACTGGTCTCGGAACTGGCAAACGGCGTCCACCGCCAAACTATTTTTCACGAAAGGTTCAATACAAACTATTTGCCCTCGTCGCATTACTAATGACCATCGTGATTATGATGGATAAAGTTCGCGATCCCGATTTGTTTCGTTTCTTTGACGATCATGCAGCCGTCCAAGTAAATTCACCGACCAACGCAGCATCAGGCAACAGCGCCCACATCTTGTTTGATCCGCAACTTGCCAGGTTTGGCAATCCATTACCACCAACGGCTAGCCAAGCCTCCCGAGACCTACAATCAACCCACCGCACGCTGTGGATTGCCATCCTAAAAAAATTAACCTCCACTGAGCAACAAACATTAACAGACACTCTGCGCCGAGCACGCAACGGGAAGCGTGGCAATAATCAACAGCAAACCCTTTGGTGGGATCTGTACCAAAAAATAAATTTACTGTACCAAAAATACGAACAACAACTCATGTTGTCGATTCACTCGACAACAACAGCACTTACACCCGCACAGAAGACTCGCGCTCAAACCGTACTTGGTCAACTGCGAACGCGGTGGACACAAACGCTGCGCAAAGCATTTCTCGATATCCTTGAAACAACTTCTGACAAGCAAACCCCAGAGGTAAATCAAGCCGAATATCAATTCATTCAACACATCCTCGATCAAATTGGAATGTCACGAATTGACGACCACACGGTGTTTCGCAATAGCGACAACTTAGCATGGTTCCGAATGCTCGAAACATTACGCACTGCCACTGCGGATCGCTTGCAAGCGAGTGTCCTATTCACACCCAACATTCTCGAGCTCTCAAAACAACAAGATACTTTTCGGGGCAAATTAATATCCATGCGAGGTGAAGTCCGCAAAGCGTATCGCGTCCAAGCACCCACAAACCAACTCGACATCCCACAATACTATGTCCTTGTAATCCGACCCAGTGGCGGAAGCACCACGCCTTTAATCGTGTACTGTCTGCAACCGCCGAGCGGTTTTCCGGCGCTACCCGACAAAGACATCGACCGCACCACCGCGGACATGAATGACGTCGTTCAAGTAACTGGATATTTCTTTAAATCATGGGCACATAACGGAACGCAAGGACAGATGTTTTCCTCACCATTAATGCTCGCCAATTCTTTTCAATGGTTGCCCCATGAAAAAATGGCGGCGCCGACTTCTGCAAAACCGGCGGCTCAGCTACCCGTTTGGGCAATATTTGCGATTCCCCTGATTCTCGCTGCTGGCTTCACCGGTGGCGTGTACTTGATGAGCCGCTGGAAAGGGCAAACTGCTACAGAGACATCCCCGACCAATATATCAAAACATTTGGCCGGTCTCAGCGATGATGAAGTAGCCCTACCGACTCGCGCCGCCCTGCAGCAACTCGCAGAACAAAACTCGTCTACACAATAATCCTACCCTCTTCTAACTACTCGCAATCACACCCCAAATCATGTCCCTTACCAACATCCAATCTCACCGTGCCACATCGCAATTCCACTTACCAGTGGTGCTTTACGCAGTCGCAATTTGCGGATTCTGTTTCGCGCAACACCATGGTCGACTGCACGCTGACGAACCCCTGCCATGGAATCAAAACAAGATTAGTGATCACCAGCTTCCATTTTCGATTGCCCATAGTACTACTGCTGAACAAATTCTAGAAATTTCCGGAATTGGTCCCAGTGAACTTCGTTTCTTAATTGACCTCGACCCCGTGGTTGGAAAAGACGTCGATACGATTGGTAAGCTGCTGGCTGTATTCCCGAAAATTAGCGAGAGTGATATTCAGCGATTGACAAAACCAACCGCGCACACAGATTCCGCCATCACCCTTGATATGTTGGCAAACGACGTTGATCGACATCGCATCAACTTTTTCACGATTCGGGGGCGGGCAACAAGTGTAAAACGACAATACATCATCCCCGAAGCAGCGCGACTGATTGGATTCAATTCTTTTTTCTGGGTCACCATCAGAGCTACCGACAGCGATATGCCAATCCGAATCGCCACTCGAAAACTACCCATCGCTTGGTTTCCCGATTCGTGGAAACGCTCGGCGGCAGTCACGACCGAGGTCGCCGAAGGATCTTCAACAGCACAAACAAAGCAGCAAATGCCCTTTGAGATTGACGAACCAATTCTTGTCGACGGCTTACTATTAAAAACAACTGATGAAAATAAACAACTCGAATTAATAATGGCTGCTTCGCGCGTTAAATGGCTGCCAAGGGACATTTCCATTGAACGAAATGTACATAGCTCAATGGTGCTGCTTAGCCAACATGGTTTTGATTCTGGTTTGCTCGATGAAATTCGTCGCACCAACAAATCGGCACTCGGACATAACGACCGCGAAGCCTTCTACCAAATTCTCAAAATTTTCCAGCCCTCTTCCGCGCTAGATTCAATCCAGCACGTTCATCAACAATCACCACCTCCAACGCCCGCAATCGTGGATTACTTCAAAGACACGAACGCGTTGCAAGGACAATTTGTGACGATCCATGGCGACGTGCGGCAAATTAGCCGCATTACCATCGTCAACTCAAAAATGCGCCAGCGCCTCGGCAGTGATCACTATTGGCAACTCGACCTCTCCATACCGATTGGCAAACACCGTATTCGAGTGAAAACTAATGATGCCGACCAAGCTGGTCTTATCTTTCAAAATCGATTTCCCTTACAAGTCTGCGTAAATCATCTACCCCCGAAATTACAACTGGCGATGAACGAATTACGGCAGGGTGTGGACGGTCGTAAACTACTGCGTGAAAAAGTGACGGTTCAAGGGGTATTTTTCAAACTCTGGTCCTATCAATCAGCACTTACGATGCGAGACGGTCCTGAACGTGAACAACTCAGTCCGCTGATTATTGCCAGCGCCATCCATGTCCACACGCAGCCAACTGTCGATCGGTCCGGTCGCGGAATTTATGTTGCGATGGCCTTTATCGGTGCAATGCTAATTATCGCTTTTTTCCTCATTCGAGTTGGCAAAGCGGACCGCCAAGCTAAAAAACGAACTGCTCCAACACGACACCGACTCGACAACCTCAGCGAGCTGAGGAATATTACTACTCACGAGTAAACCTCGACAGTAACGGTCCCAATACTCTAAGCCGCCGCCAAAAATGGTTGCTGGCCTGTAATCGTTATCTGCCCTGCATTGGCAAGATGCGTTGCGGTTTCCGCAACATTTTGCTGAGCTTGTTCTATCTCACCAAGTGAAACTGGACCAAGGGACTGAATTTGTTGATTGAAGCGTTCTTTTTGTGAACTCGTCAACGGTCCCGACACTCGAGTAATGAAATCCACGGTCGCGCCGGCAAGTGCTAACAACATGACTTGCGAGTCGACGACGTGGAATACTTGAGCCAAGGATCGATCGTCAAGCAAAATCAAATCCTCAAAACGCAAGGTGATTTGCTGTTTGGCTTTTTCCACAGTTACCCGATCGAACCGCTGGCCAGCCCCTAAATGACCCAACTCTGTTCCTGGTGTATCCAGCGCAGAAATGGTTCGATTGCGAAAACTACTTTGTGCGGCGACCCGAATCTCTTGGGCTTTAGTATCAGGCCGTGGACTATGTCCTTGACCATTTGTGTCAATTTGCAGCAGCCGATCTTGCAGTAATAACACAGCGAACTGCAACGATTCAGCGGCACATTTACCGGAAGCCGCAATCCGGTCTAGAACGTCCTGCTGTTTTTGCGAGTCAAAATAGGACAGAATTACACCCGCAAATCTTGAGGGCAACGTCGACAAAATGGCCGCCCCAATTTGACTATGTACGCTCGACAAAAAATCCGCTACCAAAGTAGGGGACACTTGATCTAAAAAATCGAAATCCGGTGCAGCAATAATTACGGGGTTAACAGAAGATTGTTGTTCCGGTTTTTGCGTTGCGAGCGTGTCCGCAAGATGTGTTTTGGCGGGTTCCTGATGATGATCGAGAAAATCTTCTATGACATCGGCGGACGCAGCTAAGTCTTCGGCCGAAAGATTGGCAACACAGGCCAGTAGTCGTTTCGCATCGCGGGACGACAATTGAGCAATCAACTCATCCGCTTGGCCTGGTTTAAGACTTGCAACTAAAACTGCCGCTCGCCGCAATGTGTCATGATCCATCATTTGCACTACTTACCCACTGTCGTAAAATATCCGCCGCATCGGCAGGTGAATCATTTAACAATCTATCTAACTCATTGGTTAAACTAGGCTCCGCGTCAACTTTAGTCGCCGTCCTCTCTAGGGCAGCCGTCTTCAGAGCTTGTCGGCGATCATAAACCCCAAGTGGATAGACTAGGAATTGCGGACTGGTATCAGCAAAATCCGGTATCGTGGGCCCATCGACAGAGGACTCTAATTCCGCTGTCGTGGTTGCATTCAATATCACCTCTGCCGTCGACAAGTTCTCGCTGTCTTCACTCGCTGCTGACCGAGGAATGGGAATGTTTGAGCGATTGCGGAGATGGCGCACAAACGTCAATGATGTAATCACCATTACTAGGCCCATGACTGCCTCTCGCCAATGGTTCGCAAAACTCGTCAACGACGGATTTGAGGGACTCACAACGGATTCAGCGTTTACCAAGTCAACAATTGTGGCAACGTTTACTTGCAGCGGTTCGAGCGTGGCCTGAGGAACAATCGGCATAACACCTTGCACCAATGTTGTTACGTTCTGCAATATTTGCATTTCCAATTGTGCGACAAATTTCTGGTGCTCCGGCCCATTTAACGGTTTAGAATACCCGCTATTCGCGGTGGCGACTTGTTGAATATACGAATGTGGGATCCCAACTGAAATACTCGCTCGAATGCGATCTGTCGATTGACCGAGCACAGGCGAACCTTCGGTGAAAGAGGTAGGTGATATAATCTGCAAACTTACTTCAATACGTTTATTTGGAATATCGACAAGTAGATTTTCAATGCGATTTTTCCACCACCTCTCATAGTCACGCATCGCACGTTGGCGGTCCGTGGGTTGCGGCAGAGAGGTTGAGGAACCGAAGGTATGGCCACTGTTCAAATCAATGACCACGACCTCGTCGCGTTGCAAACCAGCGTAACGCGCAGCGATAATATCTCGAATGGATTCTGCTTTTTGTATCGTCAAGTCTTCGCCATTTGCAGCTTTGAGTGCTGCGAGGGCAACCATTTTTGTTTGTCCTGATAAACCACGTTCTTGTTTGGTATCGATGTTTACTCGAGCTACTTCGATATCAGGCATCTGCATTACCACCATGGCGAGATCTTTTTCCTTTGCATTTCGCAATCGCAGATCGCGCAGACTAGGTGTGTCTAATATACTCGTTTGTTGCAGCACTTGGTCGACGTCGGTATTGCGAGCATCTAAATCAAATTTACCCTCGAGTGCCACAAGATACTTCGCCCGCTCAGTCCGTGGAATTTGAATTTGCTTGCCTACCACTTCCCACTGGTCTAGCTTCGCCACTGAAAAAGACTGCGTTATTTTTGATATTTCACTCGCCGATAACTCCCGCCCCGCGAACAGGCGTTCCATCTTTCGTTCACCACCGCTGATCAGAACCATAATCGAAATACCCAAAATCGATACACACACCACTAGGGCTATCCGCGTGGATTTTTTCGACTCACGCAGTGCCGCAAGAGCCATACTGCTGATGTTTGAAAATGATTGCATAATTAGATCGGAAGTGGACGTTTCATCTCTGGTTATCGATTTGTTTTAGCTCAGGTTTAGGCCGCTTGTTGTGCCTGAATACGAGGTAGTTTTAATGTAAACAGTGCGCCACCGTGCTCCATATTCGCGACCTGAATCCCGCCACCATGTATTTCGATGACGCGACGGACATTGGCAAGGCCTAGCCCTGTAGCACCTGGTTGTGTTGTGTAAAACGGTTTGAATATCTGATACTCTGAACCCGGTGTAATGCCCGGACCTTGATCCTCAACAAGGACTCTAGTTTTTCGGCTATCCATATCCACGGCCACTCGATAATGGGATTCACTAGGTGTGTGTTCGATAGCATTTTCGAGAAGATTTGTGACCGCCATCGTAATCCATTCTTGATCACCGTAGGCAAACACACTCGTTAATGGATCGCAGTGAACATGCACGTTGCGGCGCGACTGGTATTCGCGCACCCGCTTCAACGACTCTTGAACAACTTCAGCAATATCTATAGGAGCCCAGACCGGATGCTTCCGACTGGTAAAGAACCGCAGGTTTTCAGACATGGTTTTTTACATTCCCTTAAATGGCAAACGAACTATATTCGCGCCGGACTTTTAAGGAATAAACCAATGCCTGTCAATGCCGATCACCTCACCCCGTTGAATGTTTACCTTGCGCGGGGGAGGTGGTTTCGTTCATGTAATTCGTGGGCCTATGCTAGCTCAGCCATCACTGCCACGAGTTCTTTCACGGCGTCGACACTGTTTTGGAATTCAGCCGCTTCTTGCTCGGTTAATTTCAACACGATAATACGCTCTACGCCGCCTGCTCCTAAAACAATCGGCACGCCTACGTAATATCCACCAACGCCGTACTCAGAATCACAATAGGCAGCACAGGGGAGAACCCTTTTTTTGTCTTTGACAATCGCTTCCACCATCTGAGTACAAGCTGCGGCTGGAGCGTAATAGGCACTGCCGGTTTTTAGCAAACCAACAATTTCAGCGCCGCCTTTACGAGCGCGGTCTACAATTTCATCCAATCGAGCACGACCAAGCAATTGAGTGATCGGAATGCCGCCCACCGAGGTACAACTTGGCAGCGGGACCATCGTATCGCCGTGACCACCCATCAACAAAGCTGAAATATCTTCGACACTAACACCTAATTCCATCGCTAAGAATGTGCGATATCGAGCGGTATCTAATACGCCAGCTTGACCGAGAACTCGGTTTGACGGAAAACCAGACACCTGCAAACATCGCTGAACCATTGCATCCAGTGGATTGCTGACAACAATAATGACCGCGTTGGGACTCGTTTCTTTGATTTGTTCAGTTACGGCGGTCATGATCTTTGAGTTGGTGGCCAGTAGATCATCGCGACTCATTCCCGGCTTGCGAGGAATACCTGCCGTGATCACAACAACGTCACTGTCCGTGGTGTCTCCATAATCGCTGGTGCCCAAAATATTGCAATCAAAACCCATGACAGGTGAGGCCTCCATCAGATCGAGAGCTTTTCCCTTAGGCATGTCACCAGCCTGGGGGATATCCAACAGCACGATATCTCCTAGTTCAGCTGCTGCACACCAATGTGCTGTCGTTGCGCCAACGTTTCCCGCACCGATGATTGTGATTTTTGCGCGTCCCATGTGGTCATCCCTCTTGCTAATCCATTGTGTTGGTTTATTACTCCGCATTGCTGCAGCTTAGTGGACATTTTCGACAACTCACCACCAACGTCAACCCCCTACACCCGCGGTCCGGTACTTTGTCGACAGTTAACGCCAATTCGCGTTTAAATCACAAAAAAAACACGCGTACGCAAATCGACATCTGCACCAACTCGCACGAAATTGGCATTGCATAAAACACCATTTTTAGCGACAAGTTAGCCTTATTTGTGTGCACTATTTCTGCAATACCACAATACTGTCTATTTTCATGGGCCACCATAATGACAACCGAACCAAACAATCCCGATTCTGCCGCGGATTCAAACAACTCGGCATCAGATACACCCACGACTCAGACGGACCCTGCGCCAATCCTCGAGACGCTCCATAAATGCTCGCAACTCACCCAAATGCTGCAACAAGAAGACACTGAGGCAACTCAACAAGCCATACCGTACCCGCAACTGTCTGGGCCCAGCCAAAATGCCATACCTGCACAACATGCCCCCACACAAGTGCACTCAAATATATTGCGAGCAGAATTCTGCCGGCTGGATGTCACTCAAGAAACGCTCGCAGGACTCTCCTCAGGTGACGTCTTGTTATCGTCCGAGCGACTTGAACAACCTGTCGTCGTTTACCGAGGCAACCACATCATCGCCACCGCTGAATTAACCGTTCACAATGGTGAGTATGTACTCACAATCACCTCTACTAGCCACGACTCCATTTCACCATCTGCCCAATAACTCCTGACTCTGGGATAAGTTATCAAGGTCACAAAATGTCGCCTACGCAACAAGCACACTTTTCGCTTACCAACTCGAACCCGTTCGACAAACAATTCCTGTCGTGCATATGGACTATGTTGGCGCTTGTACTAACAAGCAGTATTTGCACAGCTCAAGTTGACCCGCCGCAATCAGTAACTAGAGAGCTCGAACCCCAATCACTGCAGTCATTACAGCGATCGCCATTCCCGCGACTGCCCTTGCAGTCGCGAAAGACTGAGTCTACATCGTCTCCTGCTACCACTTCGGCAACCAGTAAATTCTCGATTCCCAATTTCACCCAATCCGCTACTCGCATGGTTGGCGCGTTGACCGTTGTTCTCGGTGCATTCATGGTGCTGCTGTGGATCACCAAGAAGATCCAAGGTCCCTCCCAGGCTATGATGTCACAACAAACACTGGAATTACTCGGACAAAAGCAAATCAACAAAATCCACAGCCTGCACTTAATCCGCCTTGGACAACGAATTCTATTGATCTCCGCTAGTGACAGCAGTGTCACCTGCCTGGCTGAAATTAATGATCCGGTGGAAGTTGCACAGTTGCTTGAAACAAACTTACAAACTGGTGCAGCAAGTGAACTTCCCCAAAGCACCTTTAAGCGAATATTCGCCCAATACTCACAGAATCCCAACGAAACGTTCAGTGCTTAAAGAACGGTTCAGCGGCAACAGATTCCAGACAAAACTAATGCCTCACCAACTTGGAAATTTTGAATCGACACTACCGCAGCGAGCAACTCGTTCGCGGCGAATCCAGCTAGCCAGTGCGCTAACCGGATTGCTGCTGTGCCTTACCATCCTACCGATGTCCGCTATACATGCGTATCCCATCGAAGCCGAAACCAGCAATAGTGTCGAGCCTGTCGACAACAGCACACCCCCAAACGCAGTCGTTGCTCCCGCCGCCCAACCGAGCGTTAATGTTCTCGAGCAGCAACTCAATTCGCCCGAACAGGCTCTCAGCAGTTTGAAGCTTTTCCTGATGGTTACCGTGCTTAGTGTTGCACCAGCGGTACTGCTGATGACAACTTCATTCCTGCGAATTTCCGTAGTGCTTGGTCTACTGCGGCAAGCTCTAGGGACACAGCAAAACCCCAGCAACCAAGTGATTGGTGCGTTGGCTTTGTTCATGAGTGCTTTAATAATGACGCCCACTTGGACGACTGTCTACGAAGAAGCGATCGTCCCCTATAGCGATAAGGAAATTTCTGGCGAATATGCTTGGGAAGTCGCTCGTAGTTCCTTGGTGAACTTCATGGGAAGGCAAATCGACAGGGCTGGCAACAGTGAAGACGTGTGGTTATTTTACGATCACCTACCTGAAAACGCGCGTAAATCACAGACGGGCAACGAACCGTCCTACTTCGCAGCAAGCAATCAAAGTGGGTCCGCGACCACCGCACTAAGCTATCACGACATCCCTATGCAGGCATTATTGCCCGCTTTTATGATCAGCGAGCTAAAGACCGCTTTTCTTATTGGGTTCATTATTTTCCTGCCATTTTTGGTCTTGGATATCGTTATCAGTAGCGTGACCAATGCAATGGGCATGATGATGTTACCTCCAACTACAATTTCACTCCCATTTAAAATCATGCTGTTCGTCCTCGTCGATGGTTGGCACCTCATCATTGGCATGCTCTTGGAAAGCTTCGGCTAACCTTTTGATTTTTTGGAAACAGAATGATCAACGCAATATCTAAACACGACAAGGGAATACAAGATGCAGTCTGAGCAAGCAGTTGAACTTGGTCAACAAGCGTTTATGCAAGCGTTATTGATCGCTGCGCCCATCCTCGTAATTGCCATCCTCGTGGGACTCTTGGTCGGTATGTTGCAAGCCATGACTCAGATCCAAGATCACACACTAAGCTATATTCCAAAACTGACTGCAATTTTACTCGTGATGTGCATTTGCTTGCCGTGGATTTTCGAGAAGCTTACAGAGTACTCAACACAACTCTTCACCAGCATCCCCCAAATGATTTTCGGAGGATAGCACCTGATGGCGGACATGTATGATTGGCAAGAACGACTCCCACCGGAACTCCTTGACTTAGGCGAAACGATTCCGCTCGCTACCGGCCTGATCGTTGCCTGTCGAATGGTTCCAATCGTTTTGCTATTGCCTCTAGGACGAATGCACTGGAACTGGAAAACAAAAATAGTACTCGCCGTTCTGCTCACAGCGTTGGTAACTCCCGTCCAGCACGACTCAGGACTGTTCGCCCCCTTTCTGAATCCCCCCAATGCCGCGTCCGCCGGTGTAACCAACAGCCTGCCCCCCATAAACTTGCTGATCTCCGAGGGTATCACCGGATTGGCGCTCGGAACAGCAATTCTGTTTGTCGTAGAATCCATACTCATCGCAGGGCAATGGCTCGGGATGACGTCTGGTGTACCGCTAAAAACCACGACACAATCCCAAATAGGTAATACGTCCATTGGGATGCTTGTCAGCTTGATTACCGTCGCCGTGTTATTAACATCTGGGATGCAGCGGATGTTAATAACTGCTCTCTTGGACAGTTACCAATGGCTAGGCGTCGGTGAATTATCAGTTACTCAAGAACCGGACCACTGGTTTGATCAAGCGGCTGTCGTCGCAACTTGGAGTTTCACGCTGGCCCTCCGCATCGTGCTGCCCGTCATGATCATCATGATTACTGTGAACTTGGCACTGGGGTGGATAAGTCGGCAAAGCCCAGCATTGAATCACTTTGTCATCGGAATACCACTCAATACATTTGTATTGCTCGGCGCCGTTATGCTGACTCTCGGCAGCGCCATGCTAGCCATGCAAATTGAAATCCAAGCAGCTCTGGCAACGCTGGGAGTGCTGTAACAACCATGTCCGAATTATCAGACCATGACACAAGGACAATTCCCGCTACGCCGCTAAAGCGCCAGCAAGCGCGGCAACAAGGCAATTGTCCGAAAAGTCGTTCGCTCGTCGCCGCGGTTATTTTGCTCAGCGTTGCTATGCTACTGGTCAGTAACTCGCCGCCAGCCGTTAACGCAATCAAAATCCACTGGGCGGAACTCTTACAATTCCGCCCTGAGTTGGTTAACCACCCAGATCAAACCGACTCTGCGGCATTAACCGAACTTGTCAGCACAACAGGATTTCGAATATTGAGGCAAACGGCACCGCTGACCATTGGTTTGATGTCTGTAGCTATTCTGGCAAGTGTACTGCAAACCGGTTTCATTTGGCTGCCTAGCAAAATGAAACTAGATACCACGCGGATGTCGCCTCAACATTGGTGGCGGCAGGTATCACGTGGGTCGCGTTGGGTTGAATATCTAGGCAGCGCATGTCGGGCAGCGACGATATTCGCTGTTGTGATGCTGGCATTGTGGATTCAACGTGAAGAACTTGCACAATTATCATTCAGTAACGCGTCAGGGGTCGAGCAGGGCGGTCTACAGGTTCTGACCAGTTCCGTGTTGCAAGTCGCCAGCGTTCTTTTTGCAATCGCAAGTGTCGACTTTTTTTGGCAACGTTGGAAATGGAATCAATCGCTGCGAATGACACCGGAGGAACTTAAAGAAGAACACCGCGAGCAACAGGGCTCGCGCGGCGCTGACGGGCAGCGACTTCCGCGACAGGTATTTCCTGCAGAGAATACCCATCTGGCGACTACCACCACATTGACTGACCGCGAATGGCGGGAAATCGACTTTATCATTTACAACCCCAGTGGTGCTACTGTTGCGCTGCAATACAATCCTGTAAAGATGGATCTTCCTCGAGTGATAAAGGTCATTAATTCTGGAAATTCAACCGATATAATTCAACAAACGCGGCACCACAACATTACGGTTTACCACGACAGTCAACTTGCCGCGCAACTCGCTCAGCTAACTGTCAACAAGCAATTACTTCCCGTCGAACTATATGAACCTATCGCTAAGCTGCTGCAATCCCCAAATCCAACATGAGCAAATCACCCAAAACTAAAAAACCAAGTTACCATTCTTACCCAATAACTGCACCACGGTTCTGGCACGGGTTGCGTTTTGGGGACTACGTTAAACTTCTCGCAAAGAATCGATTTGCGGTGCATCCATCGCGTTGGTTTCCCGCGTTTACGATTTCATATTTTTCTGTTTTCAATAGCTGCATGGCACAACTGCAGAACGTCTTCTATCGTTCAAAGATCAATGCCCACGAACTGACAGAACCGCCAATTTTTATCGTGGGGCATTGGAGAAGCGGAACGACGTTTCTACATGATCTAATATCACTGGATCAGCAGTTTACATTCCCGAGTACCTTACAATGTTTTTTGCCAAATCAATGTTTGATCACCGGTCGTTTCTTTTTGAAATTCGACAAATATCTGATCCCCGACAAACGACCGCAAGACAATGTCGCCACAAGTTTTGCCAAGCCTCAGGAGGATGAATTTGCAATCGTCAATATGGGTCACCACTCTCCCTATTTACGCATGGCTTTCCCAAACGGGCCACTAGTCGATGATGATTATCTTACGCTCGAAAATCTCCCCGCTGACGAAGTTGCCGCTTGGCAAGACAACCTGCGATATTTCGTCAAATTGGTCAGCTATCAGTCGCCGGGTAAGCCAGTTGTACTTAAGTCACCACCACATTTAGGAAGAATCAAATATCTCGCCGAGGCATTCCCTGGGGCAAGATTTATCCACATCACGCGTAGCCCCTACAGCCTCTTTCCCTCTACTGTCCGCCTCTGGCAGTCACTTGATTATATTCAAGGCTTTAACAAACCTCGTTATGATTTATCATGGCTACATGAATATATCGCGAACACCATGGAAACCCTCTACCAAGGATTTGAACGTCAACGATTGGAAGTCGAGCAGGATTCTATTATCGACGTTCGCTATGAGGATCTCGTGCAGAACCCCAAACAATTGATCCGAACTATTTATGGTGAATTGCAACTCGGTGATTTCCAATCGCAAATTGGCGAACCCTTAACAGAGTATCTAGAATCCCAAAAAGACTACAAAACCAACAAACATCAGCTCGATGATGATATCCACAGGCTAATTACCAAGCGATGCTTGCCACTGTTGGAAAAATACGGCTATCAAGAAGAGTAAACTCTGCTACCGCTATCATTTCCTAGTAATTGGTGGCCGCTATTCTGATATTGCGAAAACGCCGCATTTGACGTACTCTTGCACCTCAATTTCGGCCAAAACCAAACAGTTCTTACCCATATAGTAGTAAGCGCGGTTTTAGGCTCCCGGTAATCGTTGGCGTGGTATAGAAATAATGCAACGGATTCGTTGGCAAGACTTAATTATCCCAGTAGGCATCATTGCCTCCATCTTGGTGCTGCTCATCCCAGTACCAACTTGGCTGCTTGACGTCTTTCTGGCCTGTAATATCACGTTTGCCGTCATTATCCTGCTCACCACGTTGAATATTAAAACTTCACTTGAACTAAGTGTCTTTCCAGCAATCTTACTGTCAGCCACGCTCGGTAGGCTCGTTCTCAATGTCGCTTCGACGCGATTAATTCTAACAGGCGGAGCGACTGAAGGGACGCAAGCGGCTGGGAGCGTGATCAGTGTGTTTGGCGAATTTGTAGCCGGCAATGATTTGATCGTAGGAATGGTCATATTTGCGATTTTGATTGTTATACAATTTGTTGTCCTAACCAAAGGTGCCACTCGCGTCAGTGAAGTGGCCGCACGTTTTACTCTAGACGGCATGCTCGGGCGGCAACAAGCGATCGATGCGGACCTAAATGCCGGACTCATTACTGC
>Ga0315334_10000240_pt1 | contig 34315 bp, 30 predicted proteins | sample M150034915metaG_FD_205555 | JGI IMG/M metagenome (GOLD analysis project Ga0315334, IMG submission 205555) | Ammonia-oxidizing marine archaeal communities from Monterey Bay, California, United States - M1 500m 34915 | ecosystem: Environmental > Aquatic > Marine > Intertidal zone | place: USA... | reverse complement strand
AACGACAACCACAAGTTCGTCCCCGAGAGACTTCGCCTGCTCCAAGTAATGTAGATGCCCGGCATGGAGTAGGTCGAATATCCCCACTGCCATTACGCGAACCATTGCCTCAACCTCCCAGATGCTAGCCCTGCCTAATTGTTTTCATTCATTGCATTGGCGATTTCTTTACCAGTGATCATAGGCACATTATGCTCAAGAGCGTACTGTCTAGCCTCCTCGACCGGTAGTGCGCCATCCCCTTCTGGCTCAAGCATCTCAGCTCCAATGGTACAAGGTATCAATCCTGCCAATCTCGAAATCGCCACTGCGAGCTCAGTGTGCCCCTGACGAGCCCCCAGACCGCCGGGTGACTCTCTGCAGACGGGGATGTGACCGGGGGTTCTGAACTCCGACCCCAGAGCCGTGATTGCAGCGTCGCTCCCGAAACTCCCCGATATCAGTTCGCTAGCCAACTCTCCGAAGCGCCTGGTGGTGAGGGAACGGTCCTTGTCGGTAATCCCTGTATAGGTGTCACGATGGTTCAAGGAGAGGGTGAAGGCCGATCTCGTGTCGTATTGCAGATCATCGGTAATCAACTGCCCCAGAACCGGGTGCTCAGACACGAGGGCGGGATGTGTATGGATGTCTTGAAGCCAAGGCAGTCCGAACAATTTTCCTACTTCGTCGCCTATCGCGAGGAAGAGCAGCCCACCGCAGTCCTTCCTCAACCTCCTCATCACTTCGGGAGTGGCGGCCGCAGCAGGCCAAAGTAGATCTGTCTCTCTTTCCCTATACGCAGAATCGAAAATCATCACTGGATTGCCTGCTGCGAAAGCAGCGATGGCTCGCTCTACGCTCGACGCCACGGCTCGCAGAGGGGCCATACATACCCGTCATTTTCGGTCCCAGTAAATATCATGGATTGTCTGAGCACGGCAAGGTCGTGCCCCGGAAACTTGAGGCCACGGCCCCGGTCAGGGTAGATCTGGCCGGGGGGTGGACCGATGTCGGCCCTTATCCATCAGATTTCGGTGGCGAAGTCGTGAACTTCGCAATTAATCGACGAGTCCGTGCTTCCGGGTTGGATGGGTGCGGAGTTAGTGAAATCGAAATCGAATTCGGTGCCCCAAGGGGCTCTGGGCTTGGTACGAGTAGCGCCATGAACGTCGCTATCGCCGCAATATTGTCCAACGACGAGGAAGGTGATCGCGAAGACTTAGCAGAGATGGCCTACAGGTTGGAGTCGGAGGGCGGCAATCTCTGTGGTAGGCAGGATCAATGGGCATCTGCCAGAGGCGGCTTCAATCATCTTCTGTTCATCGGCAATTCTGTGGAAGTGATGCCATTCGAGCCGATGAAGTCTTCGAAATATTGGTTGAGAAAGCACCTTCTAGTTGCTTATTCTGGCTCCAGCCGGAACTCCGGGGACATGCAGAACTCTGTTTGGAGTAGGTACGCAGAAGGCGACCAAGACGTTCTTGAAGGCCTCCACAGGATTCGAGCAGCAGCACGTCCCATGGCCAATGGCTTGCAGCAGGACAGGAGGGACCTTGTGGTCAAGTCCCTAAGAGAAGTCTGCGAAGGTGTCGACATGATTGACACCTCGATTCACAACCCCTTCAGGGATGTGGTGGAACCCATGCTCGCAAGTGGATCTCTAGCAGCTTGGAAAGCTCTGGGCGCAGGTGGCGGGGGGTGCGCTGCACTGCTATGCTCACCATCAGGAAGGGATGATGTCATTTCGTCAATAGAGCGAGCCGGCTGGGAGAACTTGGATTGGAACTACGACGAAGACGGAGTGATGATTTCCGGATGAGTTACAACGTCCGAATCCTCAAACAGGACCATGGGCCCGTAGACCCATGAGCGGACGCCGCGGCCTTTTCGCATCCTTATTGGTGCTTGTGCTAATCTCCCCTCTCGCCACCTCCTCGATTATACCCGAGTCAAACGAGAGAGGGGGTTTCGACTCTGATGGAGAGTGGATAGCTAGCGTAGAGTCCGAAATCCATGCTTCCTGGTGGTTTCAATGGAGCAGGGACAAGGACACAAACTCCCTCGATGACCGTCTCGAGTGGCTGATCGAGCAGCCCGCAGAGGTTCAGCAGAACTGGTGGCGACGCGCACCTGCTGGCAGCGCGAGGGTCTTCGTAGACTACGACCACCATCCCTCCGACGCAGATGTACATGCAATCGAGGATTTAGGGGGCGAGGTCACTTTCAGGGCGAAGTACCTAGACACAGTGGCAGCGACAGTGCCCTTTGAGATCCTCCTCGATCCTGGGGGCGTGCGCGCTCTGCCCGGTGTAGTGATGGTCGAGGACCTAGGACTGGCCGAGCCCGACATGCACGAGGCGGTGCCCACGATGGGGGTCGATGACGTCTGGATAGATCTCGGTCTGGATGGGACAGGCTCCGTGATTGCGGTTATAGATACGGGAATCAAAGGTGACCACGAGGGTCTCAACGACATGGATGACGACCCCTTCACCTGCATAGACGACCCCCCTGACCCCCTCGACCCCAACCCAGGGCCGATACCGAGGGATTGCGACCCGAAGGTCATCGCGTTCTACGATGCTGTCGTCACCGACGAGGAGCAGGACCCGTCCACCTCCTACGACTCCGGTACCCACGGGTCCCACGTCGCGGGAATCGCTGCAGGCACCGGCGGTGGTCAGACCGACCCCGAGACTGGCCTGCGCTACGTCGGAGCCGCCCCTGGGGCCTACCTAATCAACATCCTCGCTTGCTGTGACGGCGACATAGAGGACATCATACAGGGCGCTCAGTGGGCCATAGACAACAGGGACAAGTACGGCATAGACATCGTAACCTCATCCCTGGGGGAGCAGCAGTTTGAGATTCACGTCGACAACGACGGAAACTCCGCTTGGAGCCGACAGATGGACATGGTGGTCGAGGCCGGTATCATCACCACCCTCTCTGCTGGCAACGAGATTGGCGGCGCCACTTTCGTCGGCTGCAACACCATAGACAGCCCTGGCGATGCGCGCCTACCGATTACGGTGGCAAGCCTAGACAAGGACCTCAGCCTCGCCATATACAGCAGTCGCGGGTACACCTCGGACCTCCGCGTCAAACCGGACGTCGCCACTATCGGATCCGCCATCATGGCACCCGACGCTGCCACCCAAGACGGCTACACCAGCAAGTCCGGCACCAGCATGGCAACGCCCCTCATGGCTGGCATTGCGGCTCTGATGATTCAGGCCAATCCGGACCTCACTCCTTCTGAGTTGAAAGCCATCGTGTCCGACCAGTCAATCGAGCGCGAAGTCTCGCTGTTCGGGGACGCGGGACTAAACGACTGTAGCCTGCTCGAGACGAGGCCAGACAATGAGTTCGGATACGGTCAGGCCGACCCCGTTGCCTTCGTTGAGGCTGCAGGCAGCATTGACCGCTCCCTAAATGTCTCCATGGACATTCACTCGATGGGTGAGGTGCTCAACCAGAGCTACTTATCGGGCACCGCTTCAGGCGCGGCGCCCGGGCAAGGTGAGGTTCAGGTCCGCGTCGGCGGTAGCCAGTGGAAGGCAGCGGAAGACACCTCTCCGTTAGGTGACTGGGCTCAGTGGGAGATCAAGCTGGACCCGCACAATGAGTCTGGAAACACGACCATCTACGCCCGCCTGATTGTCGATGACGACCACATTTCTCCGGTGGATGCCCGTAGGGTCATCCTTCTAGATCTGCCAGCACCAGCGGAAGCAACTGATTCGAAAAGTTCGCGAATTCTGATTGTTGGACTGTCGCTAATCTTACTGGTCCTGTTTGCATATGTACTCTACAATAGAGAGCAACTTGCCGAGGAGTGGTTTGACGGACAGAGCCTGACTGAGAACCGGCTCAGAAGGATGGTATCGCTCTGCGTCCTTTACTTCGCCCAAGGCCTCCCTTGGGGATTCGCAACAGTCGCCTTCGCATCATATCTCTCGGACAACGGGTTTACCCCTCAAGAGCTTGGCATTCTGTTCGCTACCGTCGCCTTGCCTTGGACCTTCAAATGGATATGGGGTCCCGTTATCGACACGTTGAACATACCTCAATTCGGCACCCGTAGGCTGTGGATCTTATTCGCCCAGTTTGGGATGGCTGTCACAATAGGGACCCTTCTGTTTGTCCCGGACTTGACGGGACAGATCGACCTAGTAATCAAGCTAATGTTCGTGCACAATATCTTCGCTTCCCTGCAGGACGTCAGCACCGACGCTCTCGCAGTGGACGTTCTTCGGGATAACGAGGTCTCGAAGGCAAACGGGTACATGTTCGCGTCCAAGCGAGGCGGGATGATAGTCGGTGGCGCGGTCCTTGGCGGATTCGCCACGAGGATAGGCATCAAGGGCATGCTATCCATCCAATTGCCAATACTGCTGCTGATAATGGTGCTACCATTGTTCCTCTACGAGAGGCCTGGCACCCGCCTCTTCCCTTGGTCAAGGCCATCCAATCAAGAATCACTAGATTCCAAATCCACTGATTCTTCCCGAGAATCTGAATTTGAAGTGGATGAGAGGCTTTACTGGGAGGAGCCAGAAGAGTCCAGATGGTGGGCGGCTCAGGCAGTGGGCAAGTCAACATTTAACGAAAAGATTTCACTAGCAGCCCTGCTGACTATCGTTTCCCTGACCATCTTTGTCGCCGGGCTAATCTTCGCGATTATTTCGGTAGACCTGACCGTTCCGCTATATGCGAAAGCAAAGCGAATCGCATTCTACGGAATCGCTCTAGCCATTATCACTTCCTTGATCGCACGACTTCGCTATCATGGTAGGGCCGTCCCAATGCCCCAAGTCTTCAACCCATTCTCGTACTTGCCCCAAGGTCCCCGCCGGACTCTTGCTCAGACAAGCTTCAATCTCACCAAGGCATTCCACCTGAGATCCTCCTTCATGCTGATATTCCTGTGCCTTCTGTCCGAACTTTACCTTTTCATAGATCCAATCGTGATTGACATATTCATCAATCGGGCAGGGTGGGAGCAGGAGGATTACAACGTCATCGTTGGCGGCATCGTCATCCTCGCAATCATGACCGGGCAGATTGCTGGGGGCATGCTGGGAGAAAAGTTCGGGGTCAAAAGGGTGGCAATGATCGGCTTCACATGCCTTGCCGTGTGCAATGCTATGCTGGCGGTACTGGAGCCGTTCTGGACCAACACAGTGGTAATGACGACCTATCTAATCATCCGTGGCCTAGTCAACGGAGTGGCCTGGATATGTGTGATTGCGGTCTGCATGAAGATGACATGGAGCAAGGTCGGAGGGACACAATTCACCGCCTACATGTCAATGTTCAACCTCTCAGGAGTGATGGCATACACCTTCACCGGTAGGATGCTACAGATTTTCGACAACGATTACAGCACCACAATATACGTGGGAGCAGCACTCACCATGTTCACAGTCTTCTTCCTAGTCTTTATCGACCCAGAAGAGTGCAACAGAGTACTCGAAGAGAAGGATGCCTTGGACGGAATCCTTCTGGATGATTTAGGTGAGTCGGGTTGGTGGTCCGACGGAGAGGGGGACGGTGAGTCTGTCGCAACTTCATGAGATAATAGAAGGGACTGAGACCGACTTCCTGGTCTTCACCCAGACCATCTGTCCTTACTGCACAAGGGCTTTCAGAACCCTGGATGCCAAGGGTATGTCTTACACCGATGTCAACTTGGATCACTTCGATGGACTTAGGCAGGCTTTGGTACTGGAAACTGGGCACCGTACTGTACCTGTGGTTTTCGATATGAGGGAGGAAGAGCCATTTTTCGTGGGTGGATCAGACCATCTAATGGAGTATCTTTAGAGACTCCAGGACTCTGTAATCCCTCCCGCTATTATGACTCGGAGATAGGTCGAGCCCGTAAAGGTCGCCGTTAGGGTATATTCTCCCGAGGGATAAGGAATCGTCCCCAGAGTCCCCATCTCGCTGGAACCCGGCCCCCAAATACGCGGCAGAACGGATACTGATAGGTGGTCTCTGAGAGTGAAGGAGATGCTCGAGGAGCCGCTACCGCACTCTGCGTCCATGAAGTAAATCATCTCGTCCCAATCCCCCTCGCTCGGGTGGTCACTCACAAGGAAGGTATCGCGAATTTCGATGTCAGTCCCGGAGTCATCCCATGTATCGCCGAACAGATCACCCCCCCTGACGAAGTAGACGTCTCCAGAATGTCCAGTTCCCTGATCAGACAGCATCATCCTGAGTTGTTCGACTCCATTAGAATCAGTCCAGATGAACGATGAGAAGAAGCCCACGTCCTCGTCAAACACGTAATTTAATCTTGAACCGTCGGATGCTGATCCAGAGATAATCGCGGCTTTGCCTGATAGTCCAGTAACCGAAACCGTCCAATCAGTGGAAAATAGCGTGAAGGCCCAAGAATCGTCTTTCTCTATTGGGAAGCTGAGGGCCGGTTGCGCCACTCCATTCTCGAATGCGCTCAGGTCTGAGTGGGTGATTCGTCCTAGGAACGGATTGTGGTTAAGCACTGCGTGCCGTCTAGCCTCTGTCAAGCTTGAGATTGCTAGCATGTATGCAGCCCCACCCTCCTCACTATCACTAGCTACGACGAGCCTCGCTGTATCGTCGCTATAGTCTGGGGTTGAGAATGTGTATAGCCACCAGTCGCCTATTTGCCACGTAGGCACATCAATGGATTCAGAGCCACCATCATCGTTAGAGCCAGCGCAACCGGCCAAACCAGTCAGTAGCAAGAGGATCGCGAGTGCCAGCGGAGCGGCAGTGCGCATGACTTGCCGGCTTCGACCTCAATCAAGAGTCTGACGCTACCTAGAGCGTCAAATCAGTCCCGGTGCGATGACGACCGAGACAATCGACATCAATTTGATCAGAATGTTCAGTGATGGACCACTCGTGTCCTTGAACGGATCCCCGATGGTGTCCCCGATAATGGCTGCGTCGTGCGCGGAGTCTCCCTTCGCAGACCCTTCAATGTGCCCTTGCTCGATGGCCTTCTTCGCGTTGTCCCAAGCTCCACCCGCGTTAGCCATGAACAGTGCCATCAGAACCCCAGTGACCAATGCACCTGCGAGCAGGCCACCTAGGGCAGCCGGACCGAGTGCGTAGCCAACGATAACAGGGGCAGAGACCGCAGTCAGACCGGGCAGAATCATTTCTCGTAGAGCAGCCTGAGTGGAGATGTCTATGCATCTCTTGGAGTCCGGCTTGACGCCCTCTCTACCCTCCAGTAGCCCCTCAATCTCTCGGAACTGCCTGCGGATCTCTATCACCATGTCACCTGCCGCCTTGCCGACAGAGGTCATTGTCATAGCAGCGACCACGAACGGAAGGGAACCCCCTATTAGCAGCCCTATGACTACCATGGGGTCTGTGAGGGTGAGGTCCGAAGCCTCGAGCTTGGCTGCAGTACCGAAGGCTGCGAACAGCGCCAGTGCGGTGAGGGCGGCGCTGCCAATTGCGAAGCCCTTACCTATGGCCGCCGTGGTGTTGCCAATACTGTCGAGGCTGTCTGTAATCTCCCTGACATCCGATCCGAGTTCGCTCATCTCGGAAATGCCGCCAGCGTTGTCAGCGACGGGTCCGTAGGCGTCTACGGTCATAGTGACCCCCACAGTCGCGAGCATCCCCATCGCGGCCATGGCGATCCCGTAGAGTCCCAAATCCGCGGCCATTGCACTTCCGTCATCCATCACCTCGTTGGCGACGAAGATACCTGCAGAAATCAGAACGATAGGCAAGAAAGTAGACATCATTCCCACAGATAGGCCGGCGATAGCGTTGGTGGCAGGTCCAGTCTTGGACATCTTTCCAATGTGAGGTATGGCCTTCACAGGAATTCCAAACACTGGCTCTATTCCAGTATAGTACTCGGTCACTAGTCCGATTAGTATTCCAACAATAGAGCCGGCAATCACAGCCAACATCGGGTCAGTACCAGTTTCAAGATCTAGATATCCTATGCCGAACCAGCCCGCAATCCAGAAGAGAAAAGCTCCGATAAAAGTCGTGTTTCGCAGTGCGGCCGCAGCATCGCCCCCCTTGAACGCCTTCATACTGAATACACCGACTATCGAGGCAACGTACCCCACGAGCCCGAGGAAGATTGGGAGTGTGATGTAGTCTGAGTGCATCCCAGACGCCTCGGCTATAACCATCGCAGCGATGATTGAGCCGACGAACGACTCGAAGATGTCAGCCCCCATTCCCGCGACATCGCCGACGTTGTCGCCGACGTTATCGGCGATGACACCAGGATTTCTCGGATCATCCTCTGGGATTCCGGCCTCGACCTTACCGACGAGGTCAGCGCCGACGTCAGCGGCCTTGGTGTATATGCCGCCGCCCACGCGAGCGAACAGCGCAATCGAGGATGCGCCCATGCCGAATCCGGCGATGTTCTGCACCTCGGGACCAGTTCCGAGCCACATTGCCATTAGTGAGATACCGAGAAGTCCCAATCCTCCAACTGAGAGTCCCATTACCGCGCCTCCGTTGTACGATACCTCTAGGGCAGCCGATTGGCCACCCGTCGAGGCTGCCATGGCTGTGCGCCCGTTGGCGCTAGTGGCGGCCCGCATTCCGCTGAATCCAGCAGTCACAGATGCAGCAGCACCGGCTAGGAAGGCGAGAACCGTCTGATTACCAGTCTCTGGGTTCACGAAGAGCAACACAGCTACGATTGCGATGAAGACCGCTAGATATCTGTATTCGGCAAAAAGGAAGGTCATCGCCCCTTCTCTGATTTGTCGAGTAATGTCGGCCACAGTGGGGTTATCAATCTTTATTTTCTCTATCTGGGTGTAGAGCAGCACTGCGATTGCAAGTCCCAAAGCTGCAGTTACGGCTGCTATTTGCGGTATATCCTCAATCATTAGCTCACCTGTGTCGCCCCGGCGACCGAAGTCCCGTATTTAATCCGAATCCACCATGTCAATCGGCGTAGTTGATTACGCTTGGAGCTCTTCTACCACGGCAGCGAAGGACTTCAGAATACCTGCCCCGTCATGCTCGCGCCTGAAAGACTCCAATTCCTCCTTGGTAATGTGACCCCAATCATAGGCACGCTCGACCCTGGCTCTGGCAGCTTCTGGATGAAACTGGACCCCCCAGGCCGGAAGAGCAACCCCCTTGTCACTGTGTACTCTGACTGCCGTGACACCGTTGTGTTCAGTGTTGCCTAGGAGAGTACAGCAGTCGGGAACAGTCATCACATGATCTTGGTGTGTGAACAGAACTACCGGTGAGTCATTCTCTCCAGACCTCCTAGACGAGAACAGCGGATCAGAATCTCCGGCTACAGTCAAGTTGAGATCCCAGACACCATTGGAGAGCGAGCCCGCTCTCTCCACGGTCGCGCCTAGGGCTTTGCACAGAAGTTGGTGTCCGAAGCATATCCCCAGAGTCGGGATACCCATGTTTGAAGAGCACCTAAGCAAAGAGGCACCCCCAACCATCCAGTCTTCCCACATAGTTACATTCTGACGTGAACCACTGCATATCACTGCGTCTGGATTCACTTTGTGCAACCAATCTGCGGTCATAGAGTCGTCTCCATGGAGGGGCATCGCGATTCGCCTGAAGAGAGCCTCATTACCTGACAGTTCAAGCGGACATTCCTCCCAGAACGCGAACTCGTAGTCCCAATGAGGCACATCGTTCTCTGAAATGGCAACGACACCATCCTCTTGGGCTCTATGGCCGGCCTCCTCGGATTGCATCTGGGGCGTGACAAGAAGAACCTCTACATTTCCGGTTTCAGCCATCGGTGCAACTACTTCCTGATTCCCGCCATGTCCGAACTCTGAGCGCTCCACCAGGAGATCGATTAGAATCACCCTCTTTCCGGCATCCATGGGCTTCCGAGGGGGCAAGTGTTTGAAAGCCCCCCGCTCAGGCATGGACTGAAGGTGACCCCAGTGGTGGATAAACAACTCATATTGGATTCTGTTGGACCCGTCCAAGCAGTTCTGGACGCCCACGATGGCGTGGTCAATGTGATGGATACGACTGATGGAGTAATCATGATCTCCCTAGAGGGTGGTTGTACTGGTTGCAGTGCAACCCCAATGACTGCCATGCAAATCTACTACTCTCTGATGAAGATTGATGAGGTGCAGGATGTCATCTTCGTTAACGGAGAGTTGCCTGCTTACATGCGGTCGTTCATTGACGACAAACTGAACGCAGATTAACTATCTTCCTCACTGCGCCTCTTCATGATATTGTGCGGGTTAGCCTCGCCTTGCACATCCTTGCCCTTGATGTTCATCATAGAAGCCAGTGCCACTATTACTGCCACCACCGCGAAAGGCCTGGCAACGTTTCTGGAGCCCCAGAGATTACCACCTGCGTAGTGAAGCGCGAAAAGCAACACTGCGGACATAACACACAACGAAGATATGAATCGCTGAGCGAAAATCTCTCTCTCAGTAGTACTGGACAATGTCCCTATCGACATCCAAAAGATAATCGCCAGACTACAGAGACTTAACGAAGCTGTCTCCAATATTCCAAGGTAATCCACAGCACTCCGTGCGTGATTGTGCTTGAGTACGTTCTGCTAGAGGAAAAACCAATTATACGCTGTATACTAATTGGCGTTCATGGGAATTTCTCCGAGGTCACGCTGGTCAAATAGGGACGACTCATCCTATCGACGGCAGAAGGGTCCTCCTTCGAGTCCCAAACGTGGGCAGATACACAAGTGGAGCCAAATCAGAGGAGATGCGGCAGCACCCTTTCTGTTGATAGGACAGATGGCCAGTATAGCCACTTTGATTCTACTGTACCTCGGTGTGAACACGGTGGATGAAGGCTTGAATGGAAATGGAGCAACTGATGATGGTGCTGTGGAAGAGTTAGCCGATAACGAAGGCTTCCAATGGGGAATGGGTGCAACCGCACTCGCAGTGACCTTCGGATTCGGAATGGCTTCTTGCTTAGCACTGTTCAGAGTCATCATCTCTCGTCACTCTCCTCGAAGACGTAAGAGGATGGCAAGAATCTGGCTCATAGCCTTGATAATCGCCGCCTACGGCATAGCATTTACTTGAATCAATCAAGCATCCTACAAACACAACTCACTTGAGTACTGACACAATGCGGGTGACGAGGATACGCCGTGAATCCAATCGCTAACTTATGCATCGCGGTGGGCGTAATTATTCTATTCATCAGCTCATTAGTCATAATTACCGACACTGAGCTGGAATTCTTGGATTTCAGCGAGGAGGAAACTCCCGTCGAATTCGCACTTTCGGGAGATAGTGGGATCTTGATGTTCTCAGAATCAATGAATCCAGAAAGTCCGGGCTGGGCCGTCTACGTCTTCGGAGATTATGTGGACTTGGATGAGAATGGCATGTGGGACTACTGTGAGTCTGTGGAGATTTTTGCATGGTCTGAAGGTTCCGAAAAGCCATCGGAATTAACCCACGAGAACAACAGCTTCTTTTCCCTCTGTGGGGCCGGTTTCGAGAGGTATGACATGGTAGATCAGTCATTGGTCTACATTGGACATGTATGCCACGATCCTTCCAACCAAACGGTCTCGCAGTGCAGCGATGGTAACTATACCTTCGAGTCTAACTTGTATTCGAAATTAGTTGCCGATAAAGAGGGAACTCCTCAGTCTTTCTTGTCTAAATTGATGAATAAGATAATCTCCGGTTTTAGGACAGGATGGACCCTATTGTATGGCTCTTTCTTATTCATACTCCTAGGCATAACTCTTGCTATTCTTTTCAAAGAGGATGAGGGGCCCGTTTCTCAGAAGAAGAGTGGAGGCCCCAAGGTCGAGTGGAAAGCATACTCACTCGCACAGGCGGAGCGTGGCGCTGACGGAATGCCTAAGGCCTTCAGCAAGCATATAAATCGAAACTTGAACAAGAAGCCAAGAAAGGGAAATCTCAGAGGAGGGGTCCACAAGACTGGCGGACTTTTCCTCGACGGATGGACCGAAGATGACTCCAACAAGGAATATAAGAAGAAGGTCAAGGACCGTAAAAACAGGTAGTTCAGACTAATGGGTCGAACATCAAAAGAAAGCCAACTACAACGATGATGATAACTACGCCTCGAAGAATTCGGTAGATGGATTGCAGCATCAATCCACTATAGGGTCCTCTATTCCTCCTGACGTAAACTGGAACAAACTCCTCCTCTTCCAATACAATCTCTCACACTAGTTTCGTTCATCTTTCTTATTGGAATCCCTGTTTTTCTTGAAGACCGGAATTGGATTCATTTTGTGTGAGTTCGCATTGTGCAATCTCCGATAGACTCCCAATACCTCCTCTTCGCGGCCAGAGTGTGTACCGTTGGACGGACTATCGACCTCGGTCATCGCCCACTCAAGTTCCACATAGGAGGCCCCCATCTGATCCTCATCGGTCCTGCCATCGTTCCACAATCCGTCTGTAGGAGGCGCATCCCGAATATCCTGAAGAATCCCCAACGCATCTCCGAGAGAATAGACCTCTGACTTGTAGAGGTCAGCGATTGGTGAGATGTCCACTCCCCCATCACCGTATTTGGTGAAGAAACCGACGCCGAAGTCCTCGACCTTGTTGCCGGTTCCAACTACTATACCACCAGTGGAGCCAGAGATAGCATACAGGGTAGTCATACGCAACCTAGCTCGTGAGTTCGCCAGCGCTAAATCAGAAATGTCACTACCCCCTAACTCGCTATGTAACAAGTCGAAAGTCTTGGTCAGATCTACAAGACGCCCCTCGACATTATCCCAGTTCGACTCCAACCAAGCGATGTGGCGGTTCGAGAGGTTGTATTGCGATGGATTCTGGTGTATTGGCATATTCAGCACAATCGTGTCAATTCCTGTCCTAGCTGACAACGTTGATGTCACGGAGGAATCTATTCCGCCCGAAACCCCCACGACTAGGGTTCGCACGCCATTGCTTTCAGCAAATTCACGAATCCATTGTGTGATGTCATCGGCTAAGACATTCCATTCTTCCATGCCAATTCCTCTTAGTGACATGCCATACCGTACTTCTTGAGTCGCCAGTAGTTGTAGGGCCAGGGTGTAAGGAATCCGACCACCAACATTAGTGGGATCGCGATTGGATTAATCCCCAATTCTCCCCGAGTGAAAATCAGGTCGGTAATCTCCATTGCAATTTCCATCATTAGCATGGAAATGAATGACATCCCCATTGCAGTCGACAGAGCATTGCGGAAATCCATCTGCCCTCGCATCAATATCCCGGTTTCGAGCATCACGCTTGTTGCAAGGCCATTAATCAGAGGCAGAATGGCGTAGAAGTACCACATCGTAGAGTACAAAGACAAGTCAGACGTAATTCCACTATAGGAATAGTAAGCGAGGGTACCAAACTCTCCTATCGAGCATCCGATCAGGCACCACTTCGTGTTGTTTGCAGATTGCCTCCATACACTATTGTCTCGCCAACTGAATTCTTCTCCCTGGCCATCTACAGTGTAACCAACCGAACGAACAGCTTCCGTCAGCAGACTCCTCGAAACCCCAGAGTGCTCGATTACAGCCCTACTATCCTCGTGAATCACGACCGCCGAAGCCACACCTGATAATTTCTCTAAGGCAGCGCGTACACGCCCAGCACAACCCTCGCAGGTCATTCCACCGACATCGAGGTTAGTCGTCTCTGTCACTGTTGCCAACTCGATGTCGGAGGCATTTGAAACCTTGCAAAGAAGAATATTCTTCCCACTAATCAACCCCCTCAAGTTCAAGACAAACTAATTGGCCGCTTGCTCCATGGGCGTACCTAGTCCTCCTGGTGATCTTGACCCAGTCGCCCTAGAGGTGGCCATGATGCAAATCTGGGAAGATGAGGGGACGTTTTCCAAATCTATCGAATCACGTCGAGATTTCGATTCTCCCTTCACTTTCCTCGAAGGACCCCCTACAGCCAACGGCCGGCCCGGGATTCACCACGTCATCTCCAGACTGTTCAAGGATTTGGTTTGTCGTTGGAAAACTATGGAGGGCCATATCGTGGAGCGCAAAGGGGGGTGGGACACACACGGCCTCCCTGTGGAAATTGAGGTTCAGAAGAAACTCGACCTTATGTCCAACGAGGCCATTGAGGAATTCGGAATGGAGTCTTTCAATCAAAAGTGCAAAGAAAGCGTCTGGACCTATGAGGAAGCCTGGAGGGAGATGACAGAACGCATGGCCTTCTGGATTGACATGGACAATCCCTATGTAACGCTACATGACGAGTATATCGAATCCGCATGGTGGTCTCTAAAGCAAATGTTCGACAAGGGCCTGCTCTTCCGCGGCCACAAGGTATTGCCATACTGCCCCCAGACGGGCACCAGCTACTCCACCCACGAGGTCTCGCTGGGCTACAAGGAAGTCTCGGAGCCTGCTGTATACGTCAAGTTCGGACTGATCGACGAAGATGCCTCCATCCTCGCTTGGACCACCACTCCATGGACACTTCCGGGCAATGTTGGGCTAGCTGTCGGCCCCGATGTCACCTACTGCCGAATCCGCATCACAGAGCTGCCTGCAGGCTCTTGGGAAGGTCGTGGTGGGGCTGAGGTTGGAGAGGAGATAATCCTCGCCAAGGATCTACTCGCAGATGTCCTACGCCACCAGATTGAGATTATCGACGAGTTTCCTGGCTCACAACTGATCGGCAAGGCCTACCACCCCCTGTTCCCAGACGCAATAGAGCGAGGCGAGTCAAATGCAGCATGGACCGTTGTCGCCGCTGACTTCGTCACTACCACTGATGGAACCGGCGTAGTTCACACTGCGGTGATGTACGGCGAGGATGACTACCGACTGGGAATGGAAATCGGGTTCCCTGCCCAGCACACTGTAGGGATGGATGGGGCGTTCGTCGAGGGCGTTCACGAACTTCTAGATGGCCGATACGTCAAGGACTGCGACGATGATATCATCAATCTCATTGATGAGCAAAATCTGCTTTACAGGGAGCAAACTTACACTCACGACTATCCCCATTGCTGGCGAACGGACCACCCCCTACTATACTACGCGATGGACAGCTGGTTCGTCAGAATGACTGCCGTTCGAGATCAGATATTGACTCACAACGCCAGCGTAGAGTGGGCCCCCGAATGGACTGGAACGAAGAGGATGGGTGAGTGGTTGTCTAACATCAAGGATTGGGCGATTAGCCGCGAACGCTACTGGGGCACCCCAATCCCAGTCTGGATCTGTCAGGATTGTGGACACGAACATTGTATTGGCAGTATTGAGGAGATGACCTCGATGACGACCAAATCATCCCCAGCACCGCCCGAGTTACACAGGCCCTTTGTCGACGAAGTGAAACTGCACTGTCCAGCGGAGGGATGCTCAGGCGAAATGGATCGCGAGCCCTACGTGATGGATTGTTGGTTTGATTCTGGCTGTGCCTCCTTCGCTCAGTGGCACTACCCCTTCGAAAATGATGACAGGTTTGCTGGGTCATTCCCAGTTGACTACATATGTGAGGCTGTAGATCAAACTCGGGGTTGGTTCTACTCGCTTCTAGCAGTGGCCACTACGGTGTTCGATGAGCCCTGCTTCCGTCGCTGCCTTTCTCTAGGACACATTCTGGACAAGGAGGGCAAGAAGATGAGTAAGTCCAGAGGCAACGTAGTCAACCCTTGGGATCACTTCAACAAGGAGGGTGCAGATTCCATTCGCTGGTACATGACCACCCAGAGCGCACCGTGGTCCCCGACCAACTTCGATTCCATCGGGGTGCGCGAGGCATACGCGAAGATGTTCCTGACACTTTGGAATGTCTATCGCTTCCACGCCGACTACGCAGCTCTGGACGGATTCGATGCTGACGATGAATCGACCTTCGTCCCGATTTCAGAGCGCAGTCCGTTGGACAGATGGATTCTTTCCAAGGCCACCTCGATGGCAGATAACTATCACGATAACTTCGTTTCCTGGGACTTCCACAAGGCCGGCAGAGATCTCGAGACCTTCGTGGTCAATGATCTCTCTAACTGGTATGTGAGACGTTCAAGAAGGCGTCTGTGGGAAGAGACAGATAGTACCGATAAGCGGGCATGCCAGCATACATTGCATGAGGTGATTCTGCTCGTCTGTCGCCTCATGGCCCCGGTCTCCCCATTCATACCCGACGAGATTCACCGTAGCCTGACTGGGTCTTCCGTACACTTATCTGACTGGCCACCTGGATCGCCATTAGTCGAACGCACACTTCCTGCACGAGATTATGCAATCGAACAGGAGATGTCCACAGTTAGGGCATTGGCCGAGGCCGGAAGGCGCATTAGAGTAGAGGCAGTTCGCAGACAGAGGTTGCCTTGCCGCTCTGGTTGGGTAGTTGGGGGCCCCGACCTCTCGCAGTTCCACGAAATCCTAGCCGAGGAGCTCAATGTCGAGGTTCTAACAACTGAGGAAGACTTGGATACTTTCCAGAAGATCGTTCTAGCGCCAAACCGCAAGGCTTTGGGGGCCAAGTGCCGCGCTGACCTCCCCTCTGTTCTGTCTCAGCTCGACCTTGCCGAACCAGAGTCCCTGTTATTGGAGATAGAGGCAGGAATCGCGGCTCTCGCAGGGTACGAGATTACCTTTGATGACATCGAGGTTCGGCGAGTGGAGAAAGACGAATTCGCCGCCAAAACTCTCACCTATGAAGATGGAGATGTTTCAATAGTTCTGGATATGTATGTCGATACAGACCTTCTCTCAAAGGGTCTTGCTAGGGATATAATCAGGCATGTGCAAGCCAAGCGCAAGGAAATGAATCTAGATATGGAGTCGAAAATTGAACTTTCTGTGTGGGTCGAGGGACTGGAACTGGCGAATGACGAGTGGGAGCACGTGAAGTCCGAGACCCGTGCAGGCAACGCCTCGTTGAATGAGGGCGATGCCCACAATGACGCTGAGAGCTTCGAGGTCGACGGCACTAGTGTTATGTTCTATCTTTCGTAACCGAAAGTTTCGAAGTCCTTCCTGTACCTATTGTGAATCATTTCCTTCACGTTTTCCGTTAGCAACTCCTCGTCACCGACTCGTCTAGACTTGTTGAGTTTCTTCAACTCTGCAAAACCGTATCGTTCACGAATCTTTCTGTAGTCTTCTGGTAGATCCTCAACCTTTCCTATATGGTCAATTCTAGATCCTCGAGAAAATACAATTCCGCATTGCGACTTGAAATGTCTGTCACACAAGAAGTCAGGCAAGCGCGAAACCTTCCTGATGAAATCCTCGAAAGAATCGTCAACACTGAGGTATCCGAACAAGTAGTTGGTGTAGAGGAAAGACTCACGCTGCTTTACGAATTTATCTTTGTAACAGGAAATTAGACGATCATAGGGATTCCTAACGTAGGTGAATGAAAAGTAAGAGCGCTTGGACCGAGAAATCTTCTTTTGTGATAGATTCCGAGTGTGGTAGTGTATCGAGCGACCCTTAGGAAATTCCCCCGCCATGGAGGTCTTGATGGAGGAACAAGCTGACTTCGCTACGCTTGCATACACCAACTCATTGTGATCCATAATGAAGAAATCAGAAGAATCAAGGTTGCCGTGAATAATTAAATGGCCAGTGTCCCTGATGAATTGGTAGAGATTTCCGAGAGTAAATCTCATCGAAATTCCTCAGTGATTATGTCCCACCATGTACAAATTGGCTATGGGCGCGTATGACAGCGGGATGAGCATCTCTACGCCGAACAGGGGATCCGGGTCAGTCGAGTCGTGATAGGCAATGAAAGCTCCACCATCTGGCAGTATCCCCATACTGGCAAAGTCGAATCTGATTTCGTTGCCAGCTCCTGAAGTCGAATCCAGATCTCCTAGGCCCAAGTAAGTCAACACGTCCGGCTCTAGGTTGTGTGAGAAGTCCCGAACATGCCATGAAATGTCGACGTCAGGACCCTCCGCGCTTTGGTATCTCACGTTCAGGACGAACAGATCATGCACTCCGTTGGCATGGAACTCCCACTCCTCGATTTCTGTGGCCTTTTCAGAAAGATTGTAGGTTTGGTTCTGCCAAGTTTCACCCCCGTCCCAAGATAGCATATGCTTCAAAACGGTCTCCGATGCACTAACACAATGTAAAGCGGTAGAAGAGTCGAAAGCGCAGTATTGCGAGGGTAGCGAGGAACCATTCATTGTAGTTCCAGTCCACCAGTTTAGCGAAGTGTCCAGATAGGCGTCGCTACCGTCAATGAAGTAGTTCGGGAAGTACAGTCCACCCGAAGGAACAGGAAAAGCCCTCATCTCCTTGTGGGGCTTGGTGAAATCCCATTCAGGTCCTAGGGCAGCGGGGTCGAGATTAACCTCCATCAAATCCAAGTTTTCATCCCTGTCTGGGAAATCGAAGTAGTCGTAGTTCAGTCCATCGGTGGACAGCTGTCCACCGATGTTCTGCACCTGATGCCAAAAGTTCGAGATGACTAGGCTGGCCCAAGGCCCATTACCATATAGTCCCCCATTTATTGGACCAACCACCTCAACCTGCCAGGACCTGTCGTAGAATGGTTCAGGGGTCCTGTTGAAGCACCAACTCCACTCTTCGTCCTCAGCATCATAGAAGAACGCGTAGAACTGGTCAGCCCCGCTTGAGCTGGGGTAGGGGAACCAACCCATGGAGATCAGATCTCCGTTGGTGGCTTGCACGATGCTACCCTCCCCCAATCCCTCTTGGCCAGGCACAGTAGGTTTGGGCTCCATGCAACCAAACTGCGAGAAGATACTCGGAAGATACTCTTGCCAGGTGTGTCCACGGTCCTCGGACCATGTCGGGTACTCTCCGCCGAAGTTTAGGATCCATCCCTCTTTGGTTGCTGCAAGGTAGTGCTCACAGCAGTTTCCACCGTGTTCATTGCTATATACGGTCCAAGAGGAATTCCCCCAAGTCTCGTTATTGTATGGGTGGGCTACTGTGAAATTCCGGTAATCTTCGTAAGTGCTTGGAGGGTCGATGAGGTAGTAATCCAGATCCCAAGGCAGGACATTCCCTTGAGTCTGACTTTCTTCGATGCACCCTGCCAGTGTAGTTATGATAGCCATCGAAATCGCGGCCAGCGTACGGGACACCTCCGAAGATGGCATGTATACTCCGTATCATCGGAGATATATCGCACTTTCACAAATTTGTCCACGGTATGAATAGACTAATCGAGTCCCCAAGTCGGCCCATCCGGCCCATCTTCGACCACAATCCCCATTCCAGTAAGCTCATCTCGTATCTCGTCCGCTCGACCCCAGTCCTTCTCCGCTCTAGCAGTTTCTCTCTCAACCAGAAGCTCCTCGACACGAGGGCTCACTTCAGCGCTTGCTAAACTCTTCTTCTCCATTGACAAGAGGATATCTTCATCGTCGGGCAATAGGCCCAAGGTTCCGCCTGCAAACTCGGAAATCCAACTCACACAGGCAGCGATTTCATTTCCAGAATCCCCTGAATCCAGAAGAGCACGCAGGTGCCTAGCCACCGATTGAACCTCCACCAAGGCCACTCGGGTGTTGAAATCATCATCCATTCCTGCCTTCAGCCTCTCAGTGGATTCTGAAAGATTGTCATAACCTTCCCATTCACCGGTTCCTCCCAAAAGGAGGCCTTCACCATAAACACTAACAAGCCTTCCATGGTGAATCTGTGAGTCATCGACCATGACTGAGTTGAAATCAACTGGTTGTCGGTAGGGAGCATTGATCAGAGTGTATCGTAATACTAGTGGATCGACCTGTTCCAAGGCATCTCCAATAGTCCAGAAATTTCCTAGTGATTTGCTCATCTTATCCCCATCTACGTTAATCATGCCATTATGTATCCAGTACTGGACCACAGGTTCGTGGCCCAGGCAGCACTCGGACTGGAATATTTCAGCTTCGTGATGCGGGAATAGGAGGTCAGACCCTCCGCCATGGATGTCGAACTTCTCGCCTAGGTGCTTAAGCGACATTGCCGAGCACTCGATATGCCATCCAGGCCTACCAGCACCCCAGGGGCTTTTCCATGAAGGCTCATCTGGCTTGGCCATCTTCCACAGCGCAAAGTCTCGGTGATCGCGCTTCCCTGAGCCCGTGTCTTCAACACGACCACCCGCACCAGCTCTGACCATCTCAAGGGTCTGTCCGGTAAGTTGCCCGAACTTCTCAGGAGCGGTGTCAATCTCGAAGTAAACCCCGTCTCCGGCCACGTATGCGTGTCCACTTTCGACTAGAGTAGAAACCATATCGATGATTTCAGGAATGGTTTCGGTAACTCTTGGATAGGCATCGGCACGGATTACATTCATCGCATCCATCACGGTGAAATATTCTGCAATATACCGGTTGGCAATCTCTAGGAAGTCAACCCCCTCTTCGTTGGCTGCTGAAATTATCTTGTCGTCAACATCAGTGAAGTTGGTGATGTAATTGACCTCGAAACCACTCTTCCGCAGCCATCTGACTATTATGTCGAAGGATATCGCCTGCCTTGCATGTCCGATGTGGCTGGAGGAGTAGGGGGTAATCCCGCAGGCATAGAGCCCGACCTTACCCTCCTCAAGAGTGACTAGCTCTCGCTTCGATCGGGAGCGAGTGTCGTGTATCCTCAGTGCCATTGGCCCTATTGCGTGGCCTTCCTGACATCAACCCCTCGCCGCTTCGACGAGCCCCGAGTACAGTACGTCATGCCCTATTCGCTCCGGGTGCCACTGAACACCCAAACAGAATCTCAAGTCTGTCCTCTCAACTGCCTCAATCAGACCGTCGTGCTCGGCTATTGCCGTAACTGCCAACTCTCCTGCGTCGGCGACGCCCTGGTGATGGGTAGAATTGACTGTGATCGAGGCCCCCATCAGTCCGGCCAGCAGGGACCCTTCCTTCGCAGCGACCCCATGCTCTGTCGATACGCCGTCGAAGCCGCCATGCCCCTCGTGTCCAGGAGTAGTTTCGAGGTGTTGGTGCAGATGACCTCCGTGCATCACGCTTAGCATCTGCATTCCTCTGCATACTCCTAAGATTGGCATGTCACAATCCATGGCCCCTTTGATTAGTTCCATCTCAGTCCCATCCTGCTCGGTTGAGCATCCTAAGGTCATAGGTTCCGATTCTTGGCCGTAGGACTCGGGGCAGATATCGGGACCACCAGAGACTACCAGTCCATCTATCCCTTCGAGAAGCCGGGTCATGTTTCCAGCAGGTGGGATAATCAAAGGCGTCCCACCTGCCCCGTCAATCATAGAGACATAGGCAGAAGGGAGTATTGCAGCATGCCGGTGCCAGTTGCCGTAGACGGTTTCACGCATGAAGCAGGTGATACCAATAATGGGGCGCATTCAAACACCCGAAGATTCTCTCTGTATTCTGGCGTGTCTGAACGAACCAATTCCCACTATCGTGAAGGAAATCCCAACCTGAAGAAGTAGAAGGTGTGAAATTTTCGCAAGTATGGACATCTCAGAAAAATCAGCGAATATTCTAGCCCCTCCTAGGGCCATAACTAGCGCTAGAACCATCGATCCGTGCATGTAATGGTGCCGGTTCTTACCATCCCTCTCAGACAAAACTCCCAACACGAGCATAGGCAAACCCATAATCGCTGGAATCAGAGCAGTAATGGACGGCGGATTGGCGCTTTGCACGAAGTAGGAGAAAACTCCCCATGCAATGAGTACCGCACCGTTAACCTTGGCGAATCTCGGAATGGTCATTCCGAACACTTTGAACTCATCGCCCATGCAATCGCCATCAGCAATTTCTATTTGATGTCCACGGGTACTTTGGTTACGGCGTGAATCTCGCTATCACGCTTCTGAATCTGCTCCCAGAGCAGTTCGGAAATGTCCATAACATCCATTTCAGACCCCACAGCGTTCAGGCCGTCATTGACCATAATGGAGCAGAACGGACAGCCCACGGCAACGGTGTCGCAACCGGTTTCGGAGAGCTCCTTGGCGCGAATAACGCTGACTCTCTTGTCAGCATCCTCCTCCATCCACATCTGGGCACCACCCGCCCCGCAGCAGAAAGAGTCCCGACCGTGGTTCTCGGTCTCAACGTCGACGCCACTAATAACTCTCCTCGGCTCTTCGACAATGCCACCTATGCGACCGAGATAGCAAGGGTCATGATATGTGATACTACGTCCGTTCTTCTCAGTGACCTCATTGTAGTATGGTAACCTCCCCTCCTCCTGCAGTTTTGCCAGAATCTCCGAGTGGTGGAATACCTCTAACTCCGCACCACCGTAGTCTGCGTATTCCTTGCCCAGCGTGTGGAAGCAGTGCGGGCAGGAGGCGACGATTCGCCTAACACCCAGTTCCTGAAAGGTCATCATGTTGGTTTCCGCCAGCATCTGGAAAAGATACTCGTTGCCTGCCCTGCGAGCGGGGTCACCTGAGCATCCCTCCTGCATACCTAGGATGCCGACATCTAGGCCGGCCTTCTTTAGCAACGAGATTGTCGAGCGTGCTACCTTCTGATTTCGCTCGTCGAAACTAGCTGCACAGCCTACGAAGTAGATGTACTCGGCGGGCTCGCCCACCTTGACGTCCAGATCGGCAGCCCAGTCTGCGCGCTCATGCGCGCCGAAGCCGTACGGGTTGGACGCAGACTCGATGTTCCCCATCGCCGTGTTGAGAACTTCGGGGTACTCCATCGTCTCCATCATTGCGTTGCGGCGTAAGTCTGTCAACTTAGGTACATGCTCGATGTATAGAGGGCAGACATCGACGCAAGCGTTGCAGGTCGTACAAGCCCAGACCGCCTCTTCTGTGATTCGTTGCATCATCGTCTCTTCCGGTTGCTTGCCCGCGAGTAGTATGGGGGCGTGCTCGTTAGCGTAGTTGCGCACGTCGTGTATGACCTGCATCGGGTTGAGCCCCTTGCCTGAGGCGTAGGCCGGGCAGACATCTTGACATCGGGCGCAAGAGGTGCACGACCACCCGTCGATGAGTTGTCTCCAAGTGTAATCCGTGTAAGAACTGACTCCGAATGAGTCTATCTCCAAATCTTCCAGTGGGACCGCACTGCCATCATCGCCGATAGCAAGTGGACGCATCTTTCCAACTGGACCCGCGTCATGGAAGAACACGTTTGGCACAGCCATAACTAGGTGCATGTGCTTTGACAGGGGAATCAAAATGAAGAAGACACAGATGGATAGCATGTGAACCCAGTAAGCTGCAACAACAGTTGAGTCGGCCAATCCAATTCCAGCGACCAAGTAACCAATCGGCTCCCAGGTGCTGGATGGGCTGTGAGCTGATTCTACAACGAACGATGTGGCTGTAATTGAGAAGATTAGCAAGAGAATTACGTTTCCCTCCAGCTGCGACTCATCCTTGAGTTTCTCAGGTGTGAATACGATCCTGCGGATGAGGGCAGGGACACACCCGATGAACGCCATGGTGTAGCCTAGCTCTACCATGCCATTCCACGGTCCGTTCAGAAGATTCGGGAGGATGTGGTCCGAGAAGGCGTTGGCAGTGGCTAAATCGAACATATCAGAGGCCAGCATCAGGAAACCCCAGAACATCAAGACATGCATGGAGCCAACCACACGGTCTCTCAGCACCTTCTTCTGTCCGAGCCAACCCTCTAGGAACTCTCTAATCCTCCATATCCAGGAGTCGAACCTGTCGTCTGGAGCCCCCAGCATGACCAGTCGTGTGGCCTTCTGGACTTGGTAGACGAAGAAGCCTATGGAAAGGCCACCTATGAAGAGCAGAATGTGCCATCCCTCAAGCGGCCCGTAAGTCTGTAACAGAGGGTGATCCATATATCTGCCTCGAGCTAGGATACGCTCAATTCGCACGGAGCAACAACTCGCCCTTCAACCAACCGCCGTATGAATAGAACCCAACACTCTTGGCCTCTAAGCGCAACGGTGCGTCATGGCGAGCGCCTTCGCCCCAGGGAAGTGCATTCTCTTCGGCGAGCACGCCGTAGTATTCGGCTACCCTGCCGTTGCCGTGGCCATCGAACAAGGAGTCCATGTCACCGTTGAGAACTCATCGGAATGGACACTGGAGGGAATTCCCTTCGACCCATCACGCCACCCCCATATCACTCACATCATCAAGGAGCTATTCGAGTATGAGGGCCCTCCATTGAGCTTGAATGTCCAAAGCTCCCTGTTCTCAGCAGCCGGAATGGGATCCTCGGCGGCGCTCTCCAACGCTATCGGCGCAGCGCTGCACAGCCACCTCAATCCCACCGAGCCGATTGACCGCATAAAGATGGCAAAGATGGCACATTCTGCCGAAGCAACAGCTCAGAAGGGCAGAGCCAGCCCCACCGATACCGCTACCAGTGCTCTGGGTGGCTGCGTCGTAGTATCGGGTGGGCATGTCGACGGAACTAGGCACGTTTTCGACACCAGTCTATTGACACCCGAGGGCAAGAGGAAATGGTCAATCAACGTCGTCGACCTGCCTGCAAGTGTTAGTGACGCATGGCTGGTGATCGGATACTCTGGCAAGGGATCTCCCACCGGTAGGATGGTCGCAAAGGTTGCAAGGTTGTTGTCCGATAGACCCGAGCGATTCGAGGACATGGAAGCGATTGCAAACATCACAACCGCGGGCCTAACTGCTCTTTCTGCTGGAAATCTCGATGCTCTAGGGATGGCCATGGATGCATGTCATGAGAGTCTTCAGAGACTTGAGGTCAGCAATTCTGCACTAGATCGTCTGGTAGAGGCAGCAAGGCCTCACTCTCTGGGAGCTAAGTTGACAGGGGCTGGAGGAGGGGGGTGCATGGTGGCTCTAACGAAGAATCCCAAGAGGGTTTCAGGGGCTATCGAAGTCGCTGGAGGCAGACCTCTTTACACCAAGCTAGGCTCCGGTGGAGTTCGAGTGCTCTAAGTAATAACAGACCGTTTTTTCCAGTCTGATCAAGTTATCTTACTTATATACCATTTATATACCGAACTTTGCTCGCCAACCTATGCTCACCGACGAAGAAAGACTCACAGTAGTGAACGTGGTTGCCTCGACTCGAGTTGCCGAGGAACTTGACCTTCCAGATATTGCGATTCAACTGAACTGCGAATACGAACCTGAGCAGTTCCCTGGAGTGGTTTACCGGGTCGTCGATCCGAAGCTCGCCATACTGATGTTCCGTTCGGGGAGGGCAGTTTGCACTGGCGGGAAGAACGAGGATAACATCCACACCGGCATCGAGCGGATGATTGGCGACCTCAGGTCAGCTGGCATAGAGACTTGGGATCTCAAGGATGTGGAGATAGAAGTCCAGAATATGGTTGCTACATACTCCCTGTTTTACCCCGAGGACTATGGCGAAGTAGCTAGGATGGACGATATCAACACTAAGGTAATCGACGAGGATGGAAGCATCCGTGCCGCCACCGACGAAGAAAACGATAACGAGGATCCGAGAATTCGCGGCATCCTGAAAGGTGAGCCGCTGGCCGCTCTACCGAGGAAACTGAACCTCAATAATCTCACATTCCACCTGCCATTTGACAAGGTCGAGTACGAACCGGAGCAGTTTCCCGGGCTGATTTACAGGCTGGACTATCCCAAAGTGGTATGTCTGATTTTCGGAAGCGGCAAGATGGTAATAACAGGCGCTAGGCACAAGGACGAAATTCTCGAAGCAGTCGAGCAGATTAAGGATGAATTGGCAGATTTACTATAGTTCAACTCAAACCAAGATTATTGAACAAACATGCCTGCTGTAGTGCATGCGCTCCAAGGGGACTGCCGCCTATCTCGTCGCTCTGATATTGCTCCCCTCGGCCTCAGTCGTGTGGATTGGAGCCAGCCAGGCCGAATTTTCTCTTGGCACCGTACGGACCTCCGAAGCCTCAGTCCGGACGACGAGCATCGTAGACGTGCCCGAGTGGCGAATCAACGACAACTGGATGTACGATGGGTACCTTGACGTCGCCGACTTCGTCGCTGGATCCGGTGTCAGCACCAACGTCCAGACTCTGGAGGGTTCTTTGGAGGTCACTGTCATCGACATGTACCTCATGGATATAGAAAACGACTCGACTCTTGTCTACGAGGTCGAGTCGATTGGAGAGTACGAGTCCGACGGACCCGTCAGCATCGATGGCACCAACGGCTGCCTATACATCGACATGGACACTACGGAGATCATACTCGCCTCGGATCTCTCCACGCATACGCAAGAGGCCGTCATAGATGTCTACTTCGATCCGGTGATTTTTGGCAGTTGCTGGTCTTCTTTTAGGCAAGAAATAGGTTTGCTTACGGTTCTTAATACATACAATCCCTCCCTTGAAAACTACGACTTCCCAATCAGCGTGGGAGAGTCATGGGAGATGGATTACAATCAGGACATGGAGTTCAGTGGGTCCAGCAACTATGTCACAATACCTAGTGACGCCAGTGACTCGAACACGACCAGTTGGGCTGTGGTCAGCCAAGGTAATTCGGGGGTGTCCTACCCCGGATGCTACCCATCTTACAACATCACAAACTACGACAGAGATGGCGATGAAGTCGGCTATAATTGGTATTGCCCTGCAATCAGAGGAAACATCAAGAGCTCTTACGTGCAGAGTTTAGGATTCATTGCGGTTCACGAACTCGTCTCCTATCAGGGAGTCCAGAGGGGGAAGGAAATCTCCATCGATGTCGAGTACCCACTTTCACCCATTGACATAGAAATCTCAGCGTGGATAAACGTCACGAACCAAGGCCAACCAATTAGTAACCAGACACTTCAGTTCAGATACGAGTCAGACCAATTTTTCCAAAACATAACCACTGACGAATACGGGTCCTACAGACTGGATTTCAACTCGGGCCAACTCCCTGATGACACAGTGGGCTCGGACGAACTCGGTAGCCACGGCTTGATTGCATGGATACAGAGCGAGGACTTGCTGGGCACCAAGTCTCTGGTAATCGATTCCGACATTCACGAAATTGACTTGGTCACAAGATCGGGAGGAGTTACTGTCCAGCGTCTCAGGGGGACCAATACACTAACTCTAGATTCCACTATAGGATTCACAGCAGTGACCGGCGATACGTTGACTTTCTCAGTTCCGATATTGAACAGGGGTCTGTTGACCTCACCCCCATCCTCTCTCGTAATCCAAGCTCCCGACGGCTCCACGGTTAACGGTGATGTCCCATCATTAAACAGCCTCGAGGAATCCAGAGTCGAGCTGTACTGGACGATACCTGAATCGCAGTCGTTTGGAAATGTTTACTTCGATTTCGAAGTCGACCCAAACGAGGAGATTACCGAGGATGGCAACCGCTCTAACAACGAGGGATCTTTCGCCCTATACATCGGCGCACTCCCCATCGCTGACCTAGTTGTAGCGGAAGAGTCGTTGACTCTGGATGCGGTCACTTTGGACGGCAGTGCTTCCCTAGATCCCGATGGCGGGTTTCTAGAGTGTGAGTTTAGTGTTGAGAAGTCCGATGGACAGATCGAGGTTGTAGTAGAGGATGACTGCGTCTTCGAGTGGAGCTGGGCCAACGACGGCGAGTATAGCGTCTCACTAGCTATTTCTGACGACGAGAACGACAACTCAGCCTCACACACGTCCATAATAATCCACAATCGACCCCCAGAGATCACATTGGGAGCAGATGCCGAGGAGGTCGTTGTGACCACACCAATAACGTTCAGAGTCACTAACAGAAGCGATGCCGACACCCAGAACCCCTCTGCCCCCATTGACCTACTGTGGAGTTCCACGTGCCAGGAAGGTCAAGTGGGCCTAGCCTGCACTGTCATTCCAATGGTGGAAGGCACCTACACCATTGGGTTGCTAGCGACCGATGATGACGGAGCCACCACTCAGGTACAATACAGCGTCTCGGTGAGCAACTCCGCCCCGACTGACCCCGTGGCTGAGGTGTGGATTGAACCGAATCGACTAGTCACCGACAGCAGAGGCGTCTACATTGTACAGGAAGGAGATGTTATCACACTCATGGGTCAGGCCGATGACTCGAGCAATGACTTGGACACTCTGATGCATATATGGAGACCAGATGCGGAGAACCATCCGGAGTTCAATCACACTAGCATCGGTAGAACGAGTATCACCAACCACACATACAATGCCTCAGGAATGCATCTTGCTACCCTTCAGGTGTTTGACGATGATGGGGCCAGTACGGAAATGCTCATCGTACCCATAGAAGTACAGAACGTCCCTCCCTCAATATATCCAATATCTTCTCCGGACGCAATCGAGGAGGACGAGCAACTGTCCGTCGATATCAGCGCTTCTGATACAGCCAACGACATCCTCGGTCTTGCGTACTGCTTCGATCTACAACCCACTGTGGACGCGGACTCAGATGGCGACTCGAAGAACGATTGCGATGTCCCGTCCCAACACTTGATTCACTCTTGGCCCGATGCTAACACAGCTCCGAATTACATTATCTTTCATGTCACCGATGACGATGGCGATCAGGATTCAATCGAAATTCCGATTGAAGTCATTAACGTCCCTCCAACTGCTTCTGTCTCGGTCGATAGCTTTGCTACTCCCACCGAGGGTGATACAGTTGTACTTTCTGCTAATGGAACAGTGGATTCAGAGCTAGATATGGACTCTCTGAAGTTCCACTGGGACATCGATATCACCGTGGACTCTGATGGTGATGGAGATCCAGCTAACGACGTCGATTACACGGGCATGTGGATAGAATTCACGTACTCCTCGGGCGGGCTGAAAACAGCCAAACTCACGGTAAAGGACGAGAGTGAGAGTCATTCTGTCATGATGGACATCGATGTGGCCGAGGCACCTTTCAGCTTGGCAGCGAGTGTCAAGTCTAACCTAGCTCTGCTGGCGTTAGTATCATTGGCTCTGGTTGGAGCTGCTGTCTGGGCACGACGCTTCTTCGCTACAGATGTGAAGGGGGGCGAGGAACTCCCTGTGCGACCACTGGATTTCGATGCTGCATTCGACACCATCGAGCCACCTGTCGCGGTTCAGAGCAAAGAGGCATTTGCGCCCCCACCAGAATCAGCTATGGACACCATCCAGGAGGGAGACATAACGGGGCTCGACGATATAATTGAGGAACTCACCGGAATGCAACCTGACCTCTCTGAACCGGGCTCTCCGCCAACCGAACGTGACTCGTTAAACGAAGTTCTAGACCTGAAGGACATCGAAGCACTCTTTGAGGAGTAGGTCTCGGGCACGCTGTGGTAAATCTCTTCAGACTCCTCGGTCTGCCCAACCCCAACTCCACGACTAAGAGGAGAGTCGGGCGTGGAAAGTTAGCAGTCGACCCCGGTCCCAAAGCAGGGAACAGATTCCACGACCTAGGCGAATCGAGATGGGTGGATCGCACTAAGAGAATGACTCAGAGACCAGTTCGAAGAGTCATCTACCTGCATCCTGATGATCTACATAGACTCCCGTTAGATGGGGCCGAGCAGAACCTGTCGATGGGCGATATGATTATTGTCGATTTGAACTCGCTAAGTCACATGCCAAGTCAGCAGTCTGTTTGCTCTAGAAGGGTTCAGGACCTAGGAGATAGGGTAGGATTACCGGTTTTCGCCCTTAACGAGGACGACACGCTCCTGATGGTCGCTGGTGCCATGATGAGGGTAGACACCCATAGGCACAAGCTAGGAACCGACGGCTGGAGCCAGATTCTCGACGCCGTTGAGTCTTAGGAAACATCGTCTTCCAGCCAGGAGTCCAACTCTCCGGAAGTGACCTCCTTGACGGCATGTTCGGTGAAGTCTCTGTAAGCGACCCATCGAGCAATCTCTCCTTCTTCCCCTCCTCTTTCCTTCTTGCGCTTGATGGTTGCGTCGGCGTAGGTGACGCAGCGCTGTAGAAAGACCTCTACCAACTTGCGCCGCTCGTTCTTGTCCATACTAATCCACTTTTAGAAATTCCATCAGAGTTTCCACATGCCCCTTCGGTCTGACTCCGTATCCGACCCACTCTAGAGTACCTTCACTGTTGATCACGAAAGTAGATCTCAGAGTACCCATGTATGTTTTACCGTACATGCTCTTCTCTCTCCAGGTACCGTACTTCTCATGCAGACCAGCATCTTCATCCACAATCAATTCGAATGACAGGGCATTCTTGTCAATGAACTTCTGATGCGACTTGGCGTTGTCGGTAGAAACTCCAATCACTCTCCACCCATGTCCAGACAACGCCCCTAAGTTGTCTCGGAAGTCGCATGCCTGCACAGTGCATCCAGAAGTGTTGTCTCGCGGGTAGAAGTACAGTATGACCTTATCACTCGATTCCAGAATCTCAGAGAGTCTGATTGAAGTCCCGTCAGTAACCTTCGCCTCGAAGTCTGGCGCCCCATCTCCCACCTCTAGTTCCAATGCCACCATGGCCTCTCGTGAGGTCTTTTCCACATCAAGGCTACCATCATTCGATGTAGGTTCAGACAGAGACGGAAGAAGGCCTCAAAGGTTGCTCGCTGAATCCAAAGCAAGCTGTTGCTCTAAACTCTCCCACCAACCCTCATCTCCTGATGGATGCGCTTCTTAGACGCAGCCCACGAGCATATCGGGCAGGTTCTCAAGTCGTGACGCAACGCCGGGCAGTACTCCCGTCCGAAGTAGATTATCTGGAGGTGCCGGCGGATCCATGTGTTTTCGGGGAAAACCGCCTTGAGGGCACGTTCGGTTTTCGCAACATTTCTCCCATCTGAAAGGCCCCAGCGAGTAGCGAGACGGTGTATATGAGTGTCCACCGGGAAGGCGGGAACCCCGAATGCCTGCGCCATCACGACGCTAGCAGTCTTATGTCCCACGCCTGCAAGCGACTCGAGAAAGTCCCAGTCCGGTCTGATGCCACCACCGTCCTCCAATATCTGTTCCGCCATCCTGCTGAGATTACTGGACTTGGTTGGCGCTAGGCCAATCTCACGGATGATGTCGCGAATCTCGTCCACTTGCAGTGAAGCCATCTTCTCGGGCGTTCCCGCTACTTCGAATAGACGTGGAGTTACTTCATTCACCTTCTTGTCAGTAGTTTGGGCAGAGAGCATGACAGCGACTAGAAGTGTGTAAGGGTCCGAGTGCGATAGTGGAATTGGAGTCTCGGGGTACAGGCCGTCCAGTTGGCCCCCTATCCGTTCTGCCTTCTCGGCGCGACGCAAGTTCAGCCCCCCATCTCCACATCATCAACGGACTTCCAACCGATGTAGAAACCCGCAGCAATACACCCGAAGAACGGACCGTAGCAAGCCAAGAATAGACCTTCGTTCCAGTCTTTCGGGCTACCACTCAGGACCCAGCCTAGCAACGACAGAACGATGCCAGGGATGATTGCCAGAACGGAGAACACCAGTGCGCGAGCCAATCCCATGACATGCCCTCAATGAGCACCATGATGAAGGTTCGTCACACACCCAGCAGTTCCTCCATCTCGACACCAGTCTTGGTGTTCAAAACGTCAGAAGTCTCCAGCCACCCCTTGCGCGCAATCTGTGTTCCGAACCACACATCCCGAAGCCCATCCACATCGTGAGCGTCCGGGTTGATACATACCGGAACTCCTTGCTGCTTGGCGAATTTGCACAGCCTCCAGTCCAGATCCAACCTATAGGGGGATGCATTAATCTCGACAGCCTTCAACTCCCCCTCTAAGTTCAACTCTCCCATCCTCCTGAGCACTGCATACATGTCAACCGGAAATCCCTCTCTACCCTGCAGTATCCTGCCGGTCGGGTGACCCAGAATGGTGAAAGTCGGATTCTCGACGGCAGTAATCATAGCCTCGGTGTTTTCGACCTCGTCACGCCCCCTCCAACTGCCGAGAGCGTGGACGCTACCGACGACGTGAGTCAGCGATGCTCGAACCTTTTCGGAGTAGTCCAGACTTCCATCAACGAGGATGTCACACTCAGACCCATGCAGTAACCGGAAGTCAACGCCGCTGTCCGACCAAGACTCGTTGAGGGAACGTATCAACTCCCCTTGAGACGCCACTTTCTCCGATGGCACCCCTATCTGCCTCCCCCCTATGTTTAGCGACTCCGAGTGATCAGCAATTCCCAGATACTCCCAGCCCAATGCAATCGCAGCATTGGCCATCTCGTCAAGGGTTGCCGTTCCATCCGATGCGGTCGTGTGGTTGTGTAGAGCGCCCTTGATGTCACTTGGCTCAATCAAGTTAGGTAGATTGTTTGTCTCAGCAGCCTCAATCTCGCCGGTGTCCTCGCGAAGTTCTGGTGGAACCAAAACCATCCCCAAGTGTCGGTATATGTCTGACTCGTCAGAACATGGCAGAGTGTGTTTAGCTGCCTCCATGCCGATTGCGTCACCCGCCGCATCTTCTGGAAAGAGTCCAAACTCGTTGAGCCGCAGACCCTTGTCAATTGCTGCTTGACGCATCCTGATGTTGTGTTCCTTTGAGCCGGTGAAGTATGCTAGGGTGAAGGGGAATGTCGCAGGTGCGACTATCCTGACCTGAGCATCAATGGTAGCGTCGCTACTACTCTCGGCCATGCTCTCAGAGAGCTGTGCATCCACTGAGCCGGCGTCAACTGATGCTCCTAGCATAGATGCCTCAAGAATTAGACTGACCTTAGACTCACCATGGCCTTTGACTTCGGCGATTCCAGGCAGCGACAGTATCGCCCCTATAATCGAGTCGTGGTCTTCCGGCTCTGCACCCACGACAATATCTAGGTCACCGATTGTCTCCCTGCGCCTGCGGACGCTTCCTGCCAACTGGGTCATGCTAACTCTGGGGATTTCAGTAATCCTCCTCTCTAGCGCCTGCCCGTAAAGCAGACCTACATCCATTCTGCTGCGGCCTTGGTAGCGCCGCAGCAACCCAATCCCCTCGATATACTTCTGCTCACTCTTCTTGCCAAATCCAGAAAGGGGTGCCACCTGACCTTGCTCACAGGCAACCCTCAATGCATCGACTGAATCGATGCCGAGCGCTTCATGGAGCGTCTTTACCCTCTTGGGTCCAAGTCCGGGTATGCCAACCATCTCAATCAGACCGGGAGGGATTCTGGAGTAAAGGTCGGTCAAATTCCCCCATTTTCCTTCAAGTACAGCCTCGCAGATTAATCCCCCAATGCCCTTACCGATACCCTTGACTTCGGTCAGCCGTTCCTCTTGAACAACTTGTAGCAGATCCTCTTCGAGCGATGCTAGGGCGCGGCTGGCGTTTTGGTATGCTATGACGCGGAACAGGTTCGCACCGTCCAACTCAAGCAGAACGCTGACCTGCTCGAGCACTGAGACGATCTGGGATTTGGTGATGTACGGCGGTCCCTGCGAGCGTGCTTTAGGCAGAACCCATCTGGATACCTTTGCCATGCATATCACCAGGGGAATTTGTAGGCCCAGATTAAGAAGTCGTTGAGGATGCACTGAATTGCGAGCACTAGAGGCCCGAAGACGAATGTGAATGTCAGAACGAACTGACGGGTTACTTCCATGGTACGGGGGGTATGGGGTCATCCATAATCCTCTTCATCCGACCAGAACTCAACCGAAACTCGGTTAATCGTGACCCCGGGTTGGCAATTGTGCAGCGATGCGGTAGCGAAGAAGTCGCGACGGCCCTCGAATCCGAGGACGTGACATTGATTCTGGTCCTGCGGGACTCGGAAGACGAGCAGACCGCTAGTCTACGCAAGATGGCAGATGACCGAGGCATACCCGTCATAGAGGGCTCACGTAGAGATCTGTGGAGGATGGCCAAGAGGAACGAGGGAGGTGACCCACCTCACATTTTGGCCCTTGTTGGCAGGAATCCGGATGCCAGCGTCGAGCAAGTATTGTCTTCTGGAGGGCTGGTCTGGCTGCTTGCCGGCGCACGCTACCCGGTCAATATCGGCTTCACCATCCGCACAGCGGAGGTGAGCGGAGCAAGTGCGGTCTTTGTGGGCGGCAATCTCAGCCACAACGAGAGAAAGGCAGCCACACGTGCCTCCATGAAGGCACATCGCTTCATGCCGGTGCACTGGATCAACAGCGAAGAGTTGGTCGCGCAGGCACGTGAGGCCGGGTTCAGGGTAGTCTCGCTGGAGGATAGTGGAAAGATCGATCCTTGGGAAGAAGATCTGACCGGTAACGTCCTACTGGTGGTAGGCGGCGAACATGATGGGATCTCCGCTTCAATCCTCGATTCCTCAGATTCCATAATACGGGTGCCAATGTCTGGCTTCGTGCCGTCATACAACCTGCAGGCTCCAATGGCTGTCGTCGCAACCGAGGCTATTAGACAGAGGTCAACGAACAACTAGAACGAGCTGCCGAGTTCCCTGCTGATGATCATTCTCTGGATTTGACTGGTCCCCTCGAATATCTGGTAAATCTTGGCCCCGCGCATCCTCCTTGCGACCGGGTACTCCTCCGAGTACCCGTATCCACCCAGCACCTGAACTGCGTC
>Ga0315334_10000236_pt1 | contig 34492 bp, 27 predicted proteins | sample M150034915metaG_FD_205555 | JGI IMG/M metagenome (GOLD analysis project Ga0315334, IMG submission 205555) | Ammonia-oxidizing marine archaeal communities from Monterey Bay, California, United States - M1 500m 34915 | ecosystem: Environmental > Aquatic > Marine > Intertidal zone | place: USA... | reverse complement strand
AGTTGGCAGATGGGCGACGGCTACGACCGGGTCTGGTTGATCTTCTAAACGCTGTCGAATACCAGCCAGTAGCACCAATTCCTCTTGAGCTGATTTGAACGCTGTCATCCGTTCAGCAGCCTGCGTTGCCTGTTGATCGAATTCTTTTTTCTTCTCCTCCCATGCCGCCTCGACTTGAGCCAGAAGGTCCAGCACGATAGCACGTTGTTGTTTGCGAATGCGAATCTTGGAATCATATTCTCGGACAGTGTCTTCCAGACGATTGGAATCTGCTTGTGCTGCCGCTGCCCGCATCGAGTACTTTGCCAGTTCCGACAACTGGGCCTCCGATGCCAATTCGGTTTCCCCGCTATGGTCTTTTTGAACCTTGTCTTTGATTTCTTCGATCACGGCGGTCGACTGTGTGCCTAGGACGACGACCAGAATGATCAGAATTCCGACAAGGTTGGCGACGATGTCCAGGAACGAGTCATGCCCCATTTCGAGCACAGTTCTTTTTCTTCGGTGCTGACTCATGGCGAGTTTCTCCCGGTGACCTCAACGCCGCTTCCACGTAACCAGCTTTGTATTTCGTAGAAACGAGCTTCGCTGCCGGGCATGACGATCACATCCAACTGCGGTTCCCAACGTCCACCGGGTAAGGCTGGACCCCACCGACTGACTCGGTCCCGGATCGCAGCAGCCAGTTGCATCGTGGCCCGCTCGACATTTCCATTGGTGAATCCAAAAATCTCGGTCGCTCCACCTGTTCCAGGTGCCAGCAATACAAAGTGGTCTGAATGACATTCAACATGGATGGATCGAACAATGGCGTTGCCCTGAATGCCTGCCATGCGACTGGGCAACGCCCAGTTCCCCCCCTTTCTACGCAGTGGAGTTCTGGAATCACCTTCAGCCCTGACTTGTGGTGTTCCCTGACGGTCAGATGAGGTTGAACCATTACCCGAATTTGACTGGCTCGGTGGACTCTGGCCGGATTGCGTTCCTGATCTCATGGCACCACCATTTCCCTTCGTTCCAGATTGGGCAATCTGTGAGGATGTGTGATTGCCGCCCTGATCCAACGTCGATTCGTGAGCGTTGTTTGGGACATGTTCGTTCGAGGCTGGTTGGCTAGCTGAGCCGTTTGGATTCGCAAGTCCTGCTGGCGTGTCACCTGTATTGGTTGAGGAGATGGCAAACTTATTTTGCTGATCGTCAGATGAAGTTTTGTCGGTCGTTTGTGCGGAATCACTCTGTGGATTCGAGCTTGATGTCAATGAATCAGAGGGTGATTTCTGAGCGAGGAGCGGAGACCCATTCTGCAAATCTCTCTGATTTTGCGACACCTCTTTCATCTCATTCGTTGCTGATCTGATCTTTGCTGCCCATTGACGAGCATCATCCCCGGCATCGGTATATCCCGGTGCAATCGCATAAGGCTTCCCACCATAGGATGGTGCCGCGTATGAACGATCGTCGTACCGAGAACCCCGCTGATAAAGATCCCTTTGACTTGCGGCACCTTCTGGGTTGATGTCGTCACGATGGGACCGAAATCCGTTTGCTCGACCGGCCCGATCAAGAGAGGCTGCCGACAACGTTGGTAATCGACCCTTGCCTTGTCTGCTAGCAGTTGGGCCTCGAGCATTGCCGTTAGCTCCACGACCACCGCCGCCACCAGATCTGGCAAGTGATCGAATTGTTTGTTGCAGCGAAGAAGCTTCACGAATCGCTAAATCGATTTTTTTCCTTAGACCAGGGTCAGGCCGATCGAATGCAAGCTTGACATTGTCGGAAACCAATTCATAACCAAATTGGTCATCCCAGTCTTGCATCGCGCCGCGCGCCGCGCCATAGGCTTCAATTCCATCTGGTCGGACCACGAGAAGGGGGTAGGGCGGTGCAGTGTCCCCGTACTGTCTCATCGCATGCAGCCGAATGATTCTCAATGCGGAATCCAATGGGTTGGCCGAGTCAATCGAGTTCTCCAACTGCTCGATCGTGATCTGGCAACCTTCTGGCATTATGGTAAGTCCCTCGTTGTTGCATTCGAGGTAGATTGGTCGCCGATCCGTGCCATTGGGACCCTTGTGCGGAACAATGACGATCCGAGGAGCTTTGTTCTTTGCTTCCTCTCGCAGTTTCGCGATGGATTCTTTTTCGGAGTCGAGTTGTTGACGCACCGTGGTCAGCATCTGCTGGTCGATGTCAGTCGTGTCTTGCGTATCATCCACCAGCAGGGTGACTTCGTCGTTCAGCTCTTTCAGCCTGTTGCGAGTGCTTCTTAAATGTTCTTCTATGTGGCTCAGCTCATCCCGGCGATTTTCCAGGTCGGCAGTTTGCTTATCTCGGAAAGAAACGAGCTTGGTCACACGAAACCTATCTTCCTCAAGCAAAGATTCCACTGCTTTGGCAGTTGGCCCGTTGGACTGTGGAGGTGTCTCCGTTTGTGTCTTGGCGTGTGCAGTTTGTTCAGCCGAATCGGTCGCGTTTTGCGCGACCAATGCGAGTAGCAGAATCAGTGTTCCGAGTGTGCAGACGAGTACCGCTAAGAAAGGGAACAGTGATGGTGAGAGCCCCTGGCGATGGCGCCTGCTCATGCTGCCTGCCTTGAGGAGGGATGATTTGCTGGCCGGTTGGGCCCAGAGATCCGGCTAGATAGTACGTCCACGGCGCGGGCCAGAATCCGCATGGCATCAGCCATCCCATCGCCTCCGGAAGCGGCGACGCTGCGGTCAATGGCAACGTTGGTCGCCACCAATCGTTGCAAGTTTGCATCGAGCGATTTCTGAAGCATGGTGACAGCAGCCGCGCTGCTCTGAGTTTGCGAAAGGTTTTGATGCTGCTTGGAAAGCGATGCCAGGAGCTCTATCAGGTTTTCAGAGTGTTGAGCGACTGACTCAGAGTGTTGAGCGACTGACTCAGAGTGGTGTTGGCATTGCTGAGTAAAATGATTGGATGCGTGAACCGTCGTGGTTTTGAGCGTCTCTGCGTGCTTGGTTAATGCCGGTGAGAATCGATGCTCGATGTCTGTTAACAGTTGGTGGCACGTTTGTTCATGGGCTTCATGTGATACACGTTGCGATGTTTCCATCAATTCCCGCCAGCGATCACATTCACTTGCCATTTGTGTGCCGACCATCTCGGATGCACCAGTGATGCTTGCAGCATGATTGTTCAAGGCAGGCAGCAGCGTGCGTTCCAACGCTTCGCTGATTTTGTCGGCGCTGTCTTTCTGAACAGCACGCCAATGATGCTGTGCTTCGTCAATGGTTTTCGCCCATAGACGCGTTTGATTGTCCAAGGATTCGGCAACCGCAGCTTGCACTCCGCGACAGAGGTCTGAGATTAATGCGGTCTGATTGTCGGAGGTTTCGTCACTCGGAAGACAGGCAGATACGAGGTGCCCAACGCGGGTGTCAATTTTAGCCAGCAGGCGTTGTTCACCCCGTTCGATGGGAAATTGCAGGAAGATGGCAACGACTGACAAAACAAGTCCCAGAGCGGTCGTGTCAAAGGCCACATACAGACCGCTCTTGAGGTTCTGTACGGCTGCATTGCCATTTGTAAAATCGAGTCCACCCAAGGTCTGGGTGATGCCGATCACTGTGCCAAGAAATCCGAGCATTGGGATCGCCCAAATAATGATCCTGACCAGACCAAGTGAGTCATGAGCCGCATCGGCATCACGTCCCGACAGCTCACGAAGATCGTCCGCCAAGTGCTTTGTCGTTCCACGCTGCGATTGACGAGTCAGCAGTTCCTCGAGTCGGGAAACCAGACGATTTCTACGTGTTTGATTGGGTAGTCGCGAAATGTCTTCGAGCCATTGTCGAGAGACGTGGCCTGCATCATTCTCGGCCAGCCAACGCTGGGCAGGCGATTCATCATCCTTGGGGGGTAACAGATCTTCGTCGCGGATCGCATCCAACTGCTTGACTTGGGTCATCACATCCAGCCATTTGGTAAACAGAACAGCGACTGCAAACCAAAACAGAATCGTCGCGGCGATCGCGACAGGGTGACCCAAAAAATACCGTCGCAGCTGCTCCCACGGCGCCGTGTAAACGATGGCGTAGAAACAGGCATTCAGAGTGGCCCCCGTGACGGTCGCCAAAACCGCGTGACCCGCAGAGTGATGTTTGGCGGGTTCTGTGCCCTCGCTGCAGGAGTCATCCTCGCTGGGACGGACGTTAGGCTCAAAGCCTGAACTTTTTACATCAATTCCCACGGTCAACCTCTCAAGGGAGTCTGTTTTGGGGAACGAATCGGCAACGTGGTCGGCTGGCTGAGCCAATTGGTTACTGTCGTTCCTGCACCGATGGCGAGACCTTCGGCGGGAGGGCAACGCCTCCATAGAACATCGGATCGACCGTCAGGACCCGGCAACTTCACCCAATCGTCAGAAATTGCCATTGCGCCAGATAGCTAGCAAGTTTTCTCTGCGGTTTCAGATCTCCGGGTTCATATTGCGGTGGGTTCGGGCATCTCCGTACCATCGGACCAGCAATCGGGCGGAGTGCAATGATGGTGTTTTCTTGCATGAAATCAGGGGAAACTAGCTGGGATCCCTAAGGAATTGGAGCATTTGTCATGACGAACGAAGAAATGGTCGAAACAACCCAAGTCGTCCCAAGCGATACCAAAACTCCGATAATCCGCACTGCATTAGTGTTGTTGATGGTGATTGGTGTTGCGACGGTGGCGGTAAGTCAAACCCCGACAACTCAGAGTTCAGGATTGCCGTCACAATCCGAAGCGTCCGGCCTGACAGTCGCCGAAACGGTGGTTCGGGTGGGTGCCTCGGGTGATATGATCGGATTTTCCCATTCTGACACCTCGGGAACTCAGATAATTACGCTAGTTCATACCGGCAAATCCTGGATGGCCGTGTATCATATTGACAGGTCGGGGAAGGTCCGACTTGTCAGTAGTCGTCCAATTGATGCTGATTTTTCATTGCAACTCAACGCCACCTCCCCGCTTCCCGACGAGATTCGAGAGATCAATCGGCGGTGATGGTGTCGGGGTGCAGCGGTAAAATCTTACCGTTTTACTGTGTCCACATTACCAATCGAAGATTCTGGTTCGCTGGGATCCATCGGAGCCGAAGATCGAATGGCTAACTACCTATCGTTAGAAGAAGCTGCACAAAAGCTCGGAGTACCAGCTGATCAACTTGTGGATCTGCGTAGCCAAGGAAAAGTGCGTGGTTTTCGTGATGGAGCGAGTTGGAAATTCCCGGAAAGTGAAATTGACCGATTGGTCGATGAAGTCGGCGATCTCGATGCCGAGGGCAGCGAGATCGGGATCGGTGGTGACCCAGTCGCGTCGGGCCCAGGCAGTGATGTCAATTTAGTTGCGTCACAGAGTGACCATGCCGATGTGCAGGTTGTCTCAGGTGAGAGCGATTTGGACATGGAGGTTGGGGATGATTTGCAGGAGATTGATTCGGCAGAGTTGCAGCTCAATGACCCCGCGATCATGCACGATTCTGCGCAACTCGATATAGCGATCGAACCTAATGCGGGTAGCACTGGACCCGTCACTGACCAAGAACTGAAAGAGATTTCCGAGTCCCATCCAGATGCTCTCGGCTCAGACGCAGCTGCGAGTGACGGCAGCTTGCTGGATCTCGAAGGGGAAATGAGTCTTCAGTCAGGTAGCGACGACCTGAGTTATGCTTCGGGCGGCCCTGATGAAGACAGTGGTGAGGAACTGATTGGTGCCGAAGACGACAGTGCGATGGACGTGCTGGGAAGCGATATTGATGTCGGCGGTTCGCAGGCGAATGCAACAGGTGCCAGCAGCCTTGAACTGATGAGCGATTTGGACGCACCGAGCGATTTGGATGTTGCTTCCATGGGTTCGCATGGTGCTGATGTTTTGAGCGAGCTCGACCTGCTGGGGTCTGAACAGTCCGGCAGTGGAGTTGTTTCTGGTGACAGTGGCAGTCTGCTAGGCTCGGAACTCGGCAGCGGTTTAGCTTCAGGTCAGGGATCCAGCTTGGGGGACGTGCTCGCCGATGACGACCTGGTCATTGCTCATGACGACGATGATTTGGTCATCAGTGGTGCTGGTAGCGACATTTCTGTGGCGGGTGACAGCGGGATCAACTTGATGAGCCCTTCGGACAGTGGCTTGTCCTTGGAAAGTGAACCACTCGATCTTGCCGGCAGCAGCATTTCCGCACTCGATCTGGGCGCTGAAGTCTCCGAGGGTGGCAGCAGCGGCGGTGGCTCGATGGTCGATTTTCAAGCTGATGAAGAGTTCCAGCTGTCTCCTTCGGGAATCAGTTTGGAAGCTGACTTCGAAAGCGGGTCTCAGGTCATCGAAGTCGAAGAATCGGAGGCGATTGGTGAGCCGATCGAATTTGGAGATGCCGGCATGGCTCAGGGCGGTGATGTCTTCGGCAGTGAGCCCGAGGCCGTTGAAGTACTCGGTATGGATGATGGAGACGAAGCAGGAATTTCGGTGGAAGAGGCTGCTGTGTCAGCCATAGGCAGCGGCGGAGGATTCAACGCCTACGAAATACCCTTCACGTTGATGCAGTGCGTCACCTTGGTGATGATTCTCGCTGTGCTTAGTGTTGGCGGCATGTTGATGACTGATCTGGTCCAGAACATGTGGAGCTATAGCGAAACGAGTGCTCCTGTGAGTTCGATTACCGATACGCTGGTCAGCTGGATGGGTTTCGGGCCGTAGTAGCATCGGCCGTATTCTGGCATCAATCGGGTGATTCAGTTCCGATAATGGGCAATTCGAATAACCCTGCTTGCTCGCTGAGAGGATCCTGTTGCCACTCTGTGGGGTTCGATTCACTTAGCTGGGTTCGATTCACTTAGCTGGGTACGAACCATACTGGATTGCCGTTTATAGTATTCAGCAGGTAGGATGTGGTCCTGTCAGGTGGTCGGCTTCCTCAGCCGAGTCTTTCACCCGATCCACGCCCCGATGCAAACGGATCATCATTAGGGCAAGTGCCACGTTCGGCCGGCTTTGTCACGCACGCGTAGGTAGATATGTTGCGGTTCGCCATTATTCCAGAAATCCTGTCTTTGCAGCCGTATTCACTGCATTTTCGCCGCACCTGTCCTTTTGTCATGGCCTGTGTCATGGCCTGTCTGACAGGTTGCGAGCAATCAGCCCCGATCGTCACCTATACGGTGCCAACCAAGCTTCCTGACGAGTTGTTGCCTAGTAAGGATCGCATGTTGGCAGCAATGGTACCCAAGGGTCAGGATATCTGGTTTTTCAAGGTGACAGGGCCAGAAGGGGCGGTTGGGTTGATTGAGGCTCCTTTTCGGGGCTTCGTCGAAGACATTGAATTCGCCAACGGTGCTCCGGTGCTCGTTGATCTGCCAGAGGGTTGGAGGCGTGGCGGGGAAAAGCCTCTTAGATACGCAACGCTGGATGTTGATACAGCAGACAAACAGTTGGGGATCAGCGTATCGAAGCTCCAACGAAGGGAGGATTCTTCCTGGGATCGGCAGGTCGAGGACAACGTGAATCGTTGGCGGGGACAACTGGGACTGGCGAAGTCAGAGCAGAAGTGGGCGGAGGCTGAACCACTCTCGGTGAAGGCTGCTGATCCCGGTGCTATCTGGGTTGATCTCGTTGGCGGGTTCGATGGAAGTCCTCCCATGGCAGCACCCTTCGCGAATCGTGTTCCGCCACCTGCTCCGTCCTCAAATAATCCTGACTCCCCCAGTCCTCAGGCTGCCAAGGCAGCCGACCGCATGCTGGCTGCGATGGTGCCAAAAGGTGAGGACGTCTGGTTCTTCAAGGTGACAGGGTCCAAGGGGTCCGTTGCTTCGGTCGAGACGCCGTTCCGGAATTTTGTCGAGAGCATTGAATTCGACAAGGGAGTTCCCGTCCTGACTGATTTGCCAAAGGGTTGGACACGCGGGGGGGCAGGGTCGTTCCGATATGCCACGTTGGATGTCGAAACACCGACGGGGAAACTTGATGTCAGCGTATCGAAGCTTGTTCGCCAGCAAGAGCGGCCTTGGCAAGAGCAGGTCGAGATGAACGTCAATCGCTGGCGTGGGCAAATGGGACTGGCCAATTCAGAGCAGGAGTTGGCTGGGGGGCAGCCTCTTTCTGTTCAGGCTGCGGATTCGGGTTCGGTTTGGGTTGATCTCGTTGCGAAAGCCAGTTCGGCCGCGTTGCCGCCGGCTACTGTTTCCCCGGGAGTGGAGGAATCAAAGGATGGTGTGACTTTTGAGCGACCGAAAGGATGGCGTGATGGCAAAATGAGCAGCATGCGTCTGGCAGCATTCAATGTTGGACCAGAAGACGCTCCAGCTGAAATCACGGTCATTCCTGCTGGAGGAGAATTGCGAGGCAACATTGCTCGTTGGTTAGGGCAAATTCGTGACGGTGCCGTCCCTGATGAGGTAATCGATCAGGCATTGAAAGACGCTAAAGAAGTAACCGTTTCGGGAATCGCGGGAAAGCGGTTTGTGTTAACGGGCGAGGATCCCAATCAGGGGAAGGCGATCGATGCAACCATTGTTCCGCTGGGCTCAGATGGAACCATGAGTCTCTTTGTGAAAATGACTGGCCCTGCCGAAACGGTGGCGAAGCAATCCGACGCGATTGCCTCTTTCTTGCGATCATTGAAATTAAATTTGTAAACAATTCGTCCGCACTCGAACCGCGATCTAAACATGGCAACGATAGCAGACTCCGCACGACGACCGAATGATCAGGCAGCTACTCTCAGCTTGTCGGGAATTTTTCGTGCATTCGGTTCGCTGAAACTGACAGTGACATTGTTTGCACTGTCACTGGTGACGGTTCTGGTGGGAACATTGGCCCAGGACGAAATGAACATGTTTGAGGTCAAGCAGCGGTACTTCACCTGCTGGTTCACACAGTTGCATTTCGACGATTTTTTCCCGCAGGCGTTCTATCCGCACGAAAACCCAATTCCGGGCAGGATTCCATTCCCAGGTGGTACTCTGATTGGTCTGTTGTTAATGGTCAACTTGGTTGCTGCGAAAGTGACGCGATTCAAAGTCCACACATCAGGAACGAAACTGGTGGCAGGATTCACGTTGATTTCCGCAGGCTTTTTGCTGGCGACGCTGGTGGTGGTCGCGGGGCATAGCAGTGATGGTTTGCAGGGCACGCCTCCGATCAGTTACGAGGCCTTGTGGGCGACTATCTTGGCTTGCGTAACTGCCATGGCATTCGGGTTCGTTTACGCGGGGCTGCAAATCTCCCAAACGACGATTAGGACCATTGCCTTTGTCTTGGCGGCGAGTTTGGCAGTGTTCATCGTGTATGCCTTGGTACAGGATTTCCGGATTGGTGACCCAGGGCTCCGGATCGTTTGGCAACTGGCGAAGGGTCTTGGGGCGGGGGTCATATTGTTGATCGGCTGCCTGTTGGTATTCGACAAACAGGGTGGCAACGTTTTGCTGCATCTTGGTGTCGGATTGATGATGGTTGGTCAATTCGCGTTTGGCGATCGTCAACTTGAGCAGCGTTTGAGTTTGATCGAGGGTGAATCCTCCAATACATTGGTAAACCTTGACTTGATTGAACTTGCGTTCGTGAACAAGGGTGAGACGAGTGACGAGGTGATAGCGATCCCCGGTAGCCGGCTTCGATCGGCATTTCAGACAGATACCGTGATCAGTGATGATGCTTTGCCCGTGGACATCCGGGTTGTCGAGTTCTTTGAAAACTCGAACTTAAGGGCTGTAGAAGGCGATAACCTTGCGACGACTGGATTCGGACTTGGGGCCCAGGCGGTCAACGCCAGAAAATCTGGCGGGACCGATAGTGCAATGAATCTGGCTTCGGCTTACGTCGAGCTGATAGACAAAGAATCGCCGTTCATACTGGGAACCCATTTGGTCAGTCAATTGTTGTCTGACAGGGTCATGCTGATGGCCGATAATACGAGCGAAGATCGATATGACACCATCAATGTCGGTGATGTGTCTTACGACATCGGTTTAAAATTTCATCGTGAAGTGAAGCCTTACTGGGTGCAACTGGTCGATGTTCGCCGAGTCAATTACAGCGGTACTGAGACGCCCCGTGATTATTCGTCGTTTATCAGAATCGTGGACGAAGAGACGGGTGAGGACCGACGCGAGCGTGTTTGGATGAATAATCCGCTGCGGTATCGTGGCGAAACTTTTTACCAGTCCAGTTACACACCGCTGCCAGGTGGCAAAGAGATGACTGGGATACAGGTGGTTCAAAACTCGGGTTGGCTGATTCCCTACCTCGCTTGCAGTATCACCGCCTTGGGAATGCTGGCACACTTTTTTGGTACGCTCACTCGGTTCTTGAAACGACGTGAACGCGAGACTCGAGGCCAGAATTCGGCTGGTCCGAATGGATCTGGTCAACAACCTGCATCGATGTGGCCCGTTGCCGCTGCCGTCGGAGGTTTTGGTGTTTTGACGATCTGCATGCTGGTGCCTTGGGGGGCCGTTATGAACGGTATGCGTCCGGCACAACGTGTCACGAAATATGACTTCTACGAAGCGGGGAAAATTCCCACGCAGTTTGGTGGCCGAGTCATGCCTCTGGATGCGTACGCCCGGCAAACGGTAAAGGCCATCAGCAACAAAGAGTCGATTCCACTCGACGGTGCTCCTACCAAACTCAAGGATCGTGTGAGTCCAAATGGACGTGCCAAGAGCATCTCGGCGATACAATGGTTGATGGAAGTTGCCAGCGACAGTCAGGAACTTCGCAGGTTGCCAATGTTCCGAATTGATGCTGATGAGGTCCGCAGCGAATTGGGACTCGATCGTCGCGAGAGTAAGTTGTACTCGTTGAAGGAAATCACTGAAGAATGGGAGAGTGCCAGTCGACTCGTCAAAGCGGCACAGGGTAAGGACGCACCAGATCAGTCTTTCAAGGAACGCAAGCTACTCGAACTTGATCGAAGAACTCGACAGTACACACTTGCAGCGGCAGCGTTCCAGTTACCCGTACCAAGGATCATGACGGAAGCAGAGTTCCAGAGGTTGAGACCTGGCCAGCCCTCGGATGAAGCGTCGCGAGGCATGCTTGCTATGAGAGATTTGATTGGAAGGATGGATCAGTTGGAGAACATGCCGGCTGCCGCCATTATTCCCCCTGACAAAGACTTGGCTGCAGAATCCGTGGACCAACCCAAGTGGATGGCGTTTGCCGCCGCTTTCTTTAACGAAATCCGGGAGTTGGCTCAAGCGGGCCGAGAACCCAGAGACAAAACGGATCGGTCACTCGCGATTGCAAGTTTTGGTGACATTGTTTCATCTTATTCCGATGAGGACACCGAAGCCTTCAATAAGGCCGTTGATGAACATCTGAATGCCGTCTCAGCGTACCCGGTTTCAGGTTATTCCACCGGCTTGGTTTCGCTCGAACGCTGGATGCAGTCGTCGTGGCCAACTGGAGTTGCCATGATCCTGTATCTCATCACGCTGGTTCTCGGTTTGGTCTACTTTGCTGTGAATTTGCCTCGTTTGCGCCAAGCGGTTTGGGGCATGCTTGCCATCGCTTTGATCGTTCACACCGTCGCGATTGTCTGTCGAATTACGATTACAGGCCGGGCACCGGTCATCAATATTTATTCCTCTGCCGTGTTCATTGGTTGGGCAGCCGTCCTTTTCGGCTTGGTGCTCGAGCGTCTTTTCCGATACGGCATTGGGAACCTTTTGGCCTCTGCTGCGGGCGTGCTGACTTTGCTGGTTGCGTACGGATTGAATACCGGAGATACCATGCCGGTGCTCCAAGCTGTTCTTGATACACAGTTCTGGTTGGCGACCCACGTGATCAGCGTGACACTTGGCTACGTGGCGACGCTCGTCGCAGGCACCTTGGGTGCTGGTTATCTTGTGGCTGGTTGGCTAGGTTCCGAAAAGTCCAAACTTCGCGACATCTATCGATGCTGCTATGGCGCAACCTGTTTCGGAATCCTGTTCAGCTTCGTTGGTACGGTGCTGGGTGGTTTGTGGGCTGATGACAGTTGGGGCCGATTCTGGGGATGGGACCCGAAAGAAAATGGTGCGCTGCTGATTGTGATCTGGAATGCCCTGATGTTGCATGCACGCTGGGATGGCATGGTGAGCGGGCGTGGTTTTGCGGCACTGGCGATTGGCGGAAACGTTGTCACTGCTTGGAGCTGGTTTGGCACCAATGAACTGGGGATTGGGATGCACAGCTACGGATTTACTTCCGGCGTCTTGATGTGGTTGACAGTATATATTGTGCTGCAACTTGCATTCGTTGGCACTGACCTGCTGCTGCGGTGGTGTAAGGTGCGATTTGGTTCGACTCCCGCCAGCTGAATGTTGGTGGATTGTCGTTCGCGGGTGATCGGGATGTGGCGTCGCCTTCAATGTTGCCGGGTCCCTATGCCGGGGCAGGGGACTGTCATTAAGTTGTCCCCAGGTCGCAGTGATTCAGGCAAGTTGCCTTGAAGTCAAAATGCGAGTCTGTCTGCGGCTCGTGAGTGTCAGTGCGGTGCAGACAGCATTGCAGGCGTTACCTGGGCTGTGAAATCAGGGGTCCGCCATGCCAATTGCCGGCTGACCGAATACGTGACTCATTGGAAGGCATTGGACGGCTGGGTGGGATCAGGAAATTCATCAACCAGCTGGTCTGGTCGGACATTGGGACCGCAACGCTATAGCTTGGTGCAACGACACGTAGTGCGTTAAGTGAATCCATGGTTTGTTCGTTTGAAAACACCAGTGGGAATCCATCCAGGCATAGCACTACATCGGAAGGAAAGCCTTCGTAGCCAAGTTCGTTGCGACAGATTCCAGCAAGTCTGAGCTGAGCATTGTTGATGTTAAATCCGAGCCCAAGCAGGTCAAACGGGACATCACCATACTGATCAAGCAAGCGATCTTGCATGCGGATTTCGAATCCGCAATTCTGAGTGGCAGCTAACAACAGGCTGCGACCAATCTGACCATCTTTGGCGATGATGGATCCCGAAACGTCACTCTGCTTCGAATGAGGATTGATTCGACAACGATCGAACTGAATGGTTGCCGTGCCACTCAGACGGTGAGAGTTGCGTTCAAAGATTCGATCGAGGGATACCTCGTGAAATCGTGAACCACCAAGATCGATCCACCAGTGGTCGGCGTTGAGTTGCCATGCCAATGTTCCAGCGAATTCAGCATTGGCACCGAGCTTTTCCATCTGCGGTATGAAATCCGCAACGGCGGAGCAGGGCAGGGTGGTGCCTCGTGTGTCAAGCGACCAGTGAGTAGTTGGATATTTGCCGCTGCGATCTCGCCGTACCCTGACGTTGATGGGACTATCGTAACGCGAGTCTGCTGGAAGGCAGGCGATGGTTGCTTCCACAGCCTCCTCGTCAGGCATGATCCATGCGTCTACATCCTTGAAGGTGACTGCACCGCTGCGACTATGAATGGTTAGATCGTTGGCGGAGGCGCGGACAGGGACAGCCGTCAAATCAGGGCGACACAGGAAGCGTTGATGGAGCAGGTGCCAGATGCTCTTTAATTCACGGGATTGAATTTCTGGCTGCTGCAGCAAGAGCGTTACTTGATTACCGTCGTCGACACGTTCAAGTTCGCGGACGTGAGCAATCTCGCGAGCAGTCTCTGGTTCTTTGACAGTGACACCGTACAAGTGCAACCTTGATGGTGATGTCTGTAGGAAATCGTCGATTTCAATCAGCAACCCAGTGCTGTGTGAAAGTTCCGACTCAAGTTTTTGCAGTGCTCGATGGTGATACCATGGTGTCCATGTCACCATAATGCAGAGGCAGGTGAAACAGGTGGGGAGCGCGCAGCAGAATACGAACAACAATCTTGCAGTCGTTCGCTGTGTTCGCTCGTGCATCGTTCGTCCTCTTGGCTACGCACCAGAGCCACTTGGGATGGAACCGCGTGGTATGGATTGGCGAGGCCAGTTGGAAGGCAACCAGTTTCCGGAAATGAAACGCGATCTTAGATTCACTGATTGATTCACCGATAGGTCGCTTCGGGGGTTTGCGGTATGTGGGAAAAATTGGCGAAACATTGGTTCCTGGTAGCTTTGGCCATCAGCTTTGCTGTGGGTTATTTCTGGGCCGAAGCTTGGAGTCCCCTGCTTGAGTGGCAACTATTACGAGGTGGGATCGTCTTCGTTGTGATGTGGGCGATGAGTATCACTCTGCGAAATGACGCAATTCGCAAAAGTTACGCTCGACCGCTCCCGTCATTGCTATCAATTGGAATCAGTGTGTTATTGGTTCCACTTCTTTGCCTGCCCACGATTTATTGGCTTCCGGAGTCTCTCTTTGGCGGTCTTTTCATTGCGGCCATCGTGCCCTGCACACTCGCATCAGCATCGGTATGGACCCGTCGCGCGGGTGGCGACGGGTCGGTTGCCATGATGACCACCGTGGTTACGAACCTTGCCTGCGTGGTCGTCGCACCGATTGGAATTTGGCTGGTACTATCGACTCATGCCGAAATCGATGTCGTGGGGCAGGTGATGAAACTTTCGATCATCGTGGTCTTGCCGTTGTTGCTGGCTCAGTCGATGCGGCGGATGGGGGCGGCAGACTGGGCCGATCGCAACCGTGGGCGTTTGTCAGGATTGGGTCAGGCTGGGATGTTGGTCATGGTCGCTATTGGAGCTGCGACTTGTGGTGTGACTGACACTTCGTCATCAATTGAAGTCACGCCCTGGTTGATTGCGATGCTGATTTTTGTCTCAGCAGCCGGACTCCATACCGTTACTCTATTCCTTGGTATTTTCTTTTCCAGATGCATGGGCTTTGATCGAGGCAAGCAGATTGCCGTGGCAATTTCTGGCAGTCAGAAGACGTTGATGGTTGGTTTGCAGATGGCCATCGACTGTGGGGTGAGTGTTGTGCCGATGATCGTTTACCACCTTTACCAGTTGGTATTTGACACCGTTGTCGTGGATCACTGGAAAGAGGCTAGCGATGTTGGTGATATCAGTGATTGATGGGTCAGCAGTGGTGCGACTTTTGTAAGTGAATTGATTCGGAATCATGATACCTGCCGAGCGACGGGACGCTTGACACGGCCGGGTGCTTTATAGAGCGATAGGAAGCTATCCGAGCAATTCGGGCAACAGTTTCCCGTGTACATTCGTGAGGCGTCTTTGGATGCCGTTGTGGTAATGAGTCAGCCGCTCATGATTGATACCCAGCAGATGCAGCAGGTTGGCATGAAGATCAGGCCAGCTGGTGCGATTTTCTGTAGCTTGCCAACCAATTTCATCAGTGGCTCCGTAAGTTCGACCTCCTGGCATACCGGCCCCAGCCATCCAGATCGAGAATCCATTTTGATTGTGATCGCGTCCGGTACCGAGCTGATCAGACGCTGATTGAGTGAAAGGGGTTCGACCAAATTCAGAGGTGCAGATGACAATCGTGTCATTCAGCATCCCTCTTTGACGCAGATCACGAATCAAACCAGCCAGTGGCTTGTCGGCACGACCCGCTTCGCGTCCATGATTGTTTTGCATGTTTTCGTGGCCGTCCCAATTGATGCGTGGTGAACCGAAGGCACCCCCGGAATACAACTGCACGAACCGTACTCCCTTTTCCAGCAGACGTCGAGCGAGCAGACAGCTTCGGCCAAAGTCTGTTGTTGCAGGATTTTCTATCCCGTACATCTGGTGCGTCGACGGTGATTCGCGACTGAGATCGGTGACCTCCGGGACAGCCATCTGCATCTTCGCAGCCAACCCGTAGCTTGCGATTCTGGCTGCCAGTTCGTTGTCATCCGGGCGAGCTTCAAGGTGCTTTTGATTGATTTCATCCAGCAGTTTCCGACTTGCCTGTTCACGAGATTCAGGGATTTGGACTGCGGGAAACAGATCGTCTACCGGGGTGCCCTTGCTACGCATAATCACACCTTGATGGCGAGCAGGAAGAAAACCATTGCTCCAGTTAATCGAACCCCCTGCTGGTAATCCACGCGTGTCAGGAATCACGATGTAGGAGGGTAGTTCATCCGTCTCGCTGCCCATGCCGTATGACATCCAGGCACCGAAGGTTGGAAAACCATTCAGACGGAATCCTGTGTTCTCTTGAAAGGTGGCCGGCGTGTGATTGGACGTTTCAGCATACATGGAATTGACGACGGTCAATTCATCAGCGACCTCGCCAAGATGCGGGAAGAGTTCCGAGATCCAAAGTCCACTTTCACCACGTTGGCGGAATTTCCAATCACTCTTTCGCAACAGTCCGATTTTGCCAAAAAAGACATCAGGTTTTTCATCACTGGAGAGTGATTTTCCGTGCAGTTTTTCGAGGTCAGGCTTGTAGTCAAATGAATCCACCTGACTGAGTCCGCCGAACATGCATATGTGGATAACGCGTTTGGCTCGCGGCTGATGATGTGGGGCTGGATCAGCGGCCTCGGGCACAATGACTCCGGCAGGCAGGCTGCAATTTCTGCTCATCAGATCTGCCAAAGCCAAGCTGCCCACACCGCGTGATGCGAACGAAAACCAGGATCGGCGATTGAAACGGTGGTCAGTCAACATAAAGAAACTCGTTACTGTTGATCAGCACTCGACAGAGCGAGCTGAGATCGTGATCGCGTACAAAATCGGTAAGTCGCTTTTGCTCATCAGGGGTGGGTGATCGGAACCAGGCCAGTTCGATTGCCCGCTGAACTTGCCTTTCAGGGTTCGGTCCAGCGTCAGCGCGGACACGGTTGGCATAGTGACCCGCCATGCGAATGGCGAAGGGGTGGTTCATCAAGGAAAGTGCTTGCAGGGGTGTTGTTGTCCGACTCCTCTTGGGAGCGGCCGCCGAAGGGTCTGGGCAGTCAAACGCATCCAGTAGGCGGTGCCTTCCCGAACGAATGATCATGCGATAGACCGTGCGGCGATTGTATTGCTGACCCTCACGATCAAGGACTTCATAGAACTGGCTGTTAAAGTTGAAAGTTTTGAAGTCTTGGAATGACGGGCCCCCGCCAGATTCGTTCAATTGTCCAGCCATCTGAAGGATTGAGTCGCGAATCGCCTCAGCATCCAGCCGAGTCCGATTCCCGCGCCATAGCATCCGATTGTTGCCGTCGATTTGCTCCCCCCGCAGGCTTTCCGTGACCGCCTGTTTCCATGTTTTTGAGGTGACAATCAATCGGTGCAATGTCTTCAGACTCCAACCTGATTCGATGAGCTGGTTTGCAAGATAGTCCAGCAGGTCTGGATGCGAAGGTTTGCCCCCGGTGAAGCCGAAATCGCTGGGTGTGCGTACAAGCCCGACGCCGAAGTGATGTTGCCAGATTCGATTGACAATGACTCGCGCGAACAGCGGGTTGTGTTTGCTGGTGATCCAGTTGGCCAACATTTGCCGCCTGTGTTTTTCTGGCGAGTCGGCTGACAGGCCGAAATCAGGGTTCACACCCTGGACGCTCGCGATCCCAGCCGGGACCACTACTTCTGCTGGTGTCGCCGTGTTGCCACGAATCAGTCGGCGAGTCGGTTCTGGCTTTCGAGGTTGGACAGCGTATGTGAATTGTTTCTGAATGTTGATGTTCCTGCTTCGCAAGTCCTGAAGATCCTCTCGGAGTCCTTCCCGCATTACCACACGCTTGGCCGATGTGCCCCGGGCAAGTTCTTCGTTTGTCAGAAAGTTGCCACCCTTGGCGAGCGACCGGATTTCCATGCCAGTCAAGGCACGGTCGTAGAGACTCGCTTCCTCGATGCGTCCGGTCAGCATGCGATTGCCACCGACCGGCAATAGTCGGATTCCGAAGGCGACTTTGGCAGTCCCGGCGCTGTACTCTGGTAAGGGCTTTTGATAGTGCTTCCCGTATGGCTCACCATTTCGGAAGAGGGAAATCGTTCCATCCGGCCCGTAAGTGATGGCGATGTGTACCTGCTGCGGGTTGTTCCCATCGCCAGTTTCCGGTGGACCACCCACGTCTTGGGTGCGAACGAAGTTTTCGCTGCCTGCGATCCATCGTCCCGGTTCCCGCTCGCCATAGACGATGGCATCAAAGCGATTAGGAGATTTTCCCAGCAGTGCCATGACGGCACCACCACCTTGATTCAGGTTTTCCAATCGCACCTTCGCCACCAGCGTTTTTTCATGCAGAGGCTGTTCCAGGGGTGTGGTCAGGACATGAGCGTCTTTTCCATCGAGAACCAGCATTCCGTTTTCCAGTCTCGCCTTGCCATGAGCCTTGCCATGAAGATTGCCTAATTGATCTTTTAAATCCAGTTCAAAGTCCCAGTGCGCGATCGGTTGCAGGATAGGTGTAAGGTCCTTGCCATCCGCGACAATCGTTTTTTTAACGTCCTGCAGAATGGACCTTTCCAACTCGGCCAATTGAACTGCAACATTTGCTGTTTGCTGCTTGAGGTCGGCAGCCAGTTGCTGACCTTGAGCGATCTGGGAAGGGTCAGTCACTTCGCGTTTACCAGGCCGCACACCATCCAGCGCCGCGCATAAAGCGTAGTATTCAGACTGAAGAATGGGATCAAATTTGTGATCATGGCAACGGGCGCAGTTTGTTGTCAGGCCTAGAAACGTCTGGCTGACTGTGCCAACGTAGTCTTCCAGTTCATCCTGTCGGACCACGGCACGCATCGCAGCGCTCTGTTGGCTCTGACCCACTTCGTCATAGGCGCCTGCTACGAGAAAGCCAGTTGCGATGATTCCCTCTGTGCCCGTTTCCTGCTGGCAGTCACCGGCAATTTGCAACTGGGCGAATCGGTCGTAAGGCATGTCCTGATTCAGAGCATTGATGACCCAGTCGCGATAATGCCAAGCATCGGGACGTGACTTGTCGCGTTCAAAGCCCTGGCTCTCACCAAACCTTGCGAGATCCAGCCAATGTCTCGCCCATCGCTCGCCGTATCGTGGTGATGCAAGGAATGTTGCAACGAGTGTTTCGAAGTTCTGTTCAACTGCTTCACTATCGAGTTCTGTTGCGGGCGATGGATGGATGCCATGTAGGTGAAGTGACAACCTGCGAACCAGTGTTATTGGGTCGGCAGAGGGTGATATTTCCAATCCGTTCACACGGAGCCGTGCTTTGACAAAAGCATCGATTGGATTGTGTTCGCTTTTAAATGCTTCGGGGATTGTCGGGTTCTTGAGCGGTTGTAGTGACCACCAGTCCTTTCCCGCCCGTTCGTTAGTTGTCATGTCAAAAAGATGCAGCTTTCGATCACGCCAAGGTGATCCAGCTTTGATCCAGTTTCGAAGAATCGCCAATTCCGAGTCAGTCAGATTCGATTCGGGCGGCATTTCGCCTGTTGAGACTTGTTCCCACAGCAGGCTGTCGTCGAGGTCTCCATTGGTTGTCGGTTCACCACTCTCGCCCCCGACCGCAAACGTCTCGGCTGTGGTCATTCGCAGGCCCCCACTGGGCTCATCTCCCTGATGGCATTTCAAACAATGACGAATCAGGATTGGGGCAACAGCATCGAATGTGTTCGTAGGGTTTTCGGCGCAGACGGCAGGTGCTGCAATCAGGCTGATGAGAGTCATTAGCAGGGTTGTCTTGCTGCTTCTGCACTGCACTTGATGCAAGGCTTGATGGGGGAGAGTCATGGTTGTGGTTCATCACCCTGGTCTGGAATTGATCAAAGGCCGCAGCGGACATCAGATTAACCGGAATTGTATTTTACAGTTCGCTGGCGCGAATCATTCTGTCACTGACCCGCTACCTTGAAGGCGAAAAGCTTGTCGCGTGTTCGGATGTAAAGAACTCCCTCGACAATTGCTGGTGCAGCAATGACGGGGGGTTTCAGTTGGTTGGTTGCGATGACTTTCGGCTTGTCCGCCAACCGGATGTCTGAGATCGTGCCATTGCCCGCGGAACTGAATAGAAGGTCACCTTGAATGATTGGCGAAGCGTAGTGGGTGCCACGCCCACCTGTACGCATATGTGAAAGGCGTTCACCTGTCTTAAAGTCGATGCATGTCAATATACCAACATTCTTGACGAAGTAGATCTTTGAATCGTAATGCAGCGGGGAAGGTATTTCTGGGATTCCATAGCGAGCAAGGTAGCGGATCCGTTCGGGATCGATTTGTCCTCCACTGTTGACGTTGATGGTGGTGGGCTCCGACTGATTTTCGTTGGTTCCCCGATGATGGAAAGTGGGCCAAATACTGGATGGGGGACGATATGAGTTCCGCGCGAGACAAGTTTCACGCGGCGTCTTCGGCGGCATTTGTCGATGCAGACGATGCCCCTGTTTTCTTTTACAATGGCTCGGCTGATCAACTTGTTCTTCAAGCTTGGACCAAAGCCAGTTACTTTGCTTTGAAATCTGCTGGTGTAAAAACGGCGTTTTACAGCATCGATAACGCAGGTCACATGCAAGCCGCAGCTAATCTGAAAGCACTCGAAAAGGCATACAGCTTTCTGGAGTCCGAGCTGGTACCAGGCGCTGAAGCGGCTGCGACTTTGGAGAAGCAGACCAGCCGGTCGAGCAAGCCGATGTGACCGCAGAGAAGCCTGCGGAGCCGAAGTAGCTGACAGACGAATAGACCTGGGTTGGCGGTGTTGATCCCAGTGCCTTGATTTGCTGGCGAATTCAGTTTTGGATCTGTAACCAGAGATCAACAGTACTCACTCCTGAGTCGTGATCGCAGTCCGGACCCGAATCTCTCGAGCCACAATAGAGAACGGTGATGGGCTGAGTACAGGCACTGGTTCGGCTTCTTGGGCCAACTTGGCGAACTTTGGGTACTCGAAGTGCCCGGAGACAGTTTCGGGACGGCAAAATGGAGGACAGGCCTGATGGTGGGCTGTTAGGGCGTGGCGTGGCAGAGCGGGGCTGGTGTGGCGAGGCCGTTTGCTCAGATTCGGTGATCAAAATCAAAGGCCTTGAACAAAAGAGGGCATGTGACGTACATTGCGGGGCTCAAAGCGGCTGTACTCAAGCCAGCGGCGGCTACCCTCAAACCATCTGAAAGACGCCATGAAAGACGGCATTCACCCAAATTATCAAGAAACGACCGTGACCTGTGGTTGCGGCAACAGTTTCCAGACTCGCAGCGTTCGACCAGAATTGAAGATCGATATTTGCAACGAGTGTCACCCGTTTTACACCGGTAAACTGAAATACATTGATACGGCTGGACGAATTGACAAGTTCCAGAAGAAATTTGCAGCAGGCACCTACGGTAGCCTTGCAAGCAAGGGCAAGAAGTAAGCAGTGGCTTCGGCCTCGAACCATTTTTATGGCCGCGCGGATATCGCATCAGCGACCGTCGCGGCTGTTTTTTTAGAAGTATTCGAGCCGTAGTCCCACGCCACATTCTACCACTGAACCAAGTGGATTGTGGCTTCGGACTACGGTGACTAGAAATCAAAGATGACGCGATCATGATCGCCGGCTATCGCATGAAAAAATCGCCATGAGTGGATCGATACGCGACACGTTGGAAGACAAACTTGCTCGCTTTGAGCAGCTAGAGCGTGATATGTCTGACCCTGAAGTTCTGGGGGATGGGGCTCGAATGAGTGCCACTGCCCGCGAACATGGTGGGTTGGCGAAACTGGCGAACAAATACCGCGAGTTCAAACGCTTGACGGTCGAGATCCGCGACTGCAAGGAAATGGCGGAAGCTGCCGATGATGCCGAAGAACGCGAGATGGCAGAGGGAGAGATCGAATCCTTGCGTGGGCAGCGGGAAGTAATCTGGGAAGATTTGTTGTCGCTGACAGTGGGTGGGGATGACAGCCACCGTACTCGCTGCGTGATGGAAGTCCGGGCGGGCACTGGCGGTGATGAAGCAGCCTTGTTCGCGCGGGACCTGTTCGAGATGTACCGTCGTTATGCTGAGCAACGTGGTTGGAAAACAGAAGTGATGGATGCGAGTCCCACGGAAATGGGAGGCTTCAAAGAAGTCACGCTGATCCTCGAAGGCGAAGGAGTCTATCGTGACTTGCAATATGAATCTGGTGGCCATCGGGTGCAAAGAGTTCCTGAGACAGAGACTCAGGGCCGCGTGCACACTTCAGCGGCAACCGTGGCTGTGATGCCCGAACCAGAGGATGTCGAGGTTGAACTGAAGTCTGATGACTATCGTGTCGACAAATTCGGCGCTTCAGGTCCCGGCGGTCAGCATGTCAACAAAACAGAGTCCGCCATTCGCTTGACCCACCACGAAACTGGGATCGTCGTCCAATGTCAGGACGAGAAAAGCCAGCATAAAAATCTGGCGAAGGCCCTGCGAGTTCTCAAAGCCCGTGTTTATGAAAAGAAGCGGGAAGAAGAAATCGCCAAACAGGCAGAGCAGCGGAAGGGACTGATTGGTTCGGGTGACCGCAGTCAACGTATTCGGACTTATAACTTTCCTCAAAACCGCCTGACTGACCACCGTATCAATTTGACTCTTTACAAATTGGATCAGGTGATTGCGGGCGATGTTTCCGCGGTAACCAATGCTTTGATCGAGTATGACCGCGATCAGATTCGCGGCGATATGATCGACTGACAAAGCAAGCTAACAAAAGCGGATCTGCTGAACAGATGTCAAAAGCGACCAATACTGCGGCACGTTCGAATCAGGAACAAAACATGTCCGAACGCCATGATGAGCCATGGACTGTGTTGCGATTATTGGATTGGACAACAGAATTCTTCAAACGCAAGGGAAGTGAATCTCCACGCCTTGATGCAGAAGTTTTGTTGGCCCATGCTCGTGACTGTGCGCGGATCGATCTGTATACCGCCTTTGCCGACGAACCCGGTGAAGAGCAACGTATCGCCTTCCGGGAAATGGTGCGTCGCAGGGGTGAGGGAACACCAGTCGCTCAACTGGTTGGTTACCGGGAATTCTATTCCATGAGATTTCGAGTCAATGATGCGACATTGATTCCGCGTCCGGAAACGGAGCATCTGGTGATTGAAGCACTCGACTGTGCCAAACAGTTCTCGGCAGATCGACCGCTCAAAATTGCTGATGTTGGAACCGGGTCCGGGGCAATTGCCATCAGTGTGGTCAAGAATTGTTCATCAGCCGAAATGACCGCCGTAGATGTAAGTGAAGCAGCCTTGCAGATCGCTATCTGGAATGCCAAGCAACTGGAGGTTGATGATCGCATCAGTTTTGTTGAGAGCGACTTGCTGTCTGCTGTCGAGCAACCAGATTCCTTCGATATCATCTGTAGCAATCCCCCGTATGTCAGTGAGTCCGAATACACTGAACTGTCTCCTACTGTCAGAGACTTTGAACCTCGCGTGGCACTTGTTTCAGGTCCCGATGGAACGGAGATCATCGCCAGATTGTTCGAGGAAACGCCTGATCGACTTTCTGCTGGAGGTCGCTTGATTATCGAACTCAGTCCGATGATTGCAGATGCGTGTCAGGTATTGGCACAAGAAAATTCTGCGTTTGGCGACTTGCGTTTCATCAAGGATCTCGACGGTCATCGTCGTATCCTTTCTGTGCAACGCAAATAAATCAGAATGCTTGCAGGCATACCCCGATTGAGGTGTCCCGCAGAAGCAGTTCCAGCCTCGATGAAATCGGCGTTTTTGCGGGTGGCTCCCGAACTTGAGTGCTGGAGGCAGTTGGGGGACCAGTTGCGAGAATTTCAAGTCCCAAGCGGTTGCTTAGAGCCAGTGCGGGCAATGGCTCTGACAACGAAGCTAATTTTCCGCCAGTGCCTTATCGCTGATGTCTTTTCTGCACCACGCTCCCCGCCAACGGATTTCTTTCACCGCGGTGTAGGCCTGCAATTTTGCTTGGCTGATTGTATTGCCCATGGCCGTAATGCCCAAGACACGACCACCATTCGTCACGACCTGATTGTTGGCGAGTACAGTACCGGCGTGAAATACTTTGACATCTTCCAGTGCATCAGCATTTTCGAGGCCGGTGATTTCGCGTCCTTTTTCATAGTCACCGGGATAACCTTCACTTGCCATCACCACGCAGATACTCGGTCGTTCGTCCCATTCCAGCGGATCCATTTCTGCAAGACGACTGTCAGCGGCGGCTTCCAGCACATCGAAAAGATCGGTCTTGAGTCTCATTAGCAATGGTTGGCATTCGGGGTCGCCAAACCGCACATTGAATTCGAGAACTTTGGGGCCAGCTGGCGTCAGCATCAATCCGGCGTAAAGGACACCCTTGAAAGGTCGCCGTGCCCGCTTCAGTGCATGGACGATAGGTACCAGTACATCGGATTCGATCTTCGTCATCAATTCGTCATCGACGATCGGGGTTGGGCAATGGGCTCCCATACCACCGGTGTTTGGGCCGGTGTCTCCATCGTGGGCTGGCTTGTGATCTTGCGCTGCCGGCAGCGTCACGATGGTTTCACCATCGGTGATTGCCAGAACACTTGCTTCCTGTCCCACCAGTTTTTCCTCGATGATCAGTTCATTGCCTGCTTCACCAAATTCACGCCGTGATGCGATGCGGTCGATTGCCTCCAAAGCATCACTTCGTGTGTCGCAAACGATGACACCTTTCCCAGCCGCTAGACCGTCAGCTTTGACAACCACATTGACTGGTTCGTTGGGTTCACTAAATCGGTCCTTGATGTATCTGGCAGCATCGTCGCCGCTGCGAAAGGTCTGGTAGTTGGCCGTAGGGATATTGGCGGTGTGCAATAGATTCTTGCAAAACACTTTGCTGCCTTCCAACTCGGCGGCAGCTCGGGAGGGACCGAATACTTTCAGCCCGGCAGCTTCCATTGCGTCAGCAAGCCCTAAGACAAGCGGGGCTTCTGGACCGATGACCGTCAGATCGATCGCCTGATCCTTGGCGAACTGAATCAGACCGGGGATATCTGTTGAAGCGATGTCGACATTCTCGGCATCTTTTGCCGTTCCGGCGTTACCGGGAGCAACGAAAACCTTATCGACTTTGCTGCTCTGCCCAAGCTTCCAGGCCAGAGCATGTTCACGTCCACCGTTTCCAACCACCAACACCTTCATCGCGAATACCTAAAATTACCTGGCAAATTTGCATGCAAAGGGAAACAAGATGGCAATTTAGAGGCTGACGCGGAGCTTCGACAGGCGACACCCAGCCAAGAGAGGGAACGGTTTTTTAGCGGGTCTTATTTGTCTTTAGCGGTAGACAATCTTCCGCTAGTGAATAGAATTGCGAACGTCCTGCCGAAGATTGTTGTTCTGCTATCCGCTCCACAGCCCCACCCATGGGATGGCACTTTCTTAGTTGAAGACTAATTTGATGGGCGGCGACTGCAAGTATTCAAGGCTTTTCAGTCGTCGCTCTTCCTCTTCGGCACGAGCCTCCCGGTGCCATGAACCCAGCTCCATCGCGTTTTTGACTCGTGCGATTCCGATCTGGTCGGTTACACTGAGAGGACAGTGTTGTTTGTTGCCGTTCGACGCCCATTTGATCCCTCCAAAGGAGAGACACCATTGAAGATATTGATGTTACCCGCCGTTGCCTTTCTGTTCATGTCCTCGGTGCCCGCGATGGCACAGAAGGGCGATCTTAAGATCCATTTCGAGTACGGCGGTGCTGCACCGAATCCTTCGGCCATCGACGTCAACAAAGACGTTCAGTTTTGTGGCCAAGGCAAACTGATGAACGAACGCCTCTTGGTGAACCCCAAGAACAAAGGTTTGAAGAATGTCGTTGTCTATGTTTACACCGGCCGCGGTGGTTCCAAGTTGGATGACGTACCACCAGCGAAAAAGATACTTACGCTGGCAAACGACAAGTGCCGCTTCGAACCACATATCGTGATTGCACAAACTGGTGACACCCTTAAAGTGACAAATCCCGATACTGTTGGACATAACGCCAACCTTGGATTCTTCAATAACAAACAGCAGAACTTCACGATTCCTGCTGGTCAGGAAAAGACGGTTGCACTCGAGGAAAGTGAGCCGGCTCCTATCCCTGTTGATTGCAACATTCATCCTTGGATGAGGTCTTATATCGTTGTACTTGATCACCCATTTGTAGCCGCCAGCGACGACAATGGCGACCTGATCATCAAAGGTCTTCCTGTCGGTGATGAGCTGGTTTTCCGTGTCTACCATGAGGCAGGTGGGATCAAGGAAGTCACGGTTGATGGCAAGCAAGAGGAATGGAGTCGCAGCCGATTCAAGGTCGACATCAAACCTGGCATGAACGATCTTGGCACGGTAGTGATTCCTGCCGACTCGCTCAGTGCTGACTGATCGTTTTCGGTCAGTTTGCCGAGTTGGTCGGCTTGGCGCGTTAGCAAACAGGATGGTCCCGCAAGACCTTGTGTCGGCGAGGCCATCGACCGAGTGAAGGATCTGCTTGGTCACGGTCCCGGAATCGTCTTGATTGGGGCCATTACCCATTGTTCGCGAGATAGATGCTTGACCGCGGATGACATGGCATTCATCTTGTCATCGATTCCGCATCGTCATTCAGACAGGCTGCGTTTCTTGTCTGCTGCGGGCTTGTTAGCAGTCGTGTGCGGAATCACTATTGGAGATTGACGTTACCGCGGGTCTGAATTGGTAGTGCTGTTAGCAGTGCCCAAATCGTTACAGACCGAACTCAGTTCCGAGAAGTCTGTTGTTGCATCGTTGCACGCTTTCCCTTTTGGCTTAAGCCGTGCGAGAGGCTCTCGGTTGTCCGTCTACCACAGATTTCTTGGGGAAATAGGGTCTGAATCGCTTCCCTTGCCCGAACCCACCACCCCTGAGACTAGCGAGAGACAGTTGATTCCTGTTTGGGTGCGACAATAGGTAGCGTTTGCGAGGATCGCGGTTTCGCGGTTGAATGGGGGCTGGTGATTGTCTTATTCTGATTCCCCTGAGAGTAATGTGCGTTACGCATTATTGGCCATTGTCGTCTGCTGTTTGATCGGGTGTGATGCCCGAATCGAAGAGTTTCGGCCCAACGACGTTCACTCGTTGTCGTTGGCAAGGTCACGTTCTGTCCCGACTGCGGTAGCCGGTCAGGACGCGAGTGATGTCGCTCGCGAGCTGTACGGGACACCTGATGAACCGACTTGGCCTGAGCGATCGTCGTTGCAGACCTTGCCACTGAGCACGAGCAACCTGGTACGTGCGGGTGGTCCTGTTAGTAGTGAGAGGGATGGAACGCACCAAGGGTTGTTTCGCGAGCACTGCGTGACGTGCCACGCGCTGGAGGGAAGCGGCGCTGGCCCAGCCAGTGTTTTCCAAAACCCGTACCCTCGGGATTTCCGTCATGGGGTCTTTAAATGGAAATCTACGTTGCGGGGACTGAAACCCACACGCCAGGACATTCGTGATTTGTTGGTCAAGGGAATCCCGGGTACCGCCATGCCATCTTTCGCATTGTTGGACCCGGATGATCTCGACGCGTTGGTCGACTACGTTGTTTACCTGTCAACACGTGGTGAGGTGGAACGACGCATGACTGCAGCGGCAGTCGACGAACTTGATTATGGGACAGAGCTGCCCGAAGCGGAATTGCGACTGGCAAGCAAGGCATCTACCGAAGGCGGTGAGGTGGTGCAGCAGGTTGTTGATCGCGTTCATGCGGGCTGGGCTGAGGCAGCAGAGAATGAGGTTGCTGCCCCCGCGATGGCTGAACTTAAGAGTGACGAGTTGGCTGACTCTGTGAAGAGAGGGAAGGAATTTTTCCATGGCAGAATCGCCAACTGTGTTGGCTGTCACGGTCCGGGGGGCGATGGCAGTTTGCAAACTTTGGATTATGACGACTGGACGAAAGAGTATTCAACAAAAATTGGGCTGACGCCTGACGATCGTGCCGCGATGAAGCCTTTCCGTGACGCCGGAGCCTTGCGACCACGGTTGATCAAGCCGCGGAATTTGCAGGACGGTGTCTTCCATGGTGGTGGGGATGCAGCGTCGTTGTACCGACGTATCACGCAGGGAATTGCCGGGACACCGATGCCTGCGGTTGAAGTGGTGCAAGAATCGAACGGAAAGGGATTGACGGTCGACGAAATAGGAGACCTTGTCAGATATGTCCAGCAGCTATCGTCGCCACAATGAAGTTCAACAGTGAACCGAATTCTGGTGGTCGTGAAAACGGGAATTGACATGAGTGAGCAAGCTTATCGAACCATTGGAGCCGTCGTCGGTTTGGGCATTGGTTATGGTTTAATGACAGCCTCTGGCTTTGCGGGGATGGTGGCTTTGGCGCTGTTCTCGGGTGGTGGTTGCGTGCTAGGTGGGATGGTTGCCGAACGAGTTTTTCGTTGGAGCCAAAATCAGGGTCGATAATCGAACTATGTCTTCAACTGAGCACTCTGTCGATTCGAATCTATCCGCTTGCCTGGTTCACCGCCTGGCTGTCCTGCTCGTTTGTCTGGTCTGGCCATTGATCTGGGTGGGTGGCTTGGTAACGACTTACGATGCCGGAATGGCTGTTCCCGACTGGCCGGGAACCTACGGCTACAACCTGTTCCTCTATCCCTACAAGACATGGCTGCTGGGACCCTTTGACTTGTTCATCGAACACGGTCATCGTCTGCTGGGCGCGGTGGTTGGGTTGGTCGCCATTGCAATCGTGGTGACGGCTTACTTGAAAGAACCCAGACGCTGGGTTCTTGTCTTAGCTGTTGGCTTACTGATCGCCGTGATCACGCAGGGACTGTTGGGCGGCATGCGTGTCGTTCTCGGGGATCGAACATTGGCGATGCTGCACGGGTGTTTCGGACCCGCCTTTTTCGCTCTTTGTGTTGCAACGGCCGTGGTTACCAGTCGCCATTGGCGGACGTACTTGACCCCTTCTGTTCAAGGTCCGATTGGAATTTTGCAGCTTTGGTCAGCCGGGACACTGGTCGCATTGAGCTATCTGCAATTGGTTCTCGGAGCCCAACTGAGGCATGTGCAGCCAAATGCCACACCCGGTGGTTTCGCCATGATCGTGGCCACGCACGTGATTCTCGCATTTTTACTGTGGTTTGTGACGATGGTGTGTTGGGTCCGGATCCGTCGCTGCGGCGATTTGACACTTACGCGACCAGCCGCTTTCCTGATAGGATTGGTGGCTGTTCAGATCACACTTGGGGTGGGAACATGGATCGTCAATTATGGATGGCCCTCTTTCCTCGAGTGGGTGCCGGGTTCGACTGGTTTTCTCGTCCGAGCCAAGGGGTTCATCGACTCGATCATCGTGACGTCTCATGTGGCGACTGGATCCCTGATACTGGCGGTTTCGGCCATGTTATGGGTTCGAATGCTGCGAGTGCGTCATTGTCGCCGCGTTGCGGCGACCAGCGGCACGCATGAAATGTCTGAACGAGAGTAAAAACAATACGGTGTCTCCGATTCGATCCTCAAACCTGAGTCAGCCTGACCGCCTTCATTCTCATGGCAACTGATCTCCTTCCAGCCGATACCGCTTCTGCGTCTTGTCCGGACACTCGTTTGAGTAGTTCGGCGTCGTACGCTTGTGAGCGGACAGTTGACGTCGATGCAACCGGGAAAGTGGAGCAGGGCAGCCAGCCAAAGAGCAAGGACAGTCTTGACGCCACCGAAAGTGGACCGGCGATGGCTGCTGTTCTGGCTGATTACGTGCAACTCACCAAGCCTCGCATCGTCGTCATGATTTTGGTGACCACGTGTGCTACGGCGATGATGGGGGCTGCTGGATTCGTTTCGGCGGGCAGTTTGGTTTGGCTGCTTGTTGGTACAGCAGCCGTTGCCGGCAGTGCGGGAGCCGCCAACCAAATTTGGGAACGAGTAATCGATTGCCGAATGACCCGGACAGCGAATCGACCGATTCCTTCAGGCCGCCTCGCGACCGCTCCCGCGGTCCTGTTTACAGCATTTCTGGGATTGGTTGGCACCGCTGTTCTTGGCGTCTGTTTCGGTGTCGAGCCTGCCGCTGTCGGGGTTGTTACCTGGTTGCTGTACGTCCTCGTTTACACGCCGATGAAAATTCGCACGGCATGGAACACAACCGTTGGTGCGGTCGCGGGTGCGATCCCCGTGTTAATCGGATACACCGCAACAGGGGGCGAGCTCACTGATTGGACTGGATGGTTGTTGGTCGGTGTATTGGCCGCATGGCAGTACCCTCACTTCATGTCGATCGCCTGGATCTATCGCCGCCAATACGGCGAGGCAGGATTCAAAATGACGACGACTGAGGAACCGACCGGCCGCAGCGCAGGGTGGCAAAGTATTTCCGGGTCAGCTGTGTTGATTGGGCTTGGAGTGACTTTGTGTTGTATGCCCGCGGGTTTACCAGGTGCCATTATCGGATCGCTTGCCGTGACTGCTGCGGCTTGGCCAATGCTCCTTGCGTCTGTTCGCTTTGCCCGCTGTCCCGATGATTCTACAGCCCGGAAACTTTTGCGATCGTCTTTGCTGGTCCTGCCTGCAGTGTTGGCGGTTGTTACCTTGCGGTTGTTTTGGTGAGTGATCCGGTGACCGAGAGCGATCAACCGCATTGCGATACCGTCTGTACGGTGCGGGAACTGCACCATGATTATGGTGACAACGCCGCGTTGCGTGGCGTCGATTTCGATGTTCTGGCGGGCCAGATATTTGCGTTACTTGGTCCCAATGGCAGTGGTAAGACGACACTTTTTCGCTTGCTTTGTACCTTGTTGCCGATACAGCGTGGTGAGGTTCGCATTGGTGGATTCGAGAGCGGAACCCAGCCGCTACATGTGCGAGAGCAGATTGGGATCGTGTTTCAATCGCCGAGTTTGGACAAGAAGCTGACAGTTGATGAAAATATTGCCTGCCAAGGTGCTCTTTACGGCATCCACGGGAGAGAACTGCAGCGTCGCCGGGATGCCTTGCTTGAACAGTTGGATTTGACAGACCGCCGCCACGATCGCTGCGAAGTTCTTTCGGGTGGCCTGAAGCGTCGGGTTGAGCTTGCCAAGGGGATGTTGCATCGACCGCGGTTGCTGTTGTTGGATGAACCAAGCACAGGGTTGGATCCGGCAGCGAGATTGAATCTTTGGACTGCCATTCGCGCAATGGCTGATGATGGGATCGCTGTCCTGTTAACGACCCATTTATTGGAAGAGGCTGACAAGGCTGACCGTGTTGCGATCATGTCTCAGGGAAAGTTGATTGCAGATGGTTCGCCGCATGAACTGCGCAGCGAAATGGGTGGGGGCATCATTACAATTGTTGCCAATGACGTTGCGCGTGCGGAGCAAATGCTGCGTGATCAGCTGGGATTGTCGCCGCAGCGATTGCACCATCAATTGCGATTGCAAGCCGAGTCGCCAGCCACGTTGATTCCGGCACTGGTCGAAACACTTGGCGAGGAGGCTCAGTCCATCAATATTGGCCGCCCCAGTCTCGAGGATGTCTTCATCGCCAAAACAGGGCAGGCGTTTGTCGCATGAGGGACATCACCAGCATCATCTCAGGCCCGACAGAGAACAAATCACAGATATGAACTCATTGTCCAAGCCAATCGAAAAGCAGCATCCTGAACGATCGGCGATGACTGCGCCTGCTGAGCGGGCCGGTGATGGTATGGCCGCAGCCTGGATGCTCGCCAAGCGGGAATGGGTGAGGTTTTTTCGTCAGAGAAATCGTGTCACGGCAGCAGTGGTTCAGCCACTATTGTTCTGGGTGCTTTTTGGAACAGGACTCAGCGGGGCTTTTCAGAGTGCGGGCGAGCTTGATTTTTTAAAGTTCTTTCTTCCGGGAACTTTGGCGCTGATTGTACTTTTTACTGCGATCTTTTCCACGATCTCCGTGATTGAGGATCGCCGAGAAGGCTTCATGCAGGCAGTGTTGGTCGCACCCGTTGGCAGGTGGCCAGTGTTAGTCGGTAAGGTGATGGGGGGGGCAGCCATTGCCTGGGTCCAATCTTTATTCTTTCTAGCTCTTGTATTACTGATTGGAACCGCCGCACCCGGCTGGTCTTTGATTCCCTTGCTGGGGCTGTTGGCACTGGTGGCAGTGGCAATGTGTGCTTTGGGAATGATTGTTGCTTGGCCGATGGAGAGTACTCAGGGATTTCATGCCATCATGATGTTGGGCTTGATGCCGATGTGGCTGCTTAGTGGTACCTTCTTTCCGATTCCCGCGTTGGGTGCTGATGCGAGCGTTGGTCAGTGGATCCTCGGTGCTATGATGAGAGCAAACCCGCTCAGTTACTCCATGGTCGAATTGCGGCGTCTGCTCTTTCCAGAGATTGATTTTTCAGCGTCCGGTTTTTCGCCGTCTTCGCCGGTTTGCTGGGCGATCACGGTCATTGCGACAGTTCTTGCTCTCATGCTGGCGTGGCGATTGATGTGCGGGAGTCGCAAAGTCGATGTTATCGTTTAGGAATCGTTGTCATGCGAACAGTTGTGTTTTTGGCGTACATCCTGCTGACTGGTGTTGGCATGGGATTGGCAATCCGTGCCTATCGAGGCAATGCAAACGTCAACCAGCCGGGGCCTGATGACGTTGTGTTCAGTAACGGTGGAGCTGATCCAGCGAACGTTCCCAATGCGTCAGCCGCTGTCGAGAACTCTGATCCCAGTCACCCACCCGAAGACGAGGAATGGCTCAGCCGGTTTGAGTTGATCGAGCGGAGTGGAGACACCGTCAAAAGCGAGCAATTGCTGGGTCAGCCGTACGTGGTCAGTTTCTTCTTTAGCACCTGCCCGAGCATTTGCGTACAGCAGAATCAAAAACTGAAGGAACTGCAGAGCGAATTTGACGGAGAGGGGGTGAAGTTCGTTGCGATCTCTGTTGATCCTGAAACGGATACTCCTGAAGTCCTACGTGAGTATGCTGCTCGGTTTGGTGCAGACCCTGATCAATGGTTGTTCATGACGGGAGATCTGACTTATATCCGTCGAGTCGGCGGCGAAATATTCCGGCAACCAGTGGATAAAAAGTTCCACACCGAACGTTTTGTGCTAGTAGATCCCGAGGGAAAAATCGAAGGGTTTTACAGCTGGCCCGAGAAAGCTCAGTTCAACAAACTGCAGGATAAGATTAGAGATATGATGAATGGAGTTAAGTCGTAATGTGGGAATCGTTGGCCAGCAATTTACCGCACCTGACAGCGGCATTGAATTTGATAGCAACCGTGCTACTGGTTCTGGGGTTAATCAATATCCGTCGGGGACTGGTACGGCGTCATAAGACCATGATGCTTTCGGCACTTGGGGTTAGTGCGGTCTTCCTGTTGGTTTACTTGCTACATAAATTGTCGCTCTACATGGCTACCGGGGAATGGAACAACAAGTTCCCCACCGATCCGGAGGTCGCGTCCACAGCCGCCCGCTACACCTACTACGGCATCCTGATCACTCACGTGATGCTAGCAATCATCGTCCCAGTGCTGGCGGTTCGTGCCGTCTTTCTGGCGATGAAAGGTCGGATAGCCGAGCACAAGCGTCTGGTCCGTTTTGCGTATCCTGCGTGGATGTATGTTTCCGTCACGGGAGTGCTTGTTTATCTCATGCTGTATCAAATTTACGGCTAAAAAGGAATTGAGGTCAGATTTCGCCTCAAGTTTCTTGTTTTTGTGACCGATATTCGCCTTCCGCTCGGTTCTTGGCATTTCTTACTCTCCGTCGAACTTGTCAACGCTACTCGACGGAGCGAATGCGGTTGAACCGACTGTTTTTAATTCGATTAGTCCTCATCTTGGTAGTGGCCGTGACCACTTGTGCATCTGCACAGGAGGTCGCTACTGGCCCGGTGCCGACGATCCTTTCGAAGAGCGGAAGTTCCCTTCCGATTGTCACCAACAGTCCTTTGGAGGGTTTGGGAGGTGGGCCTGATGTCTGGGCCAGTCCTGAGGGCCTGAGCAGCAGTTTGCAAGTATTGCTGTTATTGACCGTACTCAGTTTGGCACCAGCCGTCCTGTTGATGACGACCTGTTATGTCCGCATCATCATCGTTCTGGGTCTGCTGCGACAGGCGATTGGCTTGCAGTCCTTACCACCCAGCCAGGTGATGACCAGCATCGCCTTGTTCATGACCTTGTTTGTGATGTCACCCATCTGGTCGCGGGTCTACACCGATGCCATCGAACCGTATACAGACCCCCAAGTCGCGATGACGATGGAAGAGGCATACGAAGCAGGCTCTGTTCCGATTCGAGAATTCATGTCTCGGCAGATTGACGTGGCGGGCAACCACGATGACGTGCACCTTTTTTATCAGTACATGGATCCTGATGGGCCTCTGCCAAGCAGTTTTGAAGATGTGCCTTTGAGGGTTCTGCTGCCCGCGTATATTTTGAGCGAATTGAAAACAGCTTTCCTGATGGGATTCCAAATTTATCTGCCATTTTTGATCGTCGATCTTGTGGTTGCCAGTGTCACCATTTCGATGGGGATGTTGATGTTGCCACCACAGGTCATATCTTTGCCATTCAAGTTGCTGCTTTTCGTGCTTGTTGACGGTTGGCGTTTGGTTGTACAAATGCTGATGGACAGTTTTGGAACAATAGGCTGAGGGAGTTTTAGAGCTGATGGATGCTGGAACCGCAGTTGATCTGTGTCGCGCGACTTTGATGGCAGCTGTGATCATTGCTGCCCCTATCCTGCTGGTAGGGATGGCAGCAGGACTGCTGGTAGGTTTGATGCAGGCATTGACTCAGGTGCAGGACCAGACAGTAGCCTTTGTTCCCAAAATTCTAGCGATGGCAGCTGTA